>Ga0209123_1000246_pt1 | contig 78932 bp, 70 predicted proteins | sample BarGraIncu00431A_FD_184500 | JGI IMG/M metagenome (GOLD analysis project Ga0209123, IMG submission 184500) | Arctic peat soil microbial communities from Barrow, Alaska, USA - Barrow Graham LP Incubations 004-31A (SPAdes) (version 2) | ecosystem: Environmental > Terrestrial > Soil > Wetlands >... | reverse complement strand
GTTGCTGAAATTTTCCGAGGGGGTATTCAGTCCATCGACAAAGGACAAATGGAAGCCGGTCGCTCCCTGGGTTTGACTTGGGGACAAACCATGCGTCATATTATTTTGCCCCAAGCATTTAAGCGCATTATCCCGCCACTGGGTAATGAATTTATTGCGATGATGAAAGATTCTTCATTAGTGTCAGTAATCGGTTTTGAGGAATTGACGCGCCGCGGCCAGCTGATTATTGCCCGTACGTATGGATCTTTTGAAATATGGTTATCCGTGGCAGTGATTTATTTGGTGATGACCTTCACTATTTCCCGCTTGGTGGATTATTTGGAGCGGAGGTATAAAATTGATGATAAACATTAAAAATATTCATAAAAAATTTGGAAAACTTCATGTGCTGAAAGGCATTGATCTGTTTGTTGCTGAACGAGAAGTTGTGGTTATTATCGGGCCCAGTGGTTCTGGTAAGAGTACATTACTGCGCTGCATTAACTTTCTGGAAGAGCCGACGGAAGGGACAGTTGTTGTTGATGGCATTCCTCTTGACTGTGAGGCCAATGTGAATAAAGTACGGATCGAAGTGGGTATGGTATTTCAGCGGTTTAACTTGTTCCCCCATAAAACAGTATTAGAGAATGTGATTCTAGCGCCGATGCAAGTGCGTAAATTGAGCAAAGCGGAGGCTGAAAAGGTGGCTCTGGATCTCCTGGATAAGGTTGGACTGGGGGATAAGCCTTCCGCCTATCCAGAACAATTGTCAGGAGGGCAGCAACAACGTGTGGCTATTGCCCGTGCTCTGGCCATGCGGCCCAAAGTGATGCTCTTTGATGAGCCAACTTCAGCCCTTGATCCAGAAATGGTCAATGAAGTTCTTGATGTTATGAAGGAATTGGCTCATGAAGGCATGACAATGGCCATTGTGACACATGAGATGGGTTTTGCCCGCGAAGTGGGTGACCGGGTGATTTTCATGGATGAAGGTCGTATTATTGAAGAAGGTACTCCTGAACAAATTTTTACGGCTGCCAAGGAAGAACGTACCCAGGCCTTTTTGTCGAAAATATTGTAGTTGCGTCGATGTAGCCAATCCAAGCTGGGTTGACGTTGACAGCAATAACCAGTGGTGGTATACTTTGTGTTATGATCATAAGATTGATCGAAGTTTATTGTTTATTTTTAGGAGGAGTTTCATAATGATTGGTAAAGTGAAATGGTTTAGTTCCGAAAAAGGCTATGGTTTTCTTGAGAGAGAAGATGGTGGAGATGTTTTCGTACATTTCTCAGCGATCCAAGATCAAGGTTTCAAAACTTTAACCGAAGGTCAACAGGTTGAATTTGATATTATTGAAGGCGCACGTGGACCTCAAGCAGCGAATGTTGCTAAAGCTTAATTTGCACTTCTACAAATATACCCGGCTATTATAGCCGGGTTTTTTTGACTCTATCAGAAAGCATAAGTTTTACGAACCGCAGAGGCACAGAGAACGCAGAGGGTTTATAATAAATAATAATCTCTTCTCTGTACTTCTGTGGTTTAATAAGACACGCTAGTTTCTTTCTTATAATAGCCAATGTCTAACGCCGAAAAATAAATATATATTTCTGAGACAGGAATTAAATGTTCGATGGAGAATTATACTATATAGGATACACGAGAGGAGATGGCGATTATGTCAATAACTGTACGAGGCAAAAATATTGAAATTACACCAGCATTAAAGGATTATGTTGTCAAACGTGTGAGTAAGATTACCAAGTATTTTGGATCTCTTGGTGAAATTACAGCGATCTTAACTGTGGAAAAAGGTCGTCATATCATTGAACTAACAGTGCCTGTCAATGGGATTATGCTTAGAGGTGAAGAAGCTACTGTTGATATGTATACCTCCATTGATCTTGTAGTGGATAAGATTGAAAAACAGATTGAAAAATATAAAACTAAACTTGCTCGTAGAATAAAAGGTGGCAATTTCAAAGGCGAGTTAATAACCACTGCTGCCCTTGAAGATGACGAAACGAAAGTTGTTAAAACCAAACGTTTTGCTGTTAAGCCAATGGATGTGGAAGAAGCTATTTTACAAATGAATCTCATTAATCATGATTTCTTTGTATTTACTAATTCCGATACCGAAGAAGCCAACGTATTATACCGCCGGAAAGACGGAAATTACGGCTTGATTGAACCAGAATTTAAGTAGGTTGATGATACATAACTAAGATGTGCAACGTTCGCACAAGGTGTCTAGAATAGTGCGCAGGTTAAACTGATATCAGACTATGCTATGAATTAGCGGGTTTGATATCAGTTTCTTGTGCGCTTTTTTGTTGCTTATATTTATGATGTTTGGGCGTCAGCTTGTACGGCATGTAATCGTTCAAAGCGACGTTTGGCAGTGATTTCGCTAAGGGTCGATTTCTCAACTTCCCTTGTTTTTTTGGTGAAATCGTCCCGGGTGAAGAGGCCTTTGTCGATGAAAAGCTCAATGAGTACACTGATTGCCAATGTATTTTTGTAGTCAGTATCTTTTAAATCGGCAAGCTGACCAATCACATCAATTTGATTCATAACATAACAGCTCCTAATTATAAATTCCAGCTAACGATAATTATTCCCATATACTTATGCAATTATGCAGTATAAAAGTAATATAATGGTTAATTTTGCACAATATAACGCCTCGGCTTAAAAAAACCCCTGTTTATTTTGACTTATTGCAGATAGTTTGATAAAATTTATAATTAGGCATATACTGTAAACCAAATGGAATAATTTTTTGGGTTGTGCCAATTAGTAAGGAGTTGATACCTTTTGATTAAATTTCTAAAAAAAATATTTGGCGACGATAATGAAAAAGAAATTAAACGTATGATGAGATATGTGGAACAAATTAATGCATTAGAAGAAGAAATGCATAAGTTAAGTGATGTTTCCCTGTCAGGTAAGACGGATGGCTTTAAACGGCGATTGGAAAAAGGCGAAACCATGGATGACATTTTGCCTGAGGCCTTTGCGGTAGTGCGGGAGGCTTCTCGTCGCGTATTAGGGATGCGACATTTTGATGTCCAGCTCCTCGGTGGGGTTACCCTCCATGAAGGTAACATTGCTGAAATGCGTACTGGTGAAGGTAAAACTCTAGTCGGTACCCTAGCTACTTATTTAAATGCGCTGAGTGGTAAAGGCGTGCATGTGGTTACTGTTAATGATTACCTAGTTAAACGTGATAGCGAGTGGATGGGCAAAGTATATCGCTTTTTAGGCTTGTCAGTAGGCATTATTGTTCATGGTCTGGATTTTATGGATCGTAAGCATGCTTATTATTCGGATATTACATATGGTACAAATAATGAATTTGGTTTTGATTATCTGAGAGATAATATGGTTATTTATTCTGAACAAATGGTGCAACGTCCACTTAATTATGCCATTGTGGATGAAGTGGATAGTATTTTGATTGATGAGGCGCGTACGCCGCTGATTATTTCTGGACCTGGAGATAAATCCACAGAAATGTATCATGTCATGGCTAGAATGGTGCCTAAGCTTAAAGAAACGGAAGATTATACAATTGATGAAAAGCTTCGCACCGTAGCGCCGACAGAGAGTGGTATCGCTAAAGCTGAAAAATTGCTGGGTATTAAAAACTTGTATGATAGTGAAAATATCGAAATGTCTCACCATTTCAATCAGGCTTTAAGGGCACAGGGACTCATGAAACGAGATCGGGACTATGTGGTAAAAGATGGAGAAGTTGTTATTGTTGATGAATTTACCGGTCGGCTTATGTTTGGCCGCCGTTATTCCGATGGGCTGCATCAGTCGATTGAAGCTAAGGAAGGGGTCAAAGTGGAAAGGGAAAGTCAAACTCTGGCATCCATTACCTTCCAAAATTACTTCCGTATGTACGATAAACTGTCAGGGATGACTGGTACAGCCAAAACGGAGGAATCAGAATTCCGCAAAATTTATAAGCTGGATGTTATTACCATCCCTACCAACAAACCAATGACTCGTGAGGATTTACCGGACATCATCTACAAAAATACCAAGGCTAAATATCGAGCAGTGGTCGAGGCCATTTGTGCACGTTATGCGACAGGGCAACCCCTGTTAGTGGGTACAACCTCCATATCTCAGTCGGAAGAATTGAGTGCCATGTTGAAGAAAAAGGATATTCCTCATAACGTGCTTAATGCGAAACATCATGAAATGGAAGCGCAAATTATATCCCAGGCTGGTCAAATGAATGCAGTGACTATTGCTACTAATATGGCTGGACGGGGTACTGACATCGTCCTCGGCGAAGGCGTGGCAGCACTCGGCGGACTGCATATTATTGGTACTGAGCGCCATGAAAGTCGTCGCATTGATAATCAGCTACGTGGTCGTGCTGGTCGTCAAGGTGATCCTGGTTCTTCCCATTTTTACTTATCTCTGGAAGATGATTTGATGCGACTGTTTGGTTCTGATAATATTGCCACCATTATGGATAAATTGGGTATGGGGGAAGATGAACCCATTGAACATAGTTTAATTACTCGTTCCATTGAGTCAGCCCAAAAGAAAGTGGAAGGCCGTAATTTTGACATACGTAAACATGTCCTTGAATATGATGATGTGATGAATCAACAACGTACAGTGATCTATAGCCAACGCCACCAAATTTTGGATGGGGAAAATATGCGGGAAAATATTTTTCACATGGTTGAAAAACTGGTTGTCCGCGGCATGGAGCTGTATGCTGATGAAAAGCTATATCCGGAAGAATGGGACTATAAAGGCTTAATTGAGTATTGTGAGGATATTTTTGCGACGGAGGATCAACTTCAAGTTGATGTTCTTGCGAAGTTCAGTCGTGAGGAATTGCAAGAAGAATTGCTACGCATTGCGACAGAAAATTATAATGCTCGTGAAGCTTTATTTGGTGCTGATAATATGCGGGAAATGGAAAAAGTGGTTATGCTCAAAGTGGTTGATTCTAAATGGATGGAACACTTGGATGCCATGGATATGCTACGCGAAGGTATTAATCTTAGGTCATATGGTCAACGTGATCCATTGATTGAATATAAGATTGAGGCTTATGATATGTTCCAACAACTGATTGCCATCATTCAGGAGGATATTGCAAAATATATTTTCAGGGTTAACATTATAACCCCACCTGAAGATCGTTTGCAGCAAGCTCATGAGGGTCGTGGTGAAGAAGAAGAAGAAGGGGTGCCCCAGATTCCTCAGAGTAAGCAGCCTGTGGTCAATAAAGATCAAATCGGTCGCAATGAGCTATGCAGTTGCGGTTCCGGCAAAAAATATAAAAAATGTTGTGGGTTGAATAAGTAAAAATAATGATTTAACCGCAGAGACGCAGAGAACACTGAGCGAAGAGACTAGGGGAATTAGCAATAACCCGTCTGCGTTCTCTGTGTCTTTGCGGTTTAGGACGGATGTCTTAAGCTATATTTTTAAAAGTTATTGGAGATGAGTTATTTGTTATTAGAAGATTTACGTGTACCCATGGTTGCTTTAGAACAAAAATTAGTTGAAGTGAGGGTTTCTCTTTGACGTTGCTGGTAAAGAGGAACGAATTTCATTAGTCGAAGATACAATGGCGGGTCCAGGATTTTGGGATGATCAAAACGCTGCCCAGAAGGTCGCCCAAGAGCTAAACGATCTGAAGGGTACGGTAGCCCAGTATTATAATTTGCTGTCTAGCTATGAAGAGATAACCATGTTATGGCAACTGGGCATGGATGAAAATGATGAAAGCGTATATCCGGAAGTTGTGGAGATAATAAGCACAATGACCAAAGAGATTGAGGCTTTAGAAATTACCCTTATGTTGTCCGGCGAACATGATCATAGTAATGCTATAGTGACGTTACATGCTGGTGCAGGGGGAACTGAGGCTCAGGATTGGACTCAAATGTTACTGCGGATGTATGTGCGTTGGGCAGAAAAAAATGGCTATAATGTGGAAACAATGGACTTATTGGCCGGGGATGAGGCTGGAGTCAAAAGTGCTACCATCTTAGTGTCAGGCACCAACGCTTATGGGTATTTAAAATCAGAAAAAGGGGTGCACCGCTTGGTGCGTATTTCCCCTTTTGATGCCAGTGGTCGTCGTCATACCTCCTTTGCGGCGGTTGATGTGATGCCAGAAATTGATGATAATGTGGAACTAGATATTGACATGAATGATATTCGGGTGGACACTTTCCGCGCGGGTGGTGCTGGTGGACAGCATATTAATAAAACGGACTCGGCAGTACGAATGACTCATGTGCCAACAGGCACAGTGGCTCAGTGTCAAAGTCAGCGCTCCCAGATTAAAAATCGGGAGCAATGTATGAAGATGCTCCGAGCCAGATTGTATGAAATAGAACGTCAAAGAATGGCTGATGTTAAAACCGAACTGGGTGGAGATTACCAGGCCATTGAGTGGGGTAGCCAGATTCGTTCCTATGTGTTTCACCCTTATAATTTAGTTAAAGATCATCGTACGAATTATGAGACCGGTAATGTTCATGCGGTCATGGACGGAGAACTTGCGGGTTTTATTGAGGCATATTTGCAAGCAAATAAATCATAGAGACTCTTTCAAGGAGGTGTTTTGTTGGTATGGCTAGACGTTTGTTTATTGTGGTGGGATTGGTACTGATTGTATTTGGCGCCAGTGAGCTGTTCTTGCCAATAATTATGTCAAATGCTGTAAACCAAGGCTTGATGAGTCTGACCGGTAGCGATCGAGTGAGCGCGAAGCTGACAGCAAGACCAGCTGTGCTGATGCTCGGTGGTAAATTTGATAGTATTCAAATTAAAGCCGACCATGCTAAGATCGATAAGATTGTTTTTTCGGAGATGAGTATTGCATTAACCAAAACCAAGCTGGATATGGGGAAACTCATCAGTAGCCGAATCGTTGACTTCCAGTCGATTGAGCAGGTTGATATTATAGCCGTCGTGGGCCAAGATGAATTGGGCCAATATCTCAATCAAGCCGTTAAAGGGGTGAAAAATGCTGTTGTGGTGATTACCCCTGAAAAGATAAAAGCCACCAGTACTTTTGCCCTTGGCGGAGTTGTCAATCTGCCTGTCAGTTTGGAAGGTAAAATTGTTAGTGATGGGCAAAAAATTAAGTTTGTCACTGACCGACTGTTAATTAATACCATGAATACAGGTAATATTGGTGGTTCTCTGTTGACGGAGATTCCCTTAGTGGATGCAAATAAATTGCCGTTTAATGTCAACGCCCGTGATGTTGTTATGGAAAATGGAAAAGTGACCCTTTATCTAGACAATCATTCACGCTAAACCTTACAATTTCTACGGTAGGTATAAATTTTATGAACCGCAGAGGCGCAGAGGACGCGGAGGGTTTATAATAAATAATAATAATTTTTTCTCTGTGTTCTCTGCGTCTCTGCGGTTAAAAGCTTTTGTTTCTATGTTTTAAAGGACGCGTTAGTGTTTTTCTTATGATGATAGGCAGGAGATTGGTATGCCGTGCCAGAATATGATGATTTTGCATCAAATGTTGTAATTCTCGTTTACAATTAAGTTGCATAATCTAATTTCTACATAAGGTGGGAGAAATTTTGAAACATTTTAAATATAACCAGCTGTTAGTACTGCTCATTATTGTTGGTTTATTAGCAGCCTTAACAATTGTCTGGCAACGGCATAAAGTTGAAGAAAATAATACCAAGGTCGAATTGGTCATGGAATATGAGGATGTGGTTGAACTCGCTGAGCTTGAGGGGCAACCTCTTGATCGTGTGATGTTTGAGGTTCGAGAAGCTGGTATTACCTCCTTAGCCGTATATGAGATGACGCTGGAAAAATTGAATAAAAGTGGTAAAGTGACAGCCTTGTCGGGAGCGCAAATTTTGCATCAGTACTATGCTGGAATGCTCAGTGATAACACTTGGCGTAGCTTGGTAGAAACAGGCCGTATCCAAGGTGAGGATCTCTATGTAGTTGGTCATGATGTTAAGGTATTTGCCGAGGTCAAGGAAGATTTGATGCTGAGGCTAAGTCCTGAGCGGGTGACCGTTCTTGATCAACAACGACAAATCCTGGCAGTAAAGGCTAATTATGAGAAAGTTGTAAAGTGGAACTTAGGGCTGCCTACTGATGAAATGAATTATGTGGTTAGCCAAGGATTTTATGTAGTGGCCAGGCCGACGAATTATACAAATGTGACAGCCGAAGATATTAATGCTGTATTCAAACGGTTATCAGCAATTGATAAAGTATCAGCTATGATGTTTGTTGGTGATGAAGCTTTGGGTTATCCCAATTTGCTCCCACTTACACTTGAATATGTAAAAGGACGGCAGTTGACCTTGGCGCTCATTGAGCATCCGTTGCAATTGCAATTTTTTAAACAGGATGGTCTTGTGCCCATGGCGATCGCCAATAATTTTCAAGCAACACGGATGTATGTCATTCCCAAAGACGAGCAGCCTAAACTAAAACAAGACGAAGCCATTCAACGGTGGGTGGTTACGGATCAGGAACGCAATATCCGCATGAATTTACTGCGCAAATATGATAAACCTGCACCAGGCAAAAACTTGGTGGAAACCAATATTGAGTATATTTCTGGAGTGAAAGATGGTTTAGTCGCTAAGGGTTTTACGATTGGTAAGTCAGGCACTTATCAGGCTTATTTCCCCAGTGCCTTATTGCTTGCTTTCATCACGATGGGTGCAGTGGCAGCCGGGGTGCTATTTTTGACATTAGTGCGGCCTTTTGCTCCACGTTACCAATATATTTTACTGCTGTTATTGTCTGGTATTTTGATAGTGCCTCTTTTAAAAGGCAATGGCAATGTAGTGCGTCAGGCAGTGGCCTTGGCCAGTGCAGTATTGTTTCCCGTACTGGCTATGACTTGGCAGATTGACCGCTGGCGAACAGCCAAAACCCCTCAGGGGAACTGCCCCTTAGTGCGGATACTGGCTCATGGTATTGGTGGGCTTGTCGTGACGGTTTTTCTATCCTTGGTGGGTGGAATGTATGTGGCGGCCATACTGGGAGATGTCCGTTTTTTCTTAGAAATGGAGATTTTTCGTGGTGTGAAAATGACATTTATCGCACCTATTATATTAATTACCGCAGTATATTTAACGCGGTATGACTTATTTTCTGCAGATAAGGATGAAGCCAAAGGTCTGTGGCAACAAGTTGAAAAATTGCTAAATTATCCTGTTTATATCAAGACAATGTTGGTCTTTGCTGTTGTGGCCTTGGGTGCTTGGGTATTTGTTGGCCGGTCAGGGCATACGGCTGGCGTGCCTGTACCTGACATCGAGATTAAAATGCGAGCACTTCTGGAACGTATCATGTATGCTCGTCCTCGGGAAAAAGAATTTATGATAGGGCATCCCGCCTTTTTTCTTGCAGTGATGGCGCTGTATCGTCAGTGGCCTCGGGTAATGCATTATGGATTGGTAGTCGTGGCGACAATTGGTCAGGGTTCTTTAGTGGAAACCTTTGCCCATGTGCGTACACCTGTCTTTATGTCTTTTGTTCGTGGACTTGATGGTATGGTTGTTGGCATACTCTTTGGTGTGCTGGCGGTGATTGGTGTGCAGGTACTCAGCTACTTGTCTTTGGTCCTAGGAAGGAGACCTGCTGAGCATGAGTGAAATTGTTATTTCAGGGTACTATGGTTTTGGCAATGCAGGCGATGAAGCCATGCTGGCAGCCATGGTTGAAGTATTAACGGAGCTTGCGCCAGATCTGAAGATTACTGTTATTTCCGGTAATCCAGCAGAGACTCGGCAACGTCATGGGGTAGCGTCAGTGTATCGTCTTGATTATCCCCAAATTACCAGAGCGTTGTCGAAGAGTCAGTTGTTAATCAGTGGCGGTGGCAGTTTACTTCAGGATGTTACGAGTGAACGGAGTTTATATTATTATTTAAGTATTATGATGCTGGCTAAAAAATTGGGTACACCGGTAATGCTCTATGCCCAAGGGATTGGCCCAGTACGGGGCCGGCTGGCAAGAGGAATTATGCGGTATATTGGTAATATGGTGGATTTGATCACAGTCCGGGATAAAGGTTCACAGGAAGAACTCAAACGACTACAGGTGACCAAACCGCCCATCTATGTCACTGCGGACCCAGTACTGGCCATGCATCAAGTGGACAAACAAGTGGGGCGGATGATCTTGCGTAAAGCAGGGGTAGAGGGCAACGCACCACTGATTGGTATCTCTGTGCGGGAGTGGAAAGACTGGGCCCATTATAAGCAAGTTCTGGCTAAAGTTGCCGATCAATTGGCAGTCGAGTATGGAGCCCGTATTGTCTTCTTACCCATGCAGTGGCCAGAAGATGTTGCTGTATCTAGGAAAATTGCCAATCGTACGCAGCAAGGTGCTGTAGTACTTACGGAAGAATATACGAGCAGTGAGTTGTTGTCCCTGGTGGGTAATTTTGATCTGCTCATTGGCATCAGGCTTCATGCACTGATTTTTGCCGCTGTTATGCATGTGCCAATGGTAGGTATTTCTTATGATCCGAAAATTGAACGGTTTTTAGAGACTCTAGGTGAACACAATGTAGGAACGTTGCAGAATATATCTGTGGATACTCTGCTTGCCGAGGTGCGCCAGTTATGGTCTGCTCAGGTCAGTTCTAACAGGTACAAGTCTGAGCAGAATAACTATCTACGGGAAAAAGCCTTCCATAACGCGGAATTGGCATTGGAACTTATTTCACAGGCAAAATGCAGGGGGAATAAGTAATGAAAAAAATAGCATATCGTGATTATCTGGGAATTACAGTCGGAGTCATTATTACGGCGATCGGTATGAATATGTTTTTGATTCCTAATAAGATTGCAGCAGGTGGCGTCAGTGGCCTTGCTACTGTTTTATATTATGTGTTAGGTTGGCCGGTGGGCGTTATTATGTTGGTGTTTAATATTCCACTGTTTATTATTGGTATTAAGATTATGGGCCCCCGGTATGGACTTAACACGTTGTTTGGTGCCGGGGTGCTGGCAGTGGCGATTGATGTAACGGCTCCCTTTATCCCAATACTTACCACGGATTTGTTATTAAGTTCCCTGTATGGCGGGGTGGTGTGCGGTATTGGTATGGGGCTGGTATTTCGGTCCAAGGGTAATACTGCGGGCACGGCCTTGGCGGCTGTTATTTTGAATAAGCTGCTTGGAATTCGCATCGGGCAAGCTATGATGGCATCTGATTTTTTTGTCATTGTATTTGCTGGTGTGGCTTTTAAAAGCGCTGAACTGGCTTTATATGCGTTGATTTCGATGTTTGTCACCGGCCAAATTATTGATTTGGTGCAGGAAGGCCCTAGTTCCTCGAAGGCATTTTTTGTGATGAGCAGTCAGTCAGTCAAGGTGGCTGATGCCATTCTTATTGAATTAGACCGAGGCGTTACTCTCTTTCAGGTCAAAGGCTGTTATACAGGGGAACCACGAGAGATGTTATTATGTGTAGTCAGCACCAGTGAGGTCACCCATTTGAAAGAGTTAATATATGAGATTGACTCCAAGGCTTTTGTGATTGTCACATCGGCCCATGAGGTATTAGGTGAGGGATTCACAGAAGTAAAAAGGTTGGGGTCATAAACAAGGAGGTAGAAACATATTATGTCGAAAAAACTTACAATAGAACAAGTAGCACAACTAGAAGGTTATGCCAAGGCAATTCGCTCCAGTATTGTATCCATGGTTACTGAAGCACAATCAGGTCATCCAGGCGGTTCTCTGTCGGCAACTGATATTTTGACAACATTATATTTTGCTGAAATGAATATCGATCCGAAAGATCCTCAGAAAATAGATCGCGATCGTTTGGTTTTATCCAAAGGTCATGCAGCACCTGTGCTGTATGCCACATTGGCTGAACGGGGATTTTTCCCTAAAGAAGAATTATTGACATTGCGTAAAATTAACAGTCGTTTGCAAGGACACCCTAGCATGAAAGACGTGCCAGGCGTTGATATGTCCACAGGTTCCTTGGGACAGGGCCTTAGTGTTGCTTCTGGGATGGCCTTGGCGGCTCGCCTTGATGGCAGTGCCCATCGCGTCTTTACCATCCTCGGTGATGGTGAATTGGAAGAGGGTATGGTATGGGAAGGAGTCATGTTTGCGGCTCATTATAAGCTGGATAATTTGACGGCTTTCGTGGATTTTAATGGCTTACAGATTGATGGGCCGGTTTCTGAAGTGTTGTCGCCACTACCCATACCTGAAAAATGGCAGGCTTTTAACTGGAATGTCATTCAAATTGACGGTCATGATATAAATGCTATTTATGATGCCATTCAACAGGCAAAAACAGTAAAAGGTAAACCAACGGTGATTGTGGCGACTACCATAAAAGGTAAAGGTGTATGTCAAATGGAGAACATCGCTGATTGGCATGGTAAGGCTCCTAGCCGAGAACAATGTGAATTGTTTCTTGGACAATTGAATGATTTAGAGGTGGGTGTTTAAGATGGGGTCAGCAACGCGTGAAGCATATGGAGAAATACTGAAAGAACTTGGTAAGAAATATCAGGATATTGTAGTATTAGATGCGGATTTGTCAAAATCCACCAAGACAGCTGTCTTTGCTAAAGCATTCCCTGAACGATTTTTTAATGTTGGTATTGCTGAGCAAAATTTGATGGGGGTTGGAGCTGGACTGGCAGCAGCTGGTAAAATCCCTTTTGTGTCGACTTTTGCCATGTTTGCCGCTGGTCGGGCTTATGAGCAAGTTCGCAATTCAATTTGTTATCCTAAGCTTAATGTTAAAATTGCCGCTACCCATGCAGGACTCACGGTGGGTGAAGATGGGGCATCCCATCAGGCTATTGAAGATATTTCGCTGATGCGCAGTATTCCTAACATGACAGTTATTGTACCAGCAGATGCTGAGGAAACTCGCCAAGCGGTGACTTTTGCTGCTGAATATAACGGCCCAGTATATATTCGACTAGGCCGGATGTCAGTTCCAGATTTATTTACTACGGATTATAAATTTGAGCTAGGCAAGGCTGTGCAATTAATGGATGGTATCGATGTGACCATTATAGCCACTGGTATTATGGTAGCTTCTGCGAAAGAGGCTGCTGAAGAGCTTTTGGGCTTAGGTATTAGTGCCAGGGTTTTAAACATCCATACCATTAAACCGATTGATAAAGAGGCGATTATTAAGGCAGCTATGGATACCGGGGCGATTGTTACTTGTGAAGAACACAGTATTATTGGTGGTCTGGGTAGTGCTGTAGCTGAAGTCGTGGTCGAGAATAGTCCTGTACCCATGGAACGTGTGGGAGTGATGGATACCTTTGGTGAATCAGGTACCCCAGCTTCATTATTAGTTAAATATCATTTAACAGTAAATGACATCGTAATCGCTGCTAAGAAAGTGATTAGCCGCAAAAAATAAGAAGCATTACCAATAAAACGACTCTCCCATGCATACACATGTAGAGAGTCGTTTTTTTCTATTGCCGAAGGGAGGTAGGAATATGAAGGCGTGGCAGGTGGTTAGTTGTGGTAGACGGGTGCTTGGGCGGGGCGTCATTTGTGTGGCAGGTTGTGTTGCGATGCTGAAGATGGGGCCCATTGTGATGATGGCGCTCTCTATGTTTATTTCGATTGCTGTTTATGCAACGGCCTTTGGTGTAAAGTTTGCTCTCGGTTTTGTGTTGCTATTATTTGCTCATGAGTATGGACATTTAGTGGCATCAAGGGTGGTAGGACTGCGAGTCTCTAGTCCCATCTTTATCCCCTTTATTGGTGCCATCATACGTTTAAAGGAGTTGCCCCTCAATGCCAAGATGGAAGCCAATGTGGCAATTGGTGGACCGGCCATGGGCACACTGAGTGCCTTATTTTGTCTGGCTTGTTACTTCTGGACCAATAGTATATTAATGTTGGTGCTGTCGTACACAGCTTGCTTACTTAATTTGTTTAATTTGATTCCTTGTGATCCCCTGGATGGGGGGCGTATTGCTGTGGCCATCTCCCCCCGCCTGTGGTGGTTAGGCAGTATTGTTATTGGGGTGCTTTTTGTATATACTTACAATTTTTTTGTCCTTATTATTTTAGTCTTTTCACTATTTCGCTTGTGGCAAGGTCATGAGATAAATAATAATTTGTTATACTATCAACTGACTGTCGGTCAACGGATCACTGTAGGGTGGTGGTATTTTGGCTTGATTGTTGTGTTAGGGGGGACCACTTTGTATATTATTGGGATATTAAGTTGAATTTTTAGGAATATACAAAAATTGTTTATAAAAAAACCACAAATAAAAGAGGTATTTTGTGAAAAATGTCAAAGTTTGAGTAGGTAGAAGAGTTATTTAAGTCCAAACTTAATAATTAGAACTTGGTTATGGTAGGGAGTGTGACTAGAGATTGATTAATTTTAGTGGTATTTCTAAAGTTTATGATAATGGCTGTATTGCCCTTTCGGATATTACAGTTGACATTCCTAAAGGTGATTTTGTATTTGTGGTGGGACCTAGTGGTGCTGGCAAATCTACATTCATAAAGCTGATCTTTCGGGAAGAACTTCCGACGGCGGGTAAGCTGATTGTCAATGGCCGAAATGTTGGTGAACTAAAACCAGTAGAGGTGCCTTATCTGAGGCGGAATCTAGGTATTGTTTTTCAAGATTATCGCTTATTGCCGAATAAAACCGTCTATGAAAATGTGGCTTTCGCCATGCAGGTGATTGAGGTATCTGACCGCGAAATGAAAAAAAGGGTGAGTCAGGTATTAGATTTGGTAGGTTTACGCCATAAAGCAAAATGTTGTCCTTTGGAATTATCAGGTGGCGAACAACAACGTATTGCCATTGCTCGAGCCATTGTCAATAATCCGGTGGTGGTGATTGCTGATGAGCCGACAGGTAATCTTGATCCTGATACTTCATGGGAAATTATGAAGATTTTTAGTCGGATCAATAAAGGCGGCACAACGATTCTGATGGTGACCCATGATAAAACTGTTGTGGATGCCATGAAGAAACGTGTTATTGCCATTGAAAATGGTAAGATTGTTCGGGATGAGGTCAAAGGGGTATACGGTTATGAAAATTAGAACATTCGAGTATTTTATTAAAGAGGCGGTTGGTTCTCTGAGGCGGAATCCCATAATGAGTTTGGCATCCATCAGTACAGTAGCCTTATCCTTGCTCATTTTAGGTATTTTCCTTATTATGGTACTTAACTTAAATAATATGGCATCAAATTTGGAGTCCCAGGTACAGATTTCCGTGTATTTGCAAGATGGATTGAGTGATGTGGAAACCCGGGAGATAGGAACACGCATCACGAAACTTTCTGGTGTTAATTCGGTGATGTTTGTTGGTAAAGAAGAAGCACTGAGTCGCTTTAAACAACGCCTGGGTGAGCAACAGAGTATTTTAAAAGCCCTTGATGATAGTAACCCTTTGCCAAATGCTTTTGAGGTTAAGATGGACAAGCCTGAGGGAGTTAAGCCTGTCGCCCAGGCTATTGCGCAACTTAAAGGGGTAGAAAATGCTAAATTTGGTCAAGAAATAGTAGAACAGTTATTTGCGTTGACTAAAATGGTGCGTATCTTTGGCGTGGTATTGATTGGCTTTTTAGCTTTGGCAGCGTTGTTTATTATCTCCAATACCATTCGCTTGACGGTGTTCGCCCGGCGTAAAGAAATTGGTATTATGAAATATGTTGGTGCCACTGACTGGTTTATTCGCTGGCCTTTTTTGCTCGAGGGTATCATTTTAGGATTTGGTGGAGCACTGGTGGCCGTCCTGCTACTCGGTGAATTATATGGGGCTTTGATTCAGCAGGTGTATGAATCCTTAGCTTTTTTACCGCTGATCCCCCAATATCCATTTATTACGACAATTGGTATTGTATTGCTGGTGATTGGCACTGGGATTGGCGCCTTAGGTAGTAATATATCACTGCGAAAATTTATGCAAGTATAGTGGAGAGTAGGAGGAGCGTTATGTTTAGGAGTAGACAATATCTTGCCTCTGGGCTGGTGTTACTGATGATGTTGATGGTGGCTGTACCTGTATTCGCCGATGACCTTGAGGAACAACAGCAGACTTTGCACCAACAGATGCAAGCACAGCAGGGGAAAACGGCTGTGGCTCAGCAAAAGGTAGATAGCATGGCTGATCAATTACGTAAGGTACAGGCCAACCTGGATAAGGCTCAAGGAGAATATAATGATGTTCAGGCTAAACTGAGTGCGACTGAGCTACAGATTAAAAAAAATACTGTCATTCTGGCAACAGCCGAAAAAAGATTGACAGTACAGAGCTTAATTTTAAATAAGCGTATTCGTGATATCTATCAGAACGGGCAACTCAGTTATTTGGATGTGCTACTAGGGGCTAATGATTTTAGTGACTTTACGACCCGCGTTGATCTTTTGCAACGGGTCATTAACAAAGATCTGGATTTGGTGCTTAAAGTTAAAGCCGAGCGGGAACTGATCTTGCAGACAAAAACAGAACTCGATCAGCAGCAGGCTTCAATTTTGGAACTAAAACAAGTCGCTGAAGAAAAGAAAAAAGCCATCGAAGTGAATAAGAAACAGCAGGAAAAGGTATTAGCGGCGGCCGTTAATGAGCGGGACGCTTCGGATAAGGCTTATCGAGAATTGCTGGCAACATCTCAAAGAGTTGAAGAGATGATTCGCCGTAATCAATATAGTGGTCCTAGTGGCGGTACTGGTGCGATGATCTGGCCGACAGATGCCCGAGAGATTACTTCTCCATTTGGTTGGCGTACTCATCCTATTTTCGGTACACAGCGTTATCATAGCGGTCTTGATATTGGTGCCGATTATGGAGATTCCGTAGTGGCGGCTGATGGAGGCGTAGTTATTTTTGCTGGCTGGATGGGTGGTTATGGAAAAGCAGTGATTATTGATCATGGTGGTAGTATTTCTACGTTATATGGTCATAATTCCCAGTTGCTCGTTAGTGAAGGGCAACGCGTGCGTAAAGGTGAAATCATTTCAAGGGTTGGATCAACAGGTGATTCCACAGGGCCACATTTACATTTTGAAGTCCGTCAAAATGGTTCACCAGTGAATCCGTTGGGTTATTTATAATAATGTTGTGGTTGCATGATAAGGGCACCCAAATGGGGTGCCCTTAAGGCATATAGAATATTTTATTGATTTTCTACATATAGTTAAGTATGTAGAAAAAATATGTATTAGAGACAGAGACGCGCTAGCGTTTTTCTTAGTATCGTATTATCGAAGAGTTGGGCAAGAGCCTAAATCTCGAATTGGGGTGTGTGTATTGAGTCGTCGTAAAATGATCGTGGGCGCCATTGTGCTGGTGGTATGTACGTTTACTGTAACAGCTGGCGGATTTCTTTATCTGTTGAATGGAAGCTCTACTGATGTGATCAGTGCACTAAAATTTTTCCGCGCAGTGCAAATCGTTAAAACTAGATATGTTGAACCTGTGCCAATGGAAACCTTGATGGCCGGTGCTGTGAAGGGAATGGTTAATTCCTTGGGAGACCCTCATTCCATTTATATGGATGCTAAAATGTACAAGGAATTTATGATTGAAACCGAAGGTTCATTTGGTGGTGTAGGAATTGTCCTTGGTGCGAAAGATAAATTATTGACTGTTGTGTCGCCCATTGAAGGCACACCCAGCGAAAAAGCCGGTATTAAGAGCGGTGATCAAATTGCCAAAATTGATGGCCAAGATACCAAAGATATGGCTTTAGATGAGGCCGTCAGTAAAATCCGGGGTGCAGAAGGGTCAACGGTTACTTTGTCCATTCGTCGCGGCAGTGAACCTTTAAAAGATTATTTGTTAACCCGGTCGAGTATTCAAATTAAAACAGTATCAGGGAAGATGTTGCCCGATCAGATTGGCTATATTCGTATTTCCATGTTTAATGAGAATACAGGTAGCGATTTTGTGAAGAAATATCAAGAACTAGAAAAAGAAGGCATGAAAGCTATTGTTTTGGATCTTAGAGATAATCCAGGTGGGTTGTTACAAGAAAGTGTTAAGGTTTCCAATCTGCTTGTGCCGAAAGGTCCCATTGTATCCGTGGTAACTCGGGATGGGCAGCGGGAGGTACATTCATCAACACTAGAGGCCGTTAAATATCCAGTAGCAGTACTTGTTAATGGCGGTAGTGCCAGTGCCTCAGAGATTGTATCTGGAGCTATTCAGGATACTGGATCAGGTACTCTTGTTGGTACGAAAACCTATGGTAAAGGTTCGGTACAGACGGTACTGAGACTTGATGGCGGTGCCATGAAGTTGACAATTGCCAAATATTTAACCCCTAATGATCGTGCCATTAATGGTATTGGTCTTGAACCTGACGTAAAAGTGGAAATGGCCAAAGATGCAGTGAAAGATTTACAACTAGATACAGCCATTCAGGTTGTTAAAGGGAAAATGTAAGATGTAATGATGTTAGCATTGGAATGCTAAGGGCGCGACGTACACAAATTTTTGTTAAAAGATTTGGTCGACGCTTCAGGGGATCAGCGGCGGGCTTTTGGCCTTAGCCGCTTTTTACCCATTTGAACTACTTTTTGAAAATTGAGGTGAGATGATGTTCCCATGGCAGGAAATGATTCAATTAATGATCGGCGGTGTAGTCGCAGTTTATGGCGAACCCATGTTTTGGATGGTGGTGATGCTGATTACCTATCAGTATTGGCAACTGCAGAAAAGCCAGCAACGGATGTTTGGTCTCAAAACATTTTCTCTATCCCATCAAGTGACCATGACAGTTTTCTTGGGTAGTTTCGGTGGTGTGGTAGGCAGCTTTCTACTAACAATGCTGGGAGTTGATGTGAATCAGCTAGGGCTGGGTTATATTTGGCCGGTTGCCATCTTATTAATGGCAATTAACATGCGGTATTTATGTTTTGCTTATGCTGGCGGTTTGGTGGCCATGTCAAAAGTACTTTTTGGCTGGCCCGTGGTGGATGTTCCCCAGTTATTGGTGCTGGTGGCAGTTTTACATATTACGGAAAGTATATTGATTGGGATTAGCGGACAATATGGCAGTATGCCAGTGATTTTACGACGCGCCAATGGGCGCTTGGTGGGGGCTTTTAATTTGCAAAATTTCTGGCCACTGCCATTGATCTTGATGTCGGCGGTGACTGTGCCTGAGGCTAACATAACGGCCGGTATGCTCAATATGCCTGAGTGGTGGCCACTATTACCAGCAACCACTGTTGCTCCTGAGGGTTATCAATGGATGTATGTCATGATCCCGGTGGTGGCAGCATTGGGGTATACGGATGTTGCTATCGCCAGTTCGCCCGCAAGACGCCGTTGTAAATCAGCCATGTATTTGGCAATATATAGTATCTTGCTGTTAGGGTTGGCTTTGTTATCAGTAAAATATAGATGGCTACAGATCTTTGCAGCCATTGCTTCGCCGTTAGGTCACGAGTTATTGATCCAGCTTGATATTCGCCGAGAGCTGGAGGGAACACCTTTGTATGTGCCGCCTCTGCATGGGGTGATGGTTCTCGATACGGTTATTGATAGCCCAGCCTATAAGGCACAGTTAAAGCCAGGAGATATCCTATTGAATTTCCATGGTGTATCTGTAGATAATCCCAGTCAATTGGCGGCGGCCCTTGCAGGGGCTCCTCCCAAATTTGTGCTGGAGTTCATGCGTAATGGACGTTTCCTCCAACACAAAATGAGCCTTGCTAAAGAAGAACCCCGGCTGGGCGTTATTTTAGTGCCCAACGGCAATGAACTACAGTATATCGAATTGGCAGAGGATAAAATTTTGTTGTGGGAATGGTTTAAGAAGAAAATAGGGAAAAATAATAAACAATAAAAGATGCGCGGGCGCTTTTTTGAAATAATAATTTAATTATATTTTTACACGTGGTATAATTACTGTTAAGTAATAACTAATATTTAGTAAAGACTGGTGAAATTTATGGCAACTGTACCTAAGTTGACGACAATATATAAAGAAGGGGGCGCACCCTTTAAGGTGGAAGCCCCATTTGTGCCGACTGGTGACCAGCCGAGCGCTATTAGTAAGCTTGAGGCTGGTATTATAAAAGGTGACCGGGCCCAGGTGTTACTGGGGGCTACCGGCACAGGCAAGACATTTACCATTGCTAAATTAATTGAAAGAGTGCAAAAACCAACATTGGTCATTGCCCACAATAAGACGTTAGCGGCTCAATTGGCCAGCGAATTTAAAGAGTTTTTTCCGAATAATGCAGTAGAATATTTTGTCAGTTATTATGATTATTATCAGCCGGAAGCGTATATTGCTCATACCGATACCTTTATTGAAAAAGATGCATCGATTAATGATGAAATTGATAAATTGCGCCATTCGGCGACCAGTTCCCTCTTTGAACGCCGGGATGTCATTATTGTGGCCAGTGTATCTTGTATTTATGGACTGGGTTCGCCTGATGAATATCATGGCCTCGTATTATCCTTGCGGCAGGGACAAGTTAAGGACCGGGATGAAATACTCCGCAAGCTCATTGATATCCAATATGAACGCAATGATATTAATTTTGTGCGAGGTAAGTTCCGGGTGCGGGGGGATGTTGTGGAAATTTTCCCGGCAGCTTATGGTGAAAGTGCTATCCGCGTGGAACTGTTTGGTGATGAAATTGAACGAATCTTGGAGATTGATACCATGACAGGGGAGATTTTGGGAGAACGCAAGCATATTGCCATCTACCCAGCTTCCCATTATGTTACAACACGGGAAAATATGCAACGCGCTGCCATTGATATTGAGGCGGAGCTGGATGAACGGTTAGCCTTTTTTAAGGCTAATGGTAAACTGGTGGAGGCTCAACGTCTTGAACAACGGACACGGTATGATTTGGAAATGATGCAGGAAGTTGGCTACTGCTCAGGGATTGAAAATTATTCGCGCCATCTTACTGGTCGTGAGGTCGGTGGCTCGCCCTACACTTTGATTGATTATTTTCCTGAAGATTTTCTGATGGTTATTGATGAATCTCATGTGATGTTACCACAAATTAGGGCCATGTATGCGGGGGATAAAGCCCGTAAAACGGCGTTGATCGAAAATGGTTTTCGCTTGCCGTCGGCTTATGATAACCGTCCCTTGACCTTTCCTGAATTTAATGGGCGTATTAACCAAATTGTATACGTATCGGCCACGCCTAGTTTATATGAATTAGGGGAGGCTAGTCAGGTAGCTCAGCAGGTCATTCGGCCTACTGGACTCGTGGATCCTGAGATTGAAGTAAGGCCTATCCCAGGGCAAATGGACGATTTGTTAGGGGAAATAAAAATAAGGGCAGCGCGCAATGAACGGGTGCTGGTCACAACGTTAACGAAAAAGATGGCTGAGAATCTTACGGAATTTCTTAAAGATATTGGCATACGAGTACGGTATTTACATTCTGATATTCCCACGATTGAACGCAGTGAAATTATTCGTGATCTACGGGCCGGAGTTTTTGATGTTTTGATTGGTATTAATTTGCTCCGGGAGGGCCTAGATTTGCCCGAGGTGACCTTGGTGGCCATTCTTGATGCTGATAAAGAAGGTTTTTTGCGCTCAGATACTTCTTTAATTCAGACCATTGGTCGGGCCGCTCGGAATGTGCATGGTATGGTGATTATGTATGCTGATGTGATAACAAAGTCCATGTTACGGGCTATTGATGAAACCGATCGTCGCCGGGATATACAAAAAGCTTATAATGTAGAGCATGATATTACCCCTATGACCATTATTAAAAGAGTAAAAGACCTGATTGAAACGACTAAAGTGGCGGAAACAACTGCACTCTATCAGGTTGATCGTGTCAGTGATTTGAGTCAAGATGAAATGCTTGATTTGATTATCAACCTGGAAAAAGAAATGCGTCTTGCTTCCAAGCAACTCCATTTCGAAAGAGCCGCCGAACTACGAGATATGATCGTGGAAATAAAAGGTCGGGTCGGCACAGCAAAGTCCACAAGAACAAAAAAGAAACCAGGACGAAAGGCTACACCAAAAAAATAAGGCCAATATTGTAAACTGTCTAACTGTCATTGCGAGGAACGAAGCAATCCCCTTCGTGGACAGAGATTGCTTCACTAATACATACTCCCAATGACAGATAAGAAGTAAGAAAGGACTAATGCAGTGAAAGATAAAATTATTATTAAGGGTGCACGTCAGCACAATTTGAAAAATATTGATATTGAGATACCTCGCAATCAGCTGGTGGTTATTACGGGGCTGAGTGGGTCGGGGAAGTCTTCTCTGGCTTTTGATACTATTTATGCAGAAGGTCAGCGGCGGTATGTGGAGTCCTTGTCATCTTATGCCCGCCAGTTTTTGGGACAGATGGACAAGCCCGATGTTGATTACATCGAGGGTTTGTCCCCAGCCATTTCTATTGACCAAAAGACGACCAGTCGTAATCCCCGCTCGACAGTGGGGACGGTGACTGAAATATATGATTATCTAAGGCTTATTTTTGCGCGAGCTGGCCGCCCCCATTGCCCTAAATGCGGAAAACCTATTAGCCAACAGACAATACAACAAATGGTTGATCAACTGCTGACACTGGCCGATGGCACCAAACTGATGCTGATGGCTGGGGTGGTGCGCGGCAAAAAAGGTGAACACCAAAAAGTATTGGAAGATATTCGTAAGAATGGTTATGTGCGGGTGAGGATTGATGGGGAGATTCGCGAGATTACCGATGAGATAAAATTGGAGAAAAATAAAAAACACACCATCGAAGTGGTGGTGGACAGGTTAGTCATGCGGGAAGGTATCGCATCACGGCTGGCCGAGTCCTTGGAGGCGGCCCTGAACTTAGGGGAGGGTGTAGTCATCGTTTCTGTCGTCGGGGATAAGGAGTTGGTCTTTAGCCAAAACTTTGCCTGTATTGCTTGCGGCATTGGGTTGCCAGAAATTGCTCCCCGGATATTTTCTTTTAATAGCCCTTTTGGCGCATGCCCAGATTGTACAGGCCTCGGCAATAATATGGAAATTGATGAATCATTGATTGTCCCTGATGTTAGTAAAACCCTCATGGACGGTGCGATTGCACCTTTGAGTAAAAATATTAATTCTTATTTCATGTGCCAACTTGACGCGGTTTTGGATAAGTATGGCTACTCTTTAAGCAATACCTGGGAAAGCTTGTCCCCAGACATGCAAAATATAATTAAGCTCGGCTCAGGCAATGAGCAATTTACCTTTGAATATGACAATATGTATGGTGAACAAAAAACATATAAGGCGGTTTTTGAAGGGGTCGTTCCGCTCCTAAATCGTCGCTATCGAGAAACGGTTTCCGACTGGTCACGGGATGATATTGAAGAATATATGAGCTCCAAACCTTGTCCTACTTGTAAAGGGGCCAGACTCAAACCTGAGACTTTGGCCATCAAGATTGGTGGCAAAAATATATATGAGGTGACGCGGCAGACCATTGCCGAGTGTCAGGAATTTTTTAGTCATCTCGAACTTACGTCACGGGAACAAACCATTGCCCAGCAAATTTTAAAAGAAATCCATGCTCGACTAGGTTTTTTACTCAATGTGGGCCTTGATTATTTGACCTTAGACCGAGCAGCAGGCACCTTATCCGGTGGGGAAGCCCAGCGCATTCGCCTGGCTACCCAGATTGGTTCAGGTCTGGTTGGTGTGCTCTACATTTTGGATGAACCAAGTATTGGACTGCATCAGCGAGACAATAATCGTCTCCTCGACACCTTGAAACATTTGCGGGATGTGGGCAATAGTCTACTTGTGGTTGAACATGATGAAGATACCATGTATGCTGCGGATCATATTATTGATATTGGTCCCCGGGCCGGGGAACATGGTGGCAAAGTGGTAGCCCAGGGGACAGTTGAGGATATTAAGGCTTGCCCCGAGTCCATTACGGGTCAATATTTAACAGGGGTTTCCTATATTCCCATCCCGGTCAGTCGGCGCCAGGGAGAGGGCAAATGGCTGGAAGTAGTGGGTGCTCGGGAAAATAATTTAAAAAATATTACGGTAGCTTTTCCGGTTGGTTTATTTACAGCCGTGACGGGTGTATCGGGTTCAGGTAAAAGTACCCTAGTGAATGAAATTTTATATAAAGGGTTAGCAAGTAGAATCTATCGTGGTGGCAAACATCGCCCAGGAGCGTTTGACGACATTCGTGGCGTTGAGCTTATTGATAAAATTATAGAAATTGATCAGTCGCCCATTGGACGCACTCCCCGCTCCAATCCAGCTACGTACACAGGGTTATTTGATGTCATTCGGGAAGTATTTAGCCAGACCAATGAAGCCAAAATGCGCGGTTATAAGCCGGGACGTTTTAGCTTTAATGTAAAGGGCGGCCGCTGTGAAGCGTGCCGTGGTGATGGTATAATCAAAATTGAAATGCATTTTTTGCCGGATGTGTATGTACCTTGTGAAATCTGCGCTGGGGCCCGCTATAATCGGGAAACGTTGGAAGTGCATTTTAAAGGCAAAAGTATCTCTGGGGTTTTGGATATGGTGATTGATGAAGCGTTAGAGTTTTTTCACAATATCCCTAAATTACAACGCAAACTACAGATTTTACAGGATGTTGGCTTAGGTTATATCAAGCTGGGACAACCTGCCACCACATTATCCGGAGGCGAGGCCCAGCGTGTTAAGCTAGCGACGGAACTGTCAAAGCGCAGTACTGGCAAGACACTCTATATTTTGGATGAACCGACTACGGGTTTGCATACTGCTGATATTCATCGCCTGCTGATTGTATTGCAACGGTTGGTGGATGGTGGTGATACGGTGGTAGTCATAGAACATAATCTCGATGTGATTAAGACAGCAGATTATGTGATTGATTTAGGGCCGGAAGGTGGTTTTCGGGGAGGAACGATTATTGCAAAAGGCACTCCTGAAGAGGTGGCGAATACCCCGGCATCTTATACAGGCCAATATTTAGCACCCATATTAAAGCGGGGAATACGGGAGTAAAGTTTTCCATATATAAAAAAGAGTAGGCATAATGCCTACTCTTGGGAATAATAGATGAGATCTGCTTTGTTTACTGCGCTGGTCGGTGTCATGCGTTTGTTAATGAATTGGGTGTCAATATTGCCACTACAGAAATGTGAATTGTTGAGTATTTGCTGATGAAAACTGATATTGGTTTTAATACCAGAGATGCGGAATTCCGCTAAGGCTCTGCGCATAATCATAATGGCATCACCGCGAGTACGGCCATGGGCAATGACTTTGGCAATCATGGGATCATAGTGCTCTTGTACTGTCTGGCTGGCACATACGCCACTGTCGACGCGAACGCGCGGGCCACCTGGTGCATGATAAAAATCAATAAGACCGGGTGATGGACGGAAAGACATGTCAGGATCTTCTGCATTAATACGGCATTCAATGGCGTGACCATGAAACTCAATATCCACTTGTTTTTTATTCAGTGGTTCACCGGCAGCAATCCGTAGTTGCCGGCGGACTAAATCAACACCAGTAACCATTTCAGTCACAGCATGTTCAACTTGGATGCGAGGGTTAATTTCCATGAAATAGAATTTGCCAGTTTTTACATCAAGTAAAAATTCTACGGTTCCGACATTGGTATAAAAAATGCTTTTTGCAGCACGAATGGCCATGTTGCCCACGGTTTCCCGCATTTCAGGCGTTAACACACTGGACGGTGATTCTTCGAGAATTTTTTGATTGCGACGTTGTAGTGAACATTCCCGTTCACCGAGATGTAGAATATTGCCGTAATTATCAGCCATAATCTGTACTTCAATATGCCGTGCTTCGGAAATATATGTTTCTAAATAAAAAGAGCTATGCTCGACATCAACTTTGTTTAAGGCGCTGAGTAGTTCAGCATTGTTATTGGCGACATACATTGATTTGCCACCGCCACCGGAAATAGGTTTCAGAATAACGGGATAACCGATTTCAGCGGCCAGCTCACAGGCATTTTTGTTGCTCGTAATGGGAGGGCTACCAGCAGTCATTGGTAAACCTGCCGCCTTCATGGCAGCGCGTGCGGCATCTTTATCCCCGACTTGGCGGATAATCTCGGCACTAGGGCCAACGAAGGTTAAGCCGGCATTGGTTACCTTTTCGGCAAAATCAGCATTCTCTGAGAGAAAACCGTAGCCAGGATGAATGGCTTCTGCTTTCATTGCTTTGGCGGCCATGATAAGAACATCCATGTTTAGATAACTTTTCGCAGCATCGGCAGGGCCAATGTGGTAAGCGTGGTCCGCTAACTGAACGTGCAATGCATCCACATCAACATCCGAATAGACTGCAACGGTTTCAATGCCTAGTTCTTGGCAGGCCCGGATGATTCGAACAGCAATTTCACCACGGTTAGCAATAAGTAGTCTTTTGAACATCTGTACAGACCTCCCATTTATAAATTAATTTATGATTTTAAGTGTATTTTAACACTAATGAGATTCATTATAGTACATAAGGTATAAGTCGACAATGCTTTTACTTAATGTATACATTGAACTTTATTATCAGGTACTAAAAGTATGTTATAATTATCTCATACTTTTTTAAAATTAGCAAACAGCAAGCTTTTGTTGCCCTTATTTTCTGATTATGTCAAAAAAGGGGAGGTGGTATACGTGAACGTTGAGTTAATGGAAAAGTTGGGACATTTACCGGATAAACCTGGTGTTTATTTGATGAAAGATGACCAGGGACGAATTATTTATGTTGGTAAAGCCATTATCCTTACCAATCGGGTTCGTTCTTACTTTCAATCCAGTCGTAATCATTCGCCGAAAGTACAGGCCATGGTGGCCCGCATTGTTGATTTGGAATATATTGTTACAACATCGGAAATTGAGGCCTTAATTTTAGAGTGTAATTTAATCAAGAAACACCGTCCTAAATATAATATTAGGCTCAGAGATGATAAAACCTATCCTTATATTAAAGTTACTACTAATGAGGAGTTCCCCCTCTTATACTCTACCCGGCGAGTCCAAAAGGACGGAGCACGTTATTTTGGTCCCTATACCGATGCAGGGTCAGTGCATGAGGTCATTAAACTGATGCGCAAACTGTTCCCTTTGCGGAGTTGTCGTACCCTGACGGCGCGGCGCCCTTGTCTTGAATATCATATTAAACGCTGCCTTGCCCCTTGCGCCAATCTGGTAGATCGTGTTACTTATGGTGGTATGATTACAGAGGTCTGTCTGCTACTGGAAGGTCGCAGTGATGCGGTGGTGAGAAGTTTGCGGAAAAGGATGGCAGCTGCTGCTGAGAAGTTAGAGTTTGAGCTGGCGGCCAAGCTGCGGGATCAACTGTCGGCTGTGGAAAAAATAACTGAAAAACAAAATATTGTTACAGGTGCCGGTGATCAGGATGCCATTGGTCTGGCCCGCTCGGCACTAGGTACTTGTGTCCAGGTCTTTTTTATTCGCAATGGGAAAATGGTGGGGCGTGATCATTTCTTACTGTCAGGTAGTGAGGAGGAAGACGATGAGGCGGCCTTGACGGCATTTATAAAGCAGTATTACAGTCGAGCTGCTTTTGTACCGAAGGAGGTGTTATTGCCCATGGTGCTTGCGGAGCAGGATTTGCTAGCTGATTGGTTAAGTCAGTTAAAGGGTAGCCGTGTTGCAGTGGATACTCCCCAGCGGGGTACCAAAAAAAGTATTGTGGCCATGGCTAATGATAATGCAGGCATAGTCCTCAGTGAACAAGAGACGAAAATAAAAGCGCATTCAGCGCAAACTGTAGAAGCCATGGCTGATCTCGGGCGGTATCTGAATCTAGCAATGGTACCTGAGCGAATGGAATGTTTTGATATCTCACATATTCAAGGTTCGGAAACCGTGGCTTCCATGGTGGTCTTTGAGGGTGGTATGCCTAAAAAAGAGGATTACCGACGGTATAAATTGCAGACTGTAGAAGGTAAACCTGATGATTTTAAATCCATGCAGGAGGTTGTGGGGCGACGGTATAGGGATGTTGGACAACCGACTCCTGATTTGATTATTATTGATGGTGGTAAGGGGCAGCTTAGTTCGGCCCTAGAAATAATTCGTGAAGTTGGCCTACAGGTACCCGTCATAGGTCTAGCCAAGGAGTTTGAGCATATTTTTCGCGAAGGTGACAGTGAACCCCTGATTTTGCCCCGCCATTCTCAAGCTCTCTATCTCATTCAGCGTATTCGTGATGAAGCTCATCGTTTTGCAATTACCTATCATCGGAAACTGCGCTCCAAACGCAATATGACATCAGTTCTTGATCATATTGTTGGTATTGGGGCGACGCGGCGGAAAGCATTATGGGCTGGGTTCAGTAGTTTGACAAAAATGAAAGCGGCCACGGTGGAAGAATTAGCTGCCGTACCCAGCATGACAGTACCAGCCGCTCAAGCTGTATATGACTTTTTTAGAGCATTGGGAAAGTGAATGATGATAAGGTGAATTACCAATCATCGCATCAGAAGAGCCGTCCCTTTGATTCTTTTAGCCCAGGGGGCTATTCGTGTACTACAGGGAGAGGAAAAAACCAAAATTTATCAATAATATGCTATAATCAGAGTATAATAAGTAGAGTATACGTTATATAAAAATGGAGGTGTTCTTTTTGAAAGGATGGATTATTGCCGCAGTCGTCGTCGTTCTTTTAGCCGTAATGGGTATGAGTGGTTATAATGGCTTGGTGCAGATGAATGAAAATGTAAACGGCAAATGGGCACAAGTTGATAATCAATTGCAACGGCGTGCTGATCTTCTGCCGAATTTAACTAATACAGTAAAAGGTTTTGCATCCCATGAATTGGCGGCGATTCAAGCCGTATCCGATGCAAGGGCGAAACTAGCTGGAGCACAAGGTCCTGCTGCCAAAGCCCAGGCCAATGGTGATGTGAATAGTGCCCTTTCCCGATTGCTGGTGGTCGCAGAAAATTATCCAGATCTGAAAGCCGATAAAAATTTTCGCGCTCTCATGGATGAACTAGCGGGAACTGAGAACAGGATCGCAGTGGCCAGAAAAGATTACAATGATGCTGTGCAAGTTTTCAATGCGAATATTCAATCTCTGCCCACGGTGATTTACGCCAGAATGCTTGGTTTTGGTGCTAAGGAATATTTTAAAGCTGCCGAGGGTGCTCAACAGGTTCCCACAGTTAAGTTTTAGAGGATAATCTTGCATAGTGAGGTAAATGCTATGAAAAAATGGTTAGCCTGCCTGGTACTGGGACTTTTCATGGTTTGTGGTGGGATCTCCTGGGCTCAACCACAAATTCCGCCTAAGCCCACAACCAGTATTTATGTTCAGGATTACGCCGGAGTATTGAGTGCTGAGACCAAAGCCGGGATAAACAATATGAGTACTCAATTGGCGGCTAAAACCAAAGCGCAGATTGTGGTGGTTACTATTCAGTCGTTGGAAGGAACACCACCCGCTGATTATGCATTGGCTTTACTGAGAACCTGGGGAGTGGGGGATAAAACCCTCAATAATGGTGTAGTTTTATTGGTGGCCGTGAATGATCATCAATCTCGGATTGAAGTCGGCTATGGATTGGAAGGTCCGTTGCCTGATGCTAAGACAGGGCGGATCCAGGATGAGTACATGATACCTTATTTTCAGCAGGGTGATTATGATAAAGGAACACTCAATGGCTATCAAGCTTTAATTGGTGAGGTAGCAAAAGAATATAAACTGGAAGTAAAAACAGATGCCAAACCTGTGGCTCATCCTCAAGCTTCTAATTCTGGATCTTCTTGGTGGGATAGTACCCCGTGGTGGGTGCATCTTCTGATTATTGCAGGTTTGTTACTGCTCTTCGGCTTGGACTGGATGTTCTTCGGTGGAGCCATTACCTATTTGCTACTGTCCATGATATCCCGTGGCGGTCGCGGTGGTGGTTCAGGAGGCGGAGGGTTTGGTGGCGGTTCAGGTGGCGGCGGCGGATCTGATCGAAAATGGTAAATCAAAGGCGACCTTTTTAGAAAGGTCGCCTTTTTCACGATATTAGACAGAGTAAGTGGATTGGGCCTGGTTTGCCTGTAGTTAGATAAAGAAGGCGAGGGCGAAAATAATGTAAAAAATTCCGGCATAAACTAAACGATGGGGGGATAGTTTGTTGCGTTTTAGTGTAATTAGTAAATAAACAATGGATATAAGAGTCATGATTGCTGCCATGAGTAGATGTTTATCAAATAGCCAAGGTGTAAAATAGATACCCAACGCACTCGGTACAGTAGCCTGTATCATCATGGAACCGCTAATATTGCCAAGGGCGAGGGTTTCTTTGCCTTGGCGGACCCAGATGACAGCATTTAAAATTTCTGGTAGTTCAGTAGCTAATGGACTTAACAGTAGGGCTATGATGTGGGGAGGTACATGCCATAAAATGCTAATTAATTCTAAATTCTTTACAAACAACTGTGAACTGGCGGTGATTAGGATAAGGGAGAAGATAGTTTGGGTTATGATCCAAAAAGTTGTTGGGTCTTTTTTGTGAGGTTGAAACCTTAAGGGCTCTAATTCTTCTAGGGCTATGTCACATTCCAAACGCATTTCTTTATAAAAATAGAGAGCATAAGCGGCTAAAAAGAAGAAGGCTGTTAAGGATTTGCCACTAAAAACCAGGAATCCTAGAAGAACCTTAAAGAAAAAGATGGATAAAAACCATATTTGATCAGTGCATAATTTAGTACTGTCAATATCAATTTCTGTTCCAAGTTCACGCCTTTTGCGAAAGATAATAATGGAAAGCCCTACGATGGCGTAGGCAATGGTACCAAGTACTAGGGGCCCCCCTAAAGCAGCACCAACGCCGATATCCTGTTGCTCACTCGTCCCATTAAAAGCAACAGCAACAAAGGTTACAACGCTTTCAGGGAGTGCTGTACCAAAGGCTGCTAATATTGTTCCGATGGCGCATTGGGAAATGCCAAAATTCCGGCCAACCCATTCAATTCCGTTAACAAAAAGTTCACAGCTATAATAAATCACAATAATAGCTAGCAAAAGTGTTACGCAAGTGATTAACATGTAATTACCTCCATTTTTTTAACAATAACAAGAAAAAAATTTTTTGTCAAATCTTAAGGAGCAATGAAGAAAGAAAGAATAATGGATTCAGAAACGCTTATATCAGAAAGAAGGATTAATAATGACTCCTAGTTGCTAATTTCTATAAATATGATAAAATGTAAGAAGGTTCGTTAAATGTACATACAAAAGGAGGAATTTTTAATGGAAAAATGGCTTTGTGTCGTCTGTGGTTATGTTTATGATGAGGAAGTTGGGGATCCAGATAGTGGTATTGCCCCTGGTACTAAATTTGCAGATATTCCAGAAGATTGGGTTTGCCCACTATGTGGAGTTGCTAAAGATCAATTCGAAAAACAAGCAGACTAAAAATAAAGACCTTCCAATTTTGGAAGGCCTTTTTATTTTTTAGTGCTCTATTTTTGCTAATCTAGGTAACCAGCCACGGTTAAGCATGAGTTGCAATAGGCGGTAATCCCAGTCTAAACCGGCGTCTAGAATTTCACGATACATTAAGGCTACTTCCAGTTGGTATGACTGGTGTAATGTAGCGAGGAGCGCCATTTGTGCAGCTTTAGCCATTGTACCAATGGCGATAGCAATTTCACCATCCGTCATACGGGCATCGGCGGGGATGTCTAAGAGCTTTTTATGTAATGTACGTTTGGTAAAAGATAAAGTGGGTAATGTGCCACCACTGTCACTCAGTAATTTCTCAGAATGCTCAATCAGGCTTTTGGTGTGCCTATCAATGGCCTCTTTAATTAATGATTTTAGTTCAGCATCTTGGGCGTGGTTATAAATGACCTCAAGAGAAGCAATATTATAACGACCCTGGGCGATTACCCCATACAATCCAGCTGCCTCTAAATAGTTAAGGGGCTCTTTGTCAAAAAACATGTTGAAAATACTACGGGTTTCTGAACTTACTTTTTCAAGTATGGTCATGGTATTCCTCCTGTGGATAAATTTTATTTAATGGTTATAAATAGCATGTGCAATCCTGTTAATTATCATGCATATTAAAGAGGAATAGTTAGGGTTTTTCAAAGGGGGAATTTACAAAAATTAGTTTTTATATAAATAAAATCCTTTACTTTTGCTGAAAAAATAGTATACTTAGAGTAGAGCCCAAATAAATCGGTCTAGTGAGATTCAATTATCAATCCTTCTCAAGTAGCTTTTTTGGCAAGGACAGTACTGAACCCTAAACCATGTTGGGCATAAAATTTGAGGGGGACTATTATAATGGTTCAAGACAAAACTTTAACATGCCGCGAGTGTAGCGTAGATTTCGTATTCTCAGCTTCCGAGCAAGATTTTTATAACGAAAAAGGGTTCACTAATGAGCCTGGCCGTTGCCCACAATGTCGCGCAGCTCGCAAACAAAGAAACAATGGCGGCGGCGGATTCAGTCAAGGTGGCGCTCGTCCACAACGCGAAATGCATGATGTAACTTGTGCAGCTTGTGGCGTTGAAACTCAAGTACCTTTCCGTCCAAGCAGCGATCGTCCAGTATATTGCCGCGACTGCTTCAGCAAAAACAGCGGTCGTTAATTCATATTAGCGATATCAGCCCTTCTACTTTGGTAGAAGGGCTTTTTTACATTCGAAGAGAATATAAATTTTAGCAATGGAAACTATAGACAGAGATGTCAATAAAAAAAGTAAGTATTATCTTTCACTTAAAGACTGTACAAAAGCATTAGGAGTACGTTATAATTGTAACTAGGGTAAATAATTAATGGTATAAAATTATTATAAAAAAATTAGGAGGATGATGTTAAGATGAAAATTACTGTTGTTGGTGCTGGTAATGTGGGTGCAACTTGCGCAAATGTAATTGCACAGAGAGAATTAGCTAGTGAATTGGTATTGCTAGATATTAAAGAAGGCATCTCTGAGGGTAAGGCTTTAGATATGATGCAAACTTCCGCATTGCTGGGGTTTGACACTCGAATTACTGGTAGTACAAATGATTATAGCAAAACAGCTAATTCGAACGTGGTTGTAATCACTTCAGGCATTCCTCGTAAACCTGGTATGACTCGGGAAGATTTAATTGGTACCAATGCAGGTATTGTTAAAGGAGTTGTAGAAAATATTCTCAAGTACTCTCCTGAGGCGATTTTCGTAATCGTTAGTAATCCAATGGATACGATGACTTATCTTGCACTGAAATCAAGTGGTATTTCTAAAAACCGTATTATTGGTATGGGTGGTATCTTGGATAGCTCTCGTTTTAAATGTTATTTGAGTCAAGCAATTGGTTGTCCTGCAACTGATCTACAGGGAGTCGTTATCGGTGGCCATGGTGACACTACAATGATTCCTTTAACTCGTTTTGCGACATATATGGGGATACCTGCTGCTGATATTTTAGATGCAGATGCATTGGCAAAAGTGGCGGCTGCGACAATGGTTGGTGGCGCTACATTAACTGGTATGCTTGGTACTTCAGCTTGGTATGCACCTGGTGCAGCTGTTGGATTGTTGGTTGAGTCCATTGTTCGTGATGAAAAGAAAGTTTATCCTTGCTGCGTAGCTTTAGATGGTGAATATGGACAAAAAGATATCTGTATCGGAGTTCCCGTTATCATCGGCAAGACAGGCTGCGAAAAAATCGTTGAGTACAAGTTGAATGAAGAAGAACAAGCCAAGTTCAACAAAAGTGCTGATGCAGTCCGTAGTATGAATAAAGTATTAGCAGATATGAAATTAGTATAAAACCATACATATGACTAAAAACACCAATATGCCATAAATGATGGTATTTGGTGTTTTTTTCAATTTTCAAAAACAAATAAATAATAAAAAATACATTGTCAATAAATCGTCTAGCAGGATATAATAGTAAACGGAGAGTTAATTTTAAGGAGGCCAAGGACATGTGCGGTTTTATGCTACGCATTGTTATTAATGCGGTGTTATTGTTTTTGGTTATTGTAGAGTTGCCAGGGATTTTTGTTGATACATTAGGCGGTATGTTACTTGGCGTAGCTATTATTGGTATCGTTAATGCGGCAGTACGGCCTATTTTAATGTTAGCAGCTAGGCCGCTTAACTGGTTAAACTTAGGTGGAGTGACGTTCTGCATCAATATTTTAACACTGTTGCTTGTTATAAATATTTTACCGGGTTTTCAAATTGATAGTATGACGGCATCGGTGATTAGTGTTTTGTGCATAACGATTTGTAGTTTTACTTTATCGAAAGTCATTCATGATCGTTAATTTATAGTTGGGGGTTACTTCATGGCAATTAAACTTGTAGCAGTGGATATGGATGATACGTTATTAGATGGAACATTACAAGTATCACCCCGAACCTGTGAGGCGATTCATAAGGCTCAGGAACAAGGAGTTGTGGTGACGATTGCTACAGGCAGAATGTTTTCTTCGGCCCTGCCGTTTGCCAAGCAACTCAATATACAGGCTCCTCTTATTGTTTATAATGGTGGCATGGTGCGGTATCCTATTTCTAAAGAAATGGTATTTCATAAAACAATTGAGGCTGATGTGGCTGGTAAAATTGTAGAATTGTTTCGGCAACGGGGCTGGTATTTGCAATCTTATATCAATGATGAGTTATATGTTGCTGAACGTACAGCAGAAGCTATCTATTATGAAAAATTTGCAAATATAAAGGCGATCGTTGTTGGTGATGAATTTTATTCCATGAAACATGAACCTACTAAATTTTTGGCTCTGTCTGAACCTGATACGATACAACAAATTCTAAAAGTAGTCAATGCAGAGTTCGGGGGGGCAGTTTTTGCGGCTACCTCCAAGGCTACTTTTTTAGAACTGACTCATCCGAGTGTTAATAAAGGACATGCATTGGCAGCCCTTGCTGACAAACTTGCTATTCGTCGCGAGGAAGTTATGGCGATTGGGGATTCTAATAATGATTATCCTATGATTGACTACGCGGGATTTGGTGTAGCCATGGGGAATGCCTCAGAGCGGGTAAAAAAGATCGCCCAAGCTGTGACGGCTCACAACAATGCTCACGGCGTAGCCGAAGCCATTGAAAAATATGTATTAAGGTAATGAGAAACTTCGTTCTTACATTAATAAGAACGAGGTCTTTTCTTTATTATAACCCCTCTGCGCCTCTGCGGTTCGTAAAACTCCTCTCTATGCTTATGCAAAAAGAGCGCACTAGCATTCTTCGTAGTAAGTAGTACGTACTTGCATTGTTATTATATATGGATTAAGATGATAGTAATAGTTGGTATAATTTTCAACATTTGTAGGAGGGGAAAATATGTTATTTACACCTTTTTCATTAAAACAGTTAACCTTGAAAAATCGTGTTGTCATGCCACCCATGTGTATGTACAGTGCAGCAGATGACGGTTTGGTTACTGATTGGCATGTTTTACATTATACAACTCGGGTTGTTGGCCAAGTAGGATTAATTATTGTTGAGGCGACAGGTATTGAGCCGCGTGGTCGGATTTCCAATCGAGATCTGGGAATTTGGGCTGATGAGCATATTGTAGGACTGAAACGGATTGTAGATAGTGTTCATGGGCAAGGTGGTAAAATTGGTATTCAATTGGGCCATGCTGGTCGAAAAAGTGAAGTAACCAATAGTATTTCAGTAGCACCCAGCGCCATTGCTTTTAATGAAACATGTGGTATGCCAGTAGCGCTGACTGTGGCGGAAATTGGTAATGTGGTGAAGCAGTTTGCTAAGGCAGCTCAGCGGGCAATTGCCGCTGGTTTTGATATGATTGAAATTCATGCCGCCCATGGCTATTTAATTAATGAATTTTTATCACCGTTGACCAATCTACGTACGGATGAGTATGGGGGAAGCTTAGAAAATCGAGTGCGTCTGCTCAAAGAGGTTTTAATAGCGGTGCGCGCCACAGTTCCCCAAGGGATGCCAATTAGTGTTCGTGTGTCAGCCGATGATTATCATGAAGATGGCAATAAACCTGAAAATGTAGCTGATATGCTCAATTTGATTAAACATTATGGTATTGATTTGGTGAATGTCAGTTCTGGCGCGGTGATTTCGACGATGCCTCGAGTTTTTCCGGGTTATCAGATCCCCATGGCGTTGATCATTAAACAAAAAACGGGTCTGCCAGTCCTTGGTGGAGGATTAATCACAGAACCTACTCAGGCTTTGTTATTGGTGAAGGCTGGTATTGATCTGGTGTATACGGGTCGAGAATTGTTACGCAACCCTTATTGGCCTTTGCAGGCAGCCCATGTTTTGCAACAGGAAATTGAGTGGCCAACACCTTATTTACGGGGTAAGAAGTAATAACGGGAGCAATTTAGGGGAGTTAGAGGGGTTCGGATTTGACTTATTTACATAGGTCGAATCTGGGCCCCTCTAAACATCTTTACGATAGTATATAGTGAAAGAGAGTTGGAAAAGACTAAGTTGAAATAAGGCATTATAAAAGAAGGAATTATAAACTTGATGACGGAATAATCATATAGGAGGTTAAAAACCCTCTAAGGACAAACATAGTAAAAAAGCAACGATGACGAGGGAGAAGTTTATGCAAAGTTTATTTACTGATATTAGGACCAAATATCATACATTATCACCAACACAGAAGCAAGTGGCCGACTTTATGTTAAATAACTCGGAACAAGTAATTTTGTTATCAATTACTGATCTTGCTGAAAAGTGTAATACAAGCGAAACAACTGTTGTACGATTTTTACACAAATTAGGATTTAAATCGTATCAAGTTTTTCGCGTGAGGATGGCGCAAGAAATTACAGAACAGTCCGTGCAAGGTATTTATGAAGAAATTAGCAAAGAAGATTCTGCTGAGCAAATTCGGGAAAAAGTAATTTTATCCACAGTGAATTCTTTGCAGGATTTAAACAAGATGATTGATGGGGAAGTATTAGGGCGAGTTGTTGATTTAATCATAAATAGCGATAAGATTATCATATGCGGCCTGGGAGCATCAGGGGCAGTGGCCATGGATGCTTTTCATAAATTTTTACGACTGGGCTTAAATGTAGTAGCTTTTACAGATAATCATTTGATGAGTATTGGATGTGCGCAAGCAACGCAGAATACAACGATTCTTGCAATTAGCCATTCCGGTGAAAGTCGAGACATCTTAGAAGCTGTGGGATTAACCCAAGAAGTACATGCACATGTTGTAGCATTGACGAGCTATCAGCATTCATCAGTAACTAAAATGGCAGATTATATATTGCTTAGCTCGTCAAATGAAACTAAATTCCGCTCGGATGCGATGACTTCCCGGATTCTGCAGTTTGTCACCATTGACATGCTTTATGTATTATTAGTATTAAAACTTGGTCGATCAGCAGTTCGAAGTGTTAACAAATCACGTCTTGCTGTCGCAGCAAAAAAAGTATAACTGTAGTTGAACTTGGTAAACATAGAGAGAGAAGTTCGTAGGTTATATACTGCCCTTTAATGATGAAACTCCTACTTCTATAAGTGGGAGTTTTGCTTTTTAGCCTAAGTAAGAGGAATTTTAGTAAAATTGCAACTTTATGAGATTTCTTTTAAAAAAATAGTTTTAAAAGAAGGGATTTAAAAAAAAATATCGAAATAAACATTAGGAGGTAAAAAATAACGATAAATAAATAACCGTAGAAAAAAAACAACGATAAGTTAACGTGAAAATGAATAATTATGTAAATACAATATGTGTTTGCCAAAATAAAAGGAGGATAAACATGAATAAAATTAACACGATCGTACTTGGTGACCCAATGATCTTAGGTGAGGCTTTTGAAGCGGCTGCTCACAATAATGTAGAACAATTTTTAGGGGATATTAAAGTTGGTAACTGGGAAACAGATTGGGGTAAATTACAAAATCGACGTCTGGAAGTCGAAAAGCTTGGACCTGAAATTGAGGTTGTGGACCAGTTAATTCTTGACAGTGGTAGTAATGTGGAAATGCTGGCCGGGCTGTTTGTGCCGATTTCTTCAAAAGTATTTGATGCCATGCCGAAACTGCGGATTGCTGGTGTAGCGCGTGCTGGACTGGAAAATGTTAATTTAGCGGAAGCCACCCGTCGCGGAGTGCTGATTTTTAATATTGAGGGTCGTAATGCTGAAGCCGTATCTGACTTTACGGTTGGTTTAATGCTTTCTGAATGCCGCAACATGGGTAGAGCCCATAATTCCATTAAAAATGGTCAATGGCGCAAGACATTTGCTAATTCATCATGGGTTCCAGAATTAAAAGGCAAAAATATTGGTCTGATCGGCTTTGGTTATATTGGTAGACTGGTTGCCCAAAAATTGTCTGGTTTTGGCGTTAACATCTTAGTATTTGACCCTTTCTTGAGTGATGAAGCCGTGCGCGAAGCCGGTGCCACTCCTGTTACAAAAGAAGTATTGTTTAAAGAAAGCGATTTTGTTTCCATGCATGCGCGGATGAGCGATGCTACTAAAAACATGGTAGGGGAAGCCGAACTTAATTTGATGAAACCAACAGCATACCTGATTAATACGGCTCGTGCAGGCCTGGTGGATCAAAAAGCATTGGTTAATGCGCTTAAAGAAAATAAAATTGCTGGTGCTGGTTTAGATGTATTTACGACAGAACCTATTGAGGCGGAAAGTGAATTTCTGAAACTGGATAATGTAACATTGACAACTCATATTGCAGGAACGACGCGAGAAGCCCTGACTCGTTCGCCAGAACTTTTATTCGAAGATATCAATAAGTTCTTGACTGGCCAAAAACCACGTTTCATTAAAAATCCTGAAGTATTAGAAATGCCAGAATTCAAAAAATGGTTGGCAGGTGTTCAAAAATGATGACCAATCTTGCCACCGTTTTGACAGCGGCACGTAAGGGAAAATATGCCGTTGGTTCCTTTAATGTATATAACTATGAAACAATTCGTGGTGTCATTGAATCTGGTCAAGAAATGGATTTGCCAACGATTGTTGCTTTTGGTGAAAATTATTTGGTCAACATGACCGTTGAAGAGATAGCTGCTCTTGTCAATACAATGGCGAGTAAAGTGGATGTGCCTATTGTTCTTCATCTTGATCATTGTAAATCCTATACTAATATTGTCAAAGCCATTCGCGCTGGTTTTACATCAGTGATGTTTGATGGTTCCCACCTTCCTTATGAAGAAAACATTCGACAAACAGCTGAGATTGTTAAGATTGCTCATGCGGCTGGTGTCAGTGTTGAGGCTGAGCTTGGTGCACTAGCGAAGGGCGAATTTTCTAATGAAGAGGATGCACAGCAGATCTATACCAATCCGAAAGAGGCAAAACGGTTTGTTGATGAAACAGGCGTTGATGCATTGGCTGTTTCCATTGGAACGGTGCACGGAATGTACAAAGGAACGCCACGTATTGATGTTGGTATTTTAGAGCAGATTGCAGCAGTGGTTGAGATTCCCCTGGTGTTACATGGTGGATCGGGTACGCCTGAAGATGTTGTTAAAACATGTATCAGAACGGGTATTTGCAAAATTAATGTAAATACTGAAATATCCGTATATACGGTGGATAAAATACAAGAATTATTAGCGGCTAAGAAATGTCACTTATCTGAGATCTCATTACGTGAGGTCAGCTATGTGAAAGATGTTGTAAAAAAATATATGACAATGTTTAAAAACGCGTAATGTAAAGGAGAAACATGATTGCCAACAACAATCATGTTTCCTTAATAGACCTAATATTCATAATAAAATAATAAAAGCCGTTAAACGGAGGAAATAATGGAACATATTTTAGTTATTGATGTTGGCACGTCAAGTTTGAAAGCCATGCTCTACAATAATTCTGGTGGGCTCTTATTCCGATCTTCCCAGGAATATCATTCAGAAGTTTTTCACAATAATCGTGTCGAGCAAAGTGCTTTTTCGTGGAAAGATGCTTTATTGTATACCTTGACAGAAACAGGAAAATTTGTCCATGATAAAAAAATTGATGTCGTTGCAATGAGCGTTACTTCCCAACGCGCTTCGGTTATACCCGTTACTCGTGAAGGTGAGCCATTGCACAAAGCAATTATGTGGCAGGATAAAAGAAGTGTTGAACAATGTAATCAACTCTCACAGCATTTGAGCTTACGGGACATATACCTGCGGACCGGTTTGCGATTAAATCCATATTTTTCGGTACCAAAAATGATGTGGCTAAAGGATAATGAACCAGAAATCTTTAGCCAAACACATAAAATGCTTGGTGTGCAAGATTACGTTATTTATTTGCTGACCAATAAGTTTATTACTGATTGGACTCAGGCTTGTAGAACCATGTTGATGAATATTACTAGTTTTAAGTGGGATGAGGATCTGCTGCGGCACACAGGAATATCGGTAGATTTATTGCCAGAGCTTGTCCCGCCAGGCTCAGTTGCTGGACCATTGACAAAGGAAATATCTGAACTTACAGGCCTTCCGTTAGGCATACCAGTCATCATTGCTGGTGGTGATCAGCAATGTGCGGCATTGGCTCTGAATGTATTGCGCCCTGGGGATGCGGAAGCAAATACCGGTACTGGTTCTTTTGCTATTGCTTATTCGGATCAAGCCCAGTTTGATGATGAATGTCGAACGCTTTGCAGTGCAGCGGCTATTCCAGGCAAGTGGATTGTTGAGGCTGGAATTTTTAATAGTGGTTCAATTCACAGGTGGTTTAGAGAAGAATTTTATCCTGAAGGTGAAAATGTTTATGATTTAATGAATGAGGAAGCTGCCCAGTCGCCTGTAGGATCAAACGGGGTGATGCTGCTGCCACATTTTGAAGGCAGTGCTGCTCCTTACTGGAATCCAATGGCGAAAGGAATGTTTTTTAATTTATCCTTGGCAACCAAGAGGTGTGATTTTACAAGATCAATCTTAGAAGGTATTGCCTTAGAAATTAAAAGTAATCTTTCTCTGATTGAAAATCTCATTGGTGATATTTCAATGGTGAGTGTGGCAGGAGGACTGACAACTCTTGAACTATTTAATCAAATACAGTCTGATGCCTTTAACAAAATAGTGATTCGTTATGACAATAATGAGGCTTCCTCATTAGGCGCGTTAATGAGTGCAGGAGTCACAATAAAAATTTATACAGACTATGATGCTGCGCTGAAGAAGATCAGTACAACAGATCCCCTCGTCTATCATCCAGATGTAGTTGATGTGGAGAAGTATGCAAAGTTATTTATACGAAAAAATGCACTGTATCAGAGCATGAATCAACATGGTGTGTACGATTTGTTTAAAGAGGTATTGTAAAAACAATATTTTCGTTAGCAGGTTGTAGATTATAAAAAAATGTGGGAGGATTATTATGATTAGAAAAGCAGCGGACATGCGGTTTGAAAATATTAAGGAGATGCGCGGGGGTGAGGGCGAAGTAAAAGTCATTCACATGATGGAACGTAATGAGTTTCATGATAAAGGACGACTCTTTGCCCATAATATCCTTAAACCTGGAGCTTCAATTGGCATGCATCCGCATATTGGAGATTTCGAAGCGTATTACGTAATCAAAGGCGAAGGGATATTCTTCGAAGACGAAGGCGTCGAAAACCCTATAAAACAGGGCGATATGGGGTATGTTGAAGTTGGAAAAAGTCACGGCATAAAAAATACGGGAACAACTGATATGGAAATTATTGCGCTCGTACTCTTTGAATAATATCGAAAGAAATCATAAAGACAGAGTCAAAGCTTATGATTTAGGTAAATTCGTATAACAATAATAGTGTAGCGTAATTGTATGAGGAGGTTTATAAATGGGATCTGTAACTGCAATGGTATCGGTATTACTTCTAGCCATCCTTCTTATCATTTTCCTAATTCTAAAGGTTCGTCTACATGCATTTGTAGCGCTGATTGTCGCCTGTATGTTCGTTGGGTTTGCAATGGGGATGCCTCTTGCAAAAATTGGAACGTCAATTGAAGCTGGGATGGGCGGTACGCTAGGATTTTTAGCGACTGTTCTTGGCCTTGGTACAATATTGGGTAAAATGCTTGAAATATCTGGCGGTTCTGAGCGGTTAGCGCGAACTTTGATCAATGCCCTTGGCAAACAACGAGCTCATTGGGCGATGATGGTGGTTGGTTTCATCGCTGGTATTCCCGTTTTTTTTCAAGTTGGTTTTGTACTTTTGATTCCTTTAGTGTTTAGCGTAGCTTTGGAAACGGGTATGTCCGTGGCAATGATTGGTCTTCCGTTGGTCATTGCTCTTCAGACGGTACACAGTATCGTTCCACCCCATCCAGCGGCAATGGCGATATCGGTATTACTGGGTGCCGATGTTGGTAAAGTAATTATGTATGGTTTGCTGATCGGTCTGCCGGGCGCAATTATTGCTGGACCTATCTTTGCAAAATATTTGCCCAAGATGGACGATGTCAAACCACCCATCCACTTGGTTAAAACCGAGCGGCTGTCGGATGACAGTTTACCTGCCTTCGGGATTACTTTGTTCACAATATTATTACCTTTGTTAATCATGGTTTTGAAGACCATTATAGAACTTAATTTCCCGAAAGATGCTGCTTTTATGCCTGGTGTCAACTTTTTGGGCAATCCAATTACTGCCTTGTTAATTTCTGTATTTTGTGCATATTGGACCCTTGGTTTGGCTCGTGGCCTCAATATGAAACAAATTTTGGCGTATACAGATCAGTGTTTTGGACCCGTCGCTGGTATACTGTTAATCATTGGTGCTGGCGGAGCTTTCAATAGGGTCTTAATCGACAGCGGGTTAGGTGTTGGACTGGGCAAGGTGCTTACTGGCTTACAATTAAATCCATTGGTGATGGCTTGGATTGTTTCTTTGATCATGCGCGCCTCGGTTGGTTCGGCCACGGTGGCAATGATCACATCGGCCGGTATTATCATTCCTGTTTTAGCAAGTTATCCTGGACTTGACCCGGCGTTAGTTTGTATCGCCATTGGTACGGGTGCTATGGGTCTGTCCCATGTAAACGACTCTGGTTTTTGGATTGTTAAAGAATATTTTGGATTTAGCCTGATTGACATGTTTAAAAGTTACACTGTTGCTATAACCCTCGCTTCTTTCATCGGATTATTAGGAACATTAGCGGTAGCAAAACTGTTAGGCCAGATCTAATTTGTATGATTCAAAGTTATTCTAAAGAATTCAAAGGAACATAATGAATCAGGCGTGCATTATTTATTACAATAATGCACGCCTGATTTGTATGTGAAAATTATTTTGTGCCGAAAAGTCGATCGCCCGCGTCACCGAGGCCAGGAACAATATAACCGTGGTCATTTAATTTTTCATCGACAGAAGCGACGTAGATGTCCACATCAGGATGCGCTTTGTTAATTAGTTTTATGCCTTCAGGTGCCGCGACTAAACAGAGGAGTTTGATATTGTGGGCACCGTGTTTTTTTAGTATGTCAATCGAAGCAATCAATGAATTGCCTGTTGCTAACATTGGGTCAATAATGATAAAGTCTCTTTCGGCGACATCGCTTGGTAATTTTGAGTAATATTCCACAGGCATTAAGGTTTCTGGATCGCGGTACAGGCCAATGTGTCCAACTTTGGCATTAGGAATTAGTTTGAGGAACCCGTTCGTCATACCTAGACCAGCACGTAGGACAGGAATAATACCCAATTTTTTACCTGCTAACATTTTGCACTTGCATTTTGTCACAGGAGTTTCAATTTCTACTTCTTCTAGGGGAAGATCGCGGGTTATTTCAAATGCCATAAGCATGGAAATCTCTTCTAATAATTCCCGAAATTCTTTGGTTCCTGTATTCACATTACGCATAATAGATAATTTATGCTGAATTAATGGGTGGTCAATCACTTTAACATTCATTTTTTGACAACAACCTTTCTCAATGTATTCAATAAGTCGCAACGGCACTGGAATTGAGTTCGTGCCTAGCTTATCTATTCTAACAGAAGAGTTAACAATTTACAATTTCAATAGTAAGTTTAAAAATACTCTATCAGAGAGTATAAGTTTTACGAACCGCAGAGGCGCAGAGGACGCGCTAGCGCTTTTCTTTAAATGGGTCAGATTTGCTTAGGTTAACACGTTGTGTTTTTTTGCTGAGTATGTTAACCTGTGTAATATAATTAGTTAACGAAAAGAATATTTAAGGAGAAATAATCAATGGAAAATAAGACGCGGATGCTCACTGAGACGGCTTTGTTAACGGCCTTAATTACGGTGACTGGTGCCCTTAAATTGCCTGGTTTTGTTCCAGGTACGGAGTTTCAACTATCAGCGCCCTTGGCAGTGGCTATTTGTGGGGTATTTGGTATTACTAACTATTTGACCGCAGGTGTATTATCCAGTGTAATGGGTTTGATTCTGGGCACGCAAACCATTCTCAATGTATTTATTGCCATGGTATTTCGTGTGACGGTAGCCATTGTGATTGGGATCTTTGGTACTTCCTGGCCAAGCCTATTCATAGCGGGACCCATAGGCTCAAGTTTAGCCCGTTTATCTCTGGGAGGTATATTAGGCAACGCTGTTATTCCCCTTCTACTTGCAGCTGTGCCCGGTATGATCTATACGGCGTTAGCAGCCTATCCCCTCACTATGCTTTTAAGACGGGTTAAGGCTCAGACGGCAAAGGTGATTGGTGTTGTACAGCGTTAGAATGAGGTCGGCCCAGGGGGGCGCTCATGAAGTGGGTGGGCGTCACATTTCTGGGGCTGAACGGATTGTTTTTCAGGATATGGTGAAACAAACCACCAATGATATGTTGGAACGGGCTTTTTCCCATACCCGAGGACAAGCAGACTTTATTAATATTGTTGTGGAAAAAATTGAAAAGAATAAGATACAAGAGGTGCCCTTACTATCAGTACATACAGTAGTCGGGGAGGATATGACTGTCAGTCACCATACAGTGCAAGAGGTCCTCGTTCAGTTAGGCGTCACATGGCTGGCAGTGCAAAGTGGTATGGCAGCATTGTTGTCTCTTGCTGATAGTATGGGGGGAGCTATGTTGCTGTGTGCAGTTACAGGGAAACGCCTTGATGATACAGCATCAAGAGGGGTGCGGGTATCGAGAATGGATATTGCTGATGAGCAGAGATTTATTACCTTGTTGGCTGATCAGGGTATCAATAATCATCATGTGCGGGAGGCTTTAGTCCTGGCCAGTAAGGTGGCCGCAGCTTCAGGTATGGTTGCGGAGCTTTGTTGGTCGGACGACCCTGAGTATACGACAGGTTATGTTGCTTCAGCGGCGGGTTATATACGTATACATCATTGTAAACCTCTGGGTAGTATGCTGGGTGGGCGGGTATTTTTTGTGCAGCCTGATGCTGATCTAGACAGTCTTATCAGGTATTTGAGTCACCAGCCTGTACTCGTTAAGTTGCCCCAAGAGCTGTGAAGGAGGATGAAAAGCAGTGGAGTGTTGGACAAAAGCTATTGATGAAGTGAAACAACATGATTTGTATCGGGGAATCGTCAGTTACCAGCCTTTAGATGCGGTGCACGTAGAGGCGCAGGGGGAGAGATATTTACTGCTGGCGACAAATAATTATTTGGGATTAACCCATTCCCTGGCCGTTCAGCAAGCGGTGATGGCTGCGGTGGTACAGTATGGTACAGGTTCAGGCGGAGCACGCCTAACAACAGGTAGTCATCCCTTATATGAGAAACTTGAACAGGAATTGGCCGTATTTAAAGGGAGTGAGGCGGCCCTGGTTTTTAATACTGGGTATATGGCTAATGTGGGCATTATTAGTGCTGTTGTTGACAGGGATGATGTGATTTTTAGTGATGCGCTGAATCATGCCAGTATTATTGATGGTTGTCGTTTGGCTAAAGGGCATACGGTGGTATATGGCCATGCTGATATGGCCCATTTGGCAAGGCTGCTCATGGACACGCCATGTTCGGGGAAACGATTTATTGTCACCGATGGGGTTTTTAGTATGGATGGTGATATAGCACCTCTTGATAAAATAGTGAAACTTGCTGAAGAATATCAGGCCATGGTCATGGTGGATGATGCTCATGCTGTGGGAGTGCTTGGGCAAGGTGGTCGCGGTACGGTGGATTATTTTGGTCTGCAAGGTCGTGTGGAGATTCAAGTAGGAACCCTCAGTAAGTCATTGGCAGCGGAAGGCGGTTATGTGGCTGGAAGCCGGGCACTCATAAACTACTTGGTTAATAAGGCCCGCAGTTTTATATTTTCCACTGCCTTATCGCCAGGAACAGTGGCCGCAGGTTATGCGGCTTTGCAAGAATTACAAGTCCATCCAGAACTGGTTGATACGCTGCGGAGCAATGGGGATTATGTGCGGAAGGCTCTTAGGTCTGCTGGTCTACAGATTGAGGCTGGGGTAACGCCGATTTTACCCATTATGGTAGGCGAGGCAGCAGTGGCAGTGAAAATGGCCCAACAATTAAAAGAGCAAGGCCTTATTGTTTCCGCCATCAGACCTCCAACGGTTATGCCTGGCGCTAGTCGTTTGCGCCTAACCGTCTCAGCGGCTCATGATAAGGTTGATTTGGCGAGGGCCGTGGACATTATTATTGCCGTCAGTAAACAATTGAATTTAATATAAAATATTATGCGGCTTTCTCCAATTCAGAAAGTAACTAATGTTATATCGTAGGGGGTATTATATAGATGTCAGGACTATTTATTACAGCAACAGATACCGATGTGGGTAAGACGGTGATTACTGGGGCAATTGCTGCGGCTTTTAGGGGCCGTGGACTGGATGTGGGGGTGATGAAACCTTTCGCATCAGGTGGAGTGGCTGATGGGGTTGGCAAGCTGGTGGCTGAAGATGCTACTTTTTTAATGCAGGCGGCAGGGCTTGGAGAAAGTGCGCGTGATCTCGTTAATCCTCTATGTTTGGCTCCTGCTCTTACGCCAGCGGTAGCGGCCACAGTGAGTGGCGTGAAAGTTGATATACCCGCCATTTTTAAGGCTTATCAGATACTTGCCGAGGATTATGACCCCTTATTAGTGGAAGGGGTCGGTGGCATTGCAACTCCTTTATGGCAAGAGTATCTGTTGGTTGATTTCATGCTAAAGCTGGCTTTGCCGGTCATTGTTGTGACGCGACCAAACCTTGGAACCATCAATCATACCCTGCTTACCGTAGAATATGCCCGGCACCGGGGACTGCAGGTGGCAGGTATTATTATCAATGGTTGGAATGAAGGAGAAGTTGGTATTTTAGAAAGATCCAATGAGGAATATATTTCTCGGTTGACTGGGGTCCCGATCTTAGGAAAATTTCCTTATTCAAGGTTAATCAGCGAGGGCGAAATTCAGTCAGTAGAACTTGCTCAGCTTGCTGAGGAGTATTTGCAGATGGATGAGATTATGAGGATATGTAGAACGCATTAAAGAAAATTTATCACGATCAGTTGCATTGAAGAATGCGATTGCTGTTAAGAATATGTAATCCAATTTATATAATAATGGGAGGTACTAGGTATGAATGATATCGAACGTAAAGATAAGGAGTATATTTGGCATCCTTTTACCCAGATGCAAGAATGGGTGGCTCAGCCTCAAACGATCATTGAAGCTGCCGAAGGAATACAACTGATTGATAGTGAGGGAAATAAATATTATGATGGTGTATCTTCCCTGTGGGTTAATCTTCACGGTCATCGCCATCCCACAATTGATAAGGCAATTATTGACCAGTTAGGCAAGGTTGCTCATACCACGATGCTGGGCCTCATTAACGTACCCGCTTCTCAGCTGGCAGAGGAATTAATGGCAGTGGTGCCCAAAGGGTTAACTAAATTATTTTATTCAGATGATGGTTCGACAGCCGTAGAAGTCGGCATTAAAATGGCTTATCAGTATTGGCAGCTCCAAGGCCTACCTAAGAAGCAAAAGTTTGTGACCTTAGCCAATGCCTATCATGGTGATACGGTGGGCACCGTCAGTGTGGGTGGTATTGATCTTTTTCATCGCATCTTTGACTTCTTATTGTTCGAAAGCATCCAAGCGCCTTGCCCCTCTTGCTATCACTGTACACTCTCTGGGAATCCAGAACAGTGTGGTATGATCTGTATTGATGAGGTCGAGAAAATTTTAGCTGAGCACCATGAAGAAATTGCCGCTATGATTGTAGAACCACTGGTGCAGGCAGCAGCAGGGATGCTAACCCAACCCAAGGGATATTTGAAGAGATTGCGGGAGTTAACGGAAAAATATAATGTATTATTGTTAGTCGATGAGGTGGCGACTGGTTTTGGTCGTACAGGAAAAATGTTTGCCTGTGATCATGAAGATGTATCCCCTGATTTTATGATGGTAGCCAAGGGGATTACAGGTGGTTATTTACCACTAGCAGCCACTTTTATGACCGATGAAATATATAATGCCTTTTTGGGTGATTACACCCAGCAACGGACTTTTTTTCATGGTCATTCTTATACAGGCAATCCCCTGTGCTGTGCTGCTGGTCTTGCCAATCTCCAGATATTTCGGGAGGAAAAGGTTATTGCCGGCCTTGAGAAGAAAATAATGGCAACTCGTACTAAACTAGCTACCTTTATGCAACTTAAACATGTTGGCGAAGTGCGCCAACAGGGCTTGATGATTGGTATTGAACTCGCGGAACACCCAGCAAAAAAAATACCCTTCTCTTGGAACAGAGCAATGGGGGCGAGAGTCTGCAAAAAGGCCAGAGCGTATGGACTTTTAATCCGTCCGATTGGTAGTGTAGTGGTATTTATGCCTCCTCTGATTAGTACAGTTATAGAGATTGAGCATATGCTGGACATTATTTATAAATCTATACAAGAAGTGACTGAGACCGATCAGAATCAATATGATAATCAAGACGTAGCGGCGGTATTGATCTAGGGTCAGAATCTTCGGTCACTCTGAAAAAGCTTATCATATTATTATTCTAAGCACAGACGTTTAATTATTGTCCCATTTTGAATGTAGTAAGTAAATGCATTTAATAGGAAAGGATGATAACATGTTGCGATTTGTGCAAAGTGAGTGGAAGTTTTTTGTGATATTATTGATGATCCTGAGTCTGATTGGAGTTTGTTATTATGAATATACGCAGTATAAAGCTGAGCATCAGCCTGCACAGCAATTGCCTGGTCCTAATATAACAATTAATACTGCAGGTGAAACGTCAAAGTTAGGGGAACCTCAGGTGGTGTATGTACAAGGGCAAAATACCAATACGAAAGAAATTGTGTATGTGCCGAAGGAAACAGATGTAAAAACAGGTAGTGTTGAGAAAACAGATGTACAGTTTGAGACGAAACAGGGAAAGATCTATGTTAAAGTGAATGGCAAGGAATTTGAAGTGCCAGCCGATGTGCAAGAAATAACTAAATTTGACAATGGCAAGTTGGTTGTAACGCAACAGAGTGAAATGCGCGTTAACATTACAGCACCTAAGCCGGCTTTCAATTTGGGGTTAGGTTGGTCAAAGGAAGGGTCAGCGGCCCAAATCAATGGCCCATTAGTTAAGAACATTTCCTGGTGGGTATATGGTGATAAAAAGACGGTAGCTGGTGGGCTACAGTTCCCGATTATGAAATAGTGGGTATTTACAGATGGAAGGGTACATCTTAGCATGTATCCTTTTTGCTTTTTCAGCGAAAATACCATATAATTAATAGGAAGTTTGACACTCCCCATGGCTTAGCGTAGGGAATGCCTGGGTGATGAAACACCAGGTAATAATAGGAGAGACGATAAGATGAAATTAGTTGCTGATTTACATATTCATACAATATCCAGCGGTCATGCCTACAGTACGGTGCTAGAGAATGTTCGGGCAGCCGCTGATAAGGGGTTGGAAATGATTGCGATTACGGACCATGGCCCAGCCATGCCTGGTGGACCCCATGCCTATCATTTTGGCAATCTGCGGGTTATACCCCAGGAGCTATTTGGTGTGCAGATACTAAAAGGTGTGGAAGCAAATGTAATTGATCGGGCTGGTAATCTGGATTTGTCCGATGACCGTTTGGCGGCCTTAGACATCGTATTGGCGGGATTACATCATGTTTGTACGCCAAACGGCTCTGTGGTAGAAAATACGGAAATGATGATCAATGTGATTAAAAATCCGTGGGTGGATGTCATTGTCCATCCTGGTAATCCGGACTTTTTGATCGATGCAAAGGCCGTGGTACAGGCGGCAGTTCACTATGATGTGGCTGTTGAGCTAAACAATAGTTCCTTAAAATTATCCCGGATGGGCAGTCGACCTTATTGTGAAAATATTCTTTGTCTGGCCAAGCAGTATGGGGCTAAAATTATCGTTGGGACAGATAGTCATTTTTCCTTAGCCATCGGCGATTTTAGCCAGGCCTTGGAACTATTAAAAAAACATGATATTTCGCCGAGTGCGGTGCTAAATACATCTATAGCAAGCATTAGAAACCACTTAGCGCGGCGTTCCAATCGGCATGGTAGTAAGGGTGCGATAAATGGAGGAAAATAATATGGAAGATGTTCGTTTGGTGATTATTACAGGCATGTCAGGTGCAGGTAAAACGCAGGTTGTTCGAGCTATGGAAGATTTAGGATATTTTTGTGTAGACAATTTGCCACCCATGCTGATTCCAAAATTCGCCGAATTATGTGCACAGTCTGCTGGGCGAGTTAATAAAATTGGCTTAGTGGTGGATATTCGCGGCCGAGAGTTTTTTGATACATTAGTACAGAACCTGGAAGAACTAGAAAAACAAGGCTACCGTTATGAAATGCTATTCCTCGAAGCCTCGGATGAAACCTTAATCAGACGCTACAAAGAAACGCGACGGCGACATCCCATGGCACCTCACGGCCGTATTAGCGAAGGCATTGCTCGAGAGCGGGAGCGGGTGGATCAGGTGCGCGGGCGGGCTACCAAAATTATTGATACTTCAGAATTGTCCACGGCTGATTTGCGGGAAAAAATTACAACTTTATTTACCAGTGAGCATGAATGTCAGCGGATGAATATTACAGTAGTGTCCTTTGGCTTTAAATATGGCATTCCTTTAGATGCAGATATGGTGTTTGATGTACGCTTTTTACCCAATCCCTTTTATGTGGAATCATTACGTCGGAAAAGTGGGGAAGTCGTTGAGGTTGGGGAATATATCTGGAAATGGCCAATTACTCAACAGTTTATGGAAAAGGTGATGGATTTTGTAGAATTTCTGGTACCTAATTATATAAAAGAAGGTAAAAGCCAGTTGATTATTGCCATAGGTTGTACGGGCGGTATGCACCGTTCTGTATTTGTAGCTGGTAAGATTTATGAAGGATTAAAAAATAAGGGGTATAAAGTCAATCTCGATCATCGGGATATTAAGAAAAATCTCAGTCATCTCGATCTTAAACAGAATATGGTAGAAGTTCTGCCTGAGAGCTAAATTTTTTGTAAGTAGAGGATCAGTTTTTATAAAATTAGGTCGCGCTGGCGATACATAAAGGGTAGAGGTGTAATTGTATGCACTTTTTAAAATGGATGTACCCTGGTATTAAGGTAAAACGTTGGCTACTCTTATTTTCCCTGGGCGTTATCATTGCTAGCATGGGGATAGCCATTGTTTTTAATTATAAATATGCAGGTAATGTGGAAGAGGCCATTTTTAGAATGGTATATCTGGCCATTGGCAATTATTATTATACAGTTACCACAATTATGGGGATTATCATTATTATCCTCGGGCTGGTGATTATGACACTGGCTACTAGACAGATTATCAGATCGGTCATTAGTGTGCTTATTCCTGAAGGATCAGATAAGCTGATTGAACTTATTTTTCAAAAACGTAAACTAAATCGGGGTCCGGCAGTGGCTGTGATTGGTGGCGGTACAGGTTTGTCAGTGCTGCTGAGAGGCATTAAGAGTGTAACTGGGAATATTACAGCCATTGTGACGGTTGCTGATGATGGCGGCTCTTCTGGGCGCCTGAGGGAGGACTTTAATATGATCCCCCCTGGTGATTTACGCAATTGCTTGGTGGCTTTGGCTGATACCGAGCCACTCATGGAAAAGTTATTTCAACACCGCTTTGGCGGCACTGGAGATTTGGCTGGCCATAATTTTGGCAATTTATTTATTGCGGCCATGACGGAAGTCTTGGGTGATGTGGAACAAGCCTTAAAAGAGTCGAGTAAAGTTTTGGCAGTGCGGGGCAGAGTTTTACCAGCATCGATTCAGAAAGTCAGGCTGTGGGCTGAGATGTCAGACGGTAGTATAGTGGAAGGTGAATCCCAAATTCCACTGGCGAATAAACGAATTCACAGAGTGCATTTAACGCCTGAAGATACAATGCCTGTGGAAAGTGCTCTGGAAGCAATTCGGGATGCTGATGCGGTTATCTTGGGACCAGGTAGCTTGTACACCAGCGTTTTGCCCAATCTGTTGGTACGGGGTGTGGCGGATACGTTACGGCAAAGCCAAGCTGTGAAAATATATATCTGTAATGTAATGACCCAACCAGGGGAAACAGATGGTTATAGTGCCTCGGAGCATGTTAAGGCCATATTGGATCATGTGGGACCTGGGGTCATTAACTATGTGGTGGTGAATAGCCGTCATGTAGCGGAAAATTTGCAAGAAAAATATGCTTGCCACGGGGCATATCCCGTGGAAGCCGATGTGAAAGCCATTGAGGCGATGGGCATTATAGCCTTCCAAGCAGATGTTATCAGTGAAACCAATTGGGTGCGGCACGATCCACTCAAATTATCTCGCACCATTGTAGGGATGATTTATAAGCTGAAAACCAATTCTGAACGGATGCGATTACTGGATTATTATTTAATCGCCGAAAGTATCAAAGATTTAAAAAAAAATGAGCACTAAAACAGCCTCCGAGCGGCTTGGATGGAGTGATAGTAATGGCTTCGTATTCTGCTGAGGTTAGAAATGAATTAGCCAGAATCGTGGATGAACAAGGATGCTGTAAAGTTGCGGAGCTGGCTTCATTGATGCGTATGGGCGGTACCATGCTCATTGGCGGCAATAGCAATCTAGGAATTAAATTTACGACTGAAAATGCCGCTGTTGCGCGAAAAACGTTGACTTTGATTAAGAGTGGTTTTCATTTAAAAACTGAGGTCGTTGTGACGCGAGGGCGCCGCTTAAAGAAAAATAATTCCTATATGATTAAAGTCGTGCCATCGCCGGTGGTGACGGAATTGTTATCGGTACTCGGCATTATGCGTGGCGATAACATTAATGTGAGCAACGACAGCGGACTTTTGCGTAAAGCCTGTTGCCGGCGGGCTTATCTACGAGGTTCTTTTTTAGGTGGTGGCTCAGTCAATCGACCTGAAGGGGATTATCATTTGGAATTGGTGACAGCAAATCTGGATTTTGGCAAAACCTTATTGCGCCTGATGAAATATTTTTCTTTACCGGTTAGGCTCATTGAACGCAAAAATGATTATATCGTCTATCTCAAAGATGGTGATGCCATTGCGTCTTTTTTGCAAATTATTGGTGCCCATAATGCCTTGCTGGTGTTTGAAAATGTGCGAGTCGTCAAAGATATGCGCAATCAGGTCAATCGTCTTGTTAATTGCGAAACAGCTAATTTACAGAAAACAGTGAATGCGGCAGTGCGGCAGGTCAATTGTATTAAACGTATTATTGAACACAAAGCATTTGCGGAGCTGCCACACTCCTTGCGGGAAGCGGCTGAAATAAGGCTGGCTTTTCCCCAGGCGACACTGCAGGAGTTAGTTGATGCCATGGCAGGACGTGTAGGAAAGTCAGGCATGAACCATCGCCTGCGCAAATTAGAGCAAATTGCTGGGGAGCTGGAAAATGAATAGAATGATGGCACTAAGTGCCTTTTTTGTTATATGTGTACTGAGTTGGCTGAACTGGCCCAATCCAGGTGTGCCGATTTTGGCCTATCACCAGGTCAGCATGGAGGATGATATCTATAGCGTGACCGCGACCCAGTTTGAGGAGCAAATGGGCTATCTGCAAGAAAAAGGCTATACGGCTATTTCACTAGAGCAACTGAACAATTTTTATCAGGGGGCAGGGGCGCTACCCGCTAAACCTATTATTATTACTTTTGATGATGGTTACGAAGATAATTATTTGGCGGCACTGCCTATTATGGAAAAATATAATATGCGCAGTACGATATTTATCGTTACTGGTTTAGTCGGAACCCCGGACTATTTATCTTGGCAACAAATTGGGGATTTGGAAAAGCGGCATACTGAAATCGGATCGCATACCATGACTCATGTGGGGCTTGGTGAGGTTAGTGTAGAAAACCAACGCCGAGAGATTATTGGGTCTAAGGTTATTTTGGAACAACATATAGGTAAACCTATTCATTTTTTTGCCTATCCTTATGGTCAAATTACGCCAATTGCCGAGGAACTATTGAGGGACGCTGGCTATCTGGGAGCTTGTTCAGGGCTGGCCGGACTGAATGATAAAGGCGTTAATGCCTATGCACTGAGGCGGGTTAATGTGCCTCATCCTAAGTATGGTTTAGGAGAATTTCGTCTGCGTCTGCTGAGAGCTAATATTTATAGTAAACTCGGTATATGAGAGCTTTTTGTGGCATAACGCTGGCAAGGAACTTATTTTGCCATTTTACATAATGTTGACCAGTTGTTATAATACTACTATGTCCTAAAAGGAGGTAGTCTATGAAGTGGTTTAGAATTGGCTTTTTGCCGATTATTATGTCTGCCGTACTACATAGTACAGTATTGGCAGCAACGATAATGCCAACGGTTATATTAAATGGTTTAAATTTGCCGGAGTGGGCCGTCAAAACATCTTCATCTGGGGGAAAACTACTATTATCGGACAGTCCAGAGATGGTGCCCGATGATGGTATTACGTATCAAGATATTGTGAATGGTGATACAAGGTTATTTTTCCATCATGTAAATGGCACAAATCAGCCGAAGAAAATTGTGGTATTGCTAGAAAATAATACAGATAAAGCTGCCAATGTTACCGTATACCAATATGGTTTAGGCGGTCCTGGTTATGATTTTCTGGCAGTTGGCAAGAAAGTGCAGTTCGACTATCTAAAGGGTGATGATGTTTATCTATTAGAAGTGCCAGCCAAAGGTTCAGTCAGTTTGATTTCTAGTTTAGACAATAGTATTGTACTGCCGAACATGCTTGTGAATGGCATGTATGATTTTAAGACAGATCGACCTGTTAATGTCAAAGTAATGATGATGCCCATCGATGCTGATATTCAAAAATTCGCGGCAAGTGCGAAAGTGCTGCCAGCCGATGTGGCCCAGTATCGCTTGCGGGGCACATTTGACGGCAAAGATAGGTTAATTGTAGGGCAAGCATATGATGCCACTAAACATGGGTCAGTGGCGGTGACGCTAGCGGACAATAAGCTTGATCCTTATGTGACAGGTATTGATGCCACAGATGGCACAAGGACAACAAATTATGGAAATTACGGTGTTGTGTATAAGGTCTTTATGCCATCCACTGCTGAAGGGAAAATGTCATATTACCTGAATCCGCGCGGTGGGGAATATGCGGGTTGGTTGGGCGTGAAATATCGTCATCAGGAAGTGTATAATATCGCAACACCTGCTGATAAAATGTCCTTTGGTTCTACGGTCAATGATAGTGCCTATATTGGCACCTATGAAGGTGGAAAGTCACTATGGCTGACTTTCAGCCCACCAGGAGCTTCTAATTTGCCAATCAAATTGATTATCGCACCAGGTAAATAACAATAGAGCAGGTAAATGGCGAATGCTGTTTACCTGTTTTCTTACTAGATCAAGAAGTATAAGGATGATGTGTGTTTCTAGCCGGCCAGAAGAGATAAAAATTGGGATGTTGCTAAAGGGCATGAGAAAAAGAGCATGTTTTCCTGATGGTTATCGTATTTATAGATAGATACGCCTACATTGTGGAGGTGCATGTATGGTAGAGTGGTACTGGATAATCATTGCAGCATGGATAGGCGGGGCTATTGGGTTATTAGTAAGCGCGTTGTGTATAGCAGCGCGCAGGGGTAAATGGGACTAAATTGCTTATTAAAGCAGGTATATAGCATTGCTATTTGCCTGCTTTGCTTTTATTATATCAGTGGTGTTTTGTTTACTCTATCAGAATTTATAAGTTTCGTTCCTGTCATTGCGAGTGTAGCGAAGCAATCCCCTACTTGTTCAGAGATTGCTTCGTTACACTCGCAATGACAACAAAGGAAGCGCTAACGTTGTTCTTATAAAATTCAATGAGGAAATATTATTTATATTCAGAGTCGCACAGGTATTTTTAACTTAATGTGTAATTGTTATATTACGACTTATAATGACCTATTATGACAGTGAAAGCAGGTGTAGCTATGGGAATTCTTCACAATCAGAAAGTGTTCACGAAAATTTTATGTGTTTTAGCCGTTATTTTATTTCTTAACGTAGTAGTGGGTATTGTGGGGGGGTATTATTCAAAGGAAATTTCCCAAATTGCAGAAGACATGTATGGTGATAAGGTAGTGCCCATTTATTTGATGGAAGAGGTTCGCTTATATAGTAAGGATACTGAAGTAAAATTGGTGTCGCTGATCTTAACCAGTGATCTGGCGAAACAACAGGCCATTGTTAAGGCGATTGGGGAGAATACAAACAAAATAAATGTTCTGCAAGAAAAATATCAAGCAATAGGCTTAGATAGTTTTGAGAAAAATAAATGGAGCCAACTGGAAAAAGAAATTCCAACTTATCGGCAAGCTCGTGCTGATATTATTAAGCTGGCTATTGAGGGGAAATCTAAGGAAGCTTTTCAATTGTTTGAAAGCAATAAACCAGTATTCGAAAAATTACAAGTTCTTCGCGGAGAAATAGTTGATTATAATATAAAATCAGGACAAGCATTACATGAGCAAGGCAATGGATTGGCTCTACGTGCTCTTACCGTGATCATCGGGGTAACGGTTTTGGCTATTGTATTATCTGTTTTCCTAGGATTAATGCTCAGTAGGGCTATTGCCTTTCCTATGAGTCGCATGGTTATTGCGATCGATGCAGTGGCGAATGGTGATGTGACAGATAAACCTCGTACCTTTGTATCACGAGATGAAATGGGGCAGATTGCTGATACCATCGTAAAAATGCGTAGAGAACTTCGTCAACTTATTTTGAAGATCACCCAATCCAGTGAGCAGGTGGCTGCATCATCGGAAGAATTAACGGCTACAGCTGAGCAATCAGCAGAAGCGGCCAATCAGGTGGCGATTGCGATTGTTGACATTGCTAATGGTTCAGTCAATCAGGTAAGAGCTACGAAACGTGCAAAAAGCAGTAGCCAAAAAATATCACAGAGTATTGAACAGGTAGCAGCAAGCATCAAGGGTGTAACGGGGGTTGCTGAAAACACAACCAATGCGGCGGTACTTGGAGCCGAGCGGATCAATCGGGCTGTCAATCAAATTAGTAATATCGAAAGTACGGTGGTAAGTTCTGCCCAGGTAGTCAGAAAATTAGGGGAGCGTTCAAAAGATATTGGCCAAATTGTGGAAACTATCGCTGGCATCGCTAGTCAAACCAATCTTTTGGCTTTGAATGCGGCCATTGAAGCCGCTCGGGCAGGAGAGCAGGGACGTGGTTTTGCAGTAGTCGCCGAGGAAGTGAGAAAACTGGCAGAACAATCTGAAGTGGCAGCAAAACAAATTGCCAGCTTAATTGAGGAAATTCGTCAGGAGACAGACCATGCTGTTGTTGCCATGGATAAGGGGACTCAGGAGGTCAAGCTTGGTACAGAGGTCGTGGATAGTGCAGGGCAATCATTTAAGGAAATCGTAGTATTGATTCAGCAAATTTCACTGCAAATTAAGGAAGTTGATGATGCAACAAGGAAGATGGAAGAAAACAGTAAAGAAATTGTTGTAACAATGGAAGACATTGATACAGTGACTCAAAATAATGCGGCACAAGTTGAGGCTGTATCGGCTGCTACGGAGCAACAATCAGCATCGATGGAAGAAATCGCATCATCCAGTCATGGATTGGCAAAACTTGCAGAAGAGTTACAAAGTGCTCTGCATAGATTTACGATTTGATTTTTAGAAAGACTATTGATTACTGTTCCAAAAACGTATAAAATAGATGGAGCAACAAATAAACTTTGAGGCAAGGAGGGATTTCATTATGGCTAAGCATATTATTACTGTTAATAAAGCTTCTCTGCAAGAAACTGTATACACTGGTGGTTGTGGCGAATGTCAGACTTCCTGCCAATCGGCTTGCAAGACATCATGCACCGTTGGCAATCAGGTCTGCAAGAAGTAGACAAAAAGACAACCTCTTGTCGTAACATTTCGGCAAGAGGTTTGATTTTTAAAATAATTTATTATAAAGGTGAAAGAAATGAATATATATAAGTTTTACTCTAATGGTTTGTATATTGTCCTGGATATCAATAGTGGTGCCATTCATGTTGTTGATAAAATGGTTTATGATATGATGGATGTTTTTGATGGTAATAATGATGAGGCCGTGGTGTCAGCGTTTGCTGATCAATATGAGGTGAGTGAACTGACGGAGGTTCTGGCAGAATTGCATCAATTGATTGCTGCTCAGAAGCTATTTACTCCCATGTTGGAAGTTCCTTTGACCTTTAGTCAGAAACCTTTGGTTAAGTCAGTGTGTTTGCATGTTGCTCATGATTGTAATTTGCGGTGTGGTTATTGCTTTGCGGGCACAGGAGATTTTGGTCATGATCGTGGCATGATGAGCAAAGAAGTGGCCGAGCAGGCTGTGGAGTTTATTATTAAAAATAGTGGACCACGAATCAATAGTGAGATTGATTTTTTTGGTGGCGAACCCTTAATGAACATGGAGACTGTCCGGCATACTGTGGAGTATGTGAGGCGTCGTGAACGTGAAACAGGGAAAAGATTCAAGTTAACCCTCACCACCAATGGAGTATTGTTAAATGATGAGATTACTCAGTATCTAAATGAGAATAATATTAGCTTAGTGCTGAGCTTAGATGGGCGCCAGGCCGTTCACGATAATATGCGGCGTTTCCCTAACGGTCAAGGGAGTTATGATGTGGTTCTGAAAAATGTGACCAAGGCGATTACGTCCCGGAATGACGAAAATTATTATTTGCGGGGAACTTTTACGGCCTGTAATTTGGATTTTGCTGCCGATGTCCTGGATATGGCGGACAAAGGGTGTACCCAGCTATCGGTGGAGCCTGTGGTGAGTAAAGATAGTAAGTATGCTCTGACCGAGGAACATTTGCCTAAGTTATTTGCGGAATATGATAAGTTGGCGAAGGTCTATCTGGAGCGCAAAAGGAGTGGGCAAGGATTTGATTTTTTCCATTTTAACTTGGACATCAATCATGGTCCCTGTGTGGCGAAACGCTTGAGTGGCTGTGGTGCTGGACATGAATATTTGGCGGTAACTCCCGAGGGAGATTTATATCCTTGTCATCAGTTTGTAGGTCGGGAAGAGTTTTTGCTGGGTAATGTAGTTGATGGTGTGAAAAATACTGAGTTACCTCAGAAGTTTCGTCAGACTCATGTATTGACCAAAGCAGAGTGCCGGGAGTGCTGGGCCCGTTATTATTGTGGCGGCGGTTGTCATGCCAACGCGGATTTGTTTAATAAAACTATTGAGAAACCTTATAAAATTGGCTGTGAGCTGCAAAAGAAAAGGTTGGAATGTGCTATTATGGTACAGGCTGTATTGATGTTGGAAAGCGGAAAGTAGTATAGGAGACGATCATATGCAGCGTCTTAGGATTCATGTAAAGGGTATTGTGCAAGGGGTAGGTTTCCGCCCTTTTGTTTATAATCTAGCTCGGTGCTTAGCGTTAGGGGGCTTTGTGCTTAATAACTCTCAAGGGGTAAGTATTGAAATTGAAGGCGGTGAAAGCAACGTTACTGCTTTTTTACATGAACTACAGAATTCAGCTCCACCCTTAGCGGTTATTGATGATATTTTCGTTGTTGAGTGTGTCCAACAAGGCATAGCGGGCTTTTATATAAAACATAGTAATGAACAAGGTACCAATCGGGCTTGGGTATCGCCTGATGTAGGGACTTGCATTGACTGCCAAGGTGAAATTGCTAATCCTGATGATAGAAGATACAGGTATGCTTTTACCAATTGTACTAATTGTGGACCTCGTTATAGTATTATTAAAGATGTTCCCTATGACCGAGATGCTACGACAATGGCAGATTTTCCTATGTGTCCGAGTTGTCAGGCTGAGTATGATGATCCTAACAATAGACGGTTCCACGCTCAGCCCAATGCTTGCCCAGTATGTGGTCCAGAGTATCGTCTTGTTAGTCAAGCAGGTGAAGTGGCCGCCCATGACGTCTTCAATGAAGTAAGACGTTTGATTGCTACGGGTTTTATTGTGGCGATTAAAGGCATTGGTGGTTACCATCTAGCTTGTGATGCGCGTAATGAACAGGCTGTGAGTACGCTACGTAGGCGTAAAATTAGGGAAGATAAACCTTTTGCGGTGATGTGTGGCAGTCTTGAAGCTGTAGGACAACTCTGTAACCTATCGGCCGCTGAAGAAAAGCAACTGACCGGTACCCCGGGGCCCATTGTCCTATTAGCTAAAAACCAGAGTTATGATTTGGCAGTCAGTATAGCGCCAGGCAATGCTTATCTGGGCGTGATGTTGCCTTATTCTCCAGCACATTGGTTACTACTACAGCCGGAGGATATATGGGTCATGACCAGCGCCAATGTCAGTGATGAGCCTATTGCTTATGATGACCAAGATGCGCTAATAAGGCTAGCGGATATTGCTGATTATTTTTTAGTAAATAATCGGGATATTCATCAACCGTGTGATGATTCGGTGGTGCGGGTAGTGATGGATAAGCCCTATCTACTAAGGCGTAGCCGAGGTTTTACGCCTGCTCCGATTAAACTTTCCCGGGAAATAGGGTCTATTTTAGCAGTTGGTGGGGAAGTAAAGAATGTTTTTTGTCTGACCCAGGGACAGTTTGTTTTTATGAGCCCACATATTGGCGATTTGGAAAATTTGGTGACATATACTGCCTATATGGCGTCGATTGCTCATTTTGAAAAGTTGTTTGCCCTGCAGCCTCAAGCTGTGGCTTACGATTTGCATCCTGATTATTTAGCGACCAAATATGCGTTGACCCTACCGATTCCTCAAGTGGGAGTGCAACATCATCATGCCCATATTGCCTCGGTCCTTGCTGAACATGGACTGGATGGCAAGGTTATTGGTGTGGCTTTTGATGGTACGGGGTATGGCACGGATGGTACGTTATGGGGCGGTGAGTTTTTGGTGGCTGATTGCCTGGAGTTTGTCCGGGTTGGCCATTGTCAGTACTTACCACTGCCTGGTGGGGCAAAAGCCATAAAAGAACCATGGCGCTTAGCGGCCTGGGTGTTGTATAATTTATATGGAAAAGAGTTTGCTAATTTTGATATAAAATTATCCCGCAATTTGCCCAAGGCTTGGCCCTTGCTGATGGATGCAACAACCAAAGGCATTAATGCTCCTTTATCATCAAGTGCTGGACGGTTATTCGATGTGGCGGCTGGGATACTGGGACTAGGCAGTGTTATTCATTATGAAGGTCAGGCAGCTGTCGAACTAGAACTGGCAGCACAAGGGGTTCATGGACAGCTACTGCCTTATAAAATTTCTCAAGATCATTCCCGAATTCTTGATTTTATGCCCACCTTTGCGGCGTTGACAGAGGCTGTACGGCAAGGGGCTTCTGTGAATTTTTTGGCAGCCTGTTTTCATGTCACCGTCGCCCAAGCCGTTGTGGAGATGGTCCATTTAATTCGACAGGATACAGGATTAAAGACAGTCGCCTTAAGTGGTGGCGTCTGGCAAAATAAGATTTTATTGGAAAAAGTAGTCGGAATGTTACAACAAGACGGATTTAAGGTCTATAGTAATCAACGTGTTCCCCTTAATGATGGCGGGCTGGCACTGGGACAAGCCATTGTGGCTGGAGCACGTATAATGAGGTGAAGGCTTATGTGCTTAGCGATACCAGGAAAAATTCTAGACATACAAGATATGTTGGCTACTGTGGAAATTGGCGGTGTGACGCGGAAAATAAGTTTGATGTTGTTACCCGAGAGCCAAGTTGGTCAATTTGTGCTCGTTCATGCTGGCTTTGCGATTCAGGCAATTGATGAAGAGGAAGTAAGAAAAACATTGGACCTATTCAAGGAGCTGGAGCAATATGCTGATCATGACCAATGATCAAGTAAAGGCGGCTGCTGATTTTTTTACCCAAGAAATTATACGCCTGGCGGGTGAGCAACCCCTTCGTTTGATGGAAGTCTGTGGGACGCATACGGTAGCTATTTTTAAGGCAGGCATTCGCCAGTTGTTGCCGAAAACCGTAGAATTAGTGAGTGGGCCGGGTTGCCCGGTCTGTGTAACACCAAATGAATATTTGGATACGGCCATTGCTTATAGTAAAAATCAAGAAGTTATTCTGGTTACTTTTGGTGATATGCTCAAGGTGCCAGGTTCAACCTCAAGTTTGGCAGCTCAGAAGGCAGAAGGTGCAGATATTCGTATTATCTATTCGCCAATGGAAAGTTTGGAAATTGCGAGGGCAAATCCTGATAAAAAGGTGATCTTTCTGGCTGTTGGGTTTGAAACAACAGCACCTTTGGCCGCGGCAACAGTACTGATGGCTGAGAAGGCAGGTGTTAAGAATTTTTATGTGTTATCTGCGCATAAATTAGTACCCCCAGTTCTCAGAGTGTTACTGATGGCAAAGGACACCCGTGTGGATGGATTTTTGCTACCTGGCCATGTAAGTGTTATGATAGGGATGAAACCTTATGAATTTATAAGTGATGAGTTTAATACCCCGGCAGTCATTGCCGGGTTTGAACCACTAGATATTTTGCAGTCAATCTATATGTTAGTGAAACAAATCCAGGCTGGCACGCCTAAACTCGAAAATCAGTATCGCCGTATTGCCTTGTCTGCTGGCAATGAAGTGGCCTGTCAAACCCTCTATAAGGTGTATGAAGAGGCAGATGCCCAATGGCGGGGTCTTGGTAACCTGGCAGGTTCAGGGTTAGCCATTCGAGAAAAATATCGGGGTTTTGACGCAAGATCCAATATCCCTGTGACGGTGGAAGTCACGAAAGAACATGCTGGTTGTCGGTGTGGACAAGTGTTGCGAGGGACGATGTTGCCTACAGCCTGTCCTTTGTTTGGCATTACCTGCCGGCCAGAACATCCAGTAGGGTCTTGTATGGTTTCTGGTGAAGGTACATGTGGAGCTTGGTATAAGTATGGCGCTGGGAGGTGGCAAGGGTGAGTTGTGAACGTATTCAAATGGCCCATGGTAATGGGGGAAAACTGAGTCATGATTTAGTGAAAAATATTATGTGGCCTGCTTTTGCCAATGATATTCTGGGGGTAATGCATGATGGTGCGCAATTAAATATCAATGGTGCTCGGCTCGCGTTTTCCACAGATTCTTATGTGGTCAAACCATTGTTTTTCCCTGGTGGTGATATTGGTAAATTGGCGGTATGTGGTACAGTCAATGATGTGGCGATGAATGGTGCGGTACCACTGTATTTAAGTGCGGGATTCGTACTGGAGGAAGGTTTTCCCATCGATAGCCTAAAACGAATTGTTGCTTCCATGCAGCATGCGGCCGCTGAAGCGGGGGTATATATCGTGACCGGTGATACCAAGGTGGTGGAAAAAGGGGCGGTTGACGGGATTTTTATTAATACGGCAGGGATTGGACAGATTATGGATGGCACTAGGATTGCAGGCCAAAATGCTCGCCCGGGGCAGGATATTATCTTAAATGGTTATTTAGGTGAGCATGCCTTGGCTGTTATGAGTGAGCGCCATGGCCTAGAGTTCCCTCAAACAGTAGTGAGTGATTGTGCGCCTCTTAATGGGCTAGTCGCTGAACTCCTCTTTGTAGTACCCCAAATTGCTGTACTACGAGATCCCACCCGTGGCGGATTGGCGACAACGCTGAATGAGATTGCTAGTCAATCCCAGGTAGGCATTATGCTGGATGAGACGAGTATTCCAGTATCAACGGCAGTGCAGGCGGCCTGTGACATTTTGGGCTTTGATCCTTTGTATCTCGCTAACGAAGGGAAAATGATTGTTTTTGTTGATAAGGAGTATACTACAGAAGTGTTACGAATCATGCAGAATCATATATATGGGCGGGAGGCCCGAGTGATCGGTGAGGTAGTTGCCAAACCTCTAGCGCAGGTTGGACTACGTACTGGGATCGGTGGGGTGAGACTGCTGGATATGCTGATTGGTGATCAATTGCCTCGGATATGCTGAGGCTGAGAGGAGGTTTTTGCCGATGAATCTGGGACATGGCCTCAAATTGGATTTGAACCAAAAGTTAATGATGACACCTGAGTTACGGCAGGCAATTGCAATATTACAGTTGTCAGCCATGGAATTGTCGGAAGTGATTGCCGAAGAAATTTTGGAGAACCCTGTACTGGAAATAGCCGATAAAGATGGGGACGACCACGATCAAACAGAAAAATCTGATCACGAAGAACAGCCTAAGGACAACGATCCAATCGATGATTATTTCAATTGGGCTGATTATTTTAATGAAGGTATCGATCGAAAATCGGAGCATCGGGTCGCCGATGATAATCAGCCCTTTGAGGTGTTTGTAAAAAATAATGTTTCTTTACATGAGCATTTGGAATTACAGCTGCATTTGGCAGTGCGAGGCGAGACCGCTAAGGCAGTCGGGAACTATCTGATTGGCTGCATTGATGATAATGGATATTTGTGCTGTACGGTAGAAGAGACCGCCAGTGCGTACTCGATCGCCGAGGATGTTGTTATTGAGGTGTTGACACTTATTCAAACCTTTGATCCCCTTGGTGTGGGTGCCAGAGATTTAAAGGAATGCCTGACTATACAGCTTGAGCAAAAGGACATTTTTAATCCTGTAGTTGTGGCTATTATTGGGGAGTATTTACCTGATGTAGCTGCAGGACGTTATAAATTAATTGGGGATAAATTAGGCTGCACTGTTCATATGGTTCAGGAAGCGGTAGATATTATTCGTACTCTTGACCCTAAGCCAGGGCGCGCATTTGGCAAAGAACAGTCCACTTATATTACACCTGATATTACTGTTGAGCGGGTCAATGGGAAATATATTATTATCGTTAATGACAACAATACTCCGCGGCTAACGATTAATCCCTATTATCGCCGGGTGGCAAAAGATGGAGATCTTGAATCAAGGAAATTTATTGAAGGACGCCTGAATTCAGCCGTGTGGCTGATGAAAAGCATTGAGCAGCGTCGTCGTACTTTATATAACGTTATGGAAGCTATTATTTTATTGCAACAAGAATTTTTTGATCATGGGCTGAAGTTTTTGCGCCCACTCATTATGAAACAAGTGGCTGAGCAGGTAGCAGTTCACGAATCAACTGTTAGTCGAGCCATCGCCAATAAATATGTAGAGACTCCTCACGGTCTGGTGAGTATGCGTAGCTTTTTTACAACAGCTGTGCATAATAACACGGGTGGGCAAGATGTGTCAGCCACTAAAGTGAAACAAAAAATCAAAGAACTCATTACCGAGGAGGAGTCTGGCAATCCTCTTAGTGATCAAGCTTTATCCGAGATTCTTTGCCAGTATGGCATGAAAATATCTCGCCGTACAGTGGCTAAATACCGAGAAGAACAAGGTATCATGTCGTCGGCGAAACGAAAAAGATATTAGGGAATCAATAAAAAGCTCATTACTCTTTTTTGGGGTAATGAGCTTTTTTTAGATAAAAATGTCTGAATTCCAGAAAACTTGTATATTAATTGAATCTGCAGTACAATAATAGGTAATGGGTTGTGAGCGGTATTCTTTTTTATGAACATTTAGATGAATTCAACTTAGTTTTAGGTAATTAGTTGAGTTGGGGACCATCTTATTGGTGAACATATACTGATATAAGCAGACTCAAATATTGGAGGTAATTTTTTTGGAAAAACAAAATAAACTCGCCATCATTCCTTTGGGTGGATTGGGCGAAATAGGCAAGAATATAACAGTGATTCGTTACGGTGATGATATCGTGATACTTGACTGTGGTTTAGCATTCCCTGAGGATGATATGTTGGGCATCGACTTGGTGATACCTGACTTTACGTATCTACTTGAAAATAAGGATCTGATACGTGCTGTTGTTATCACTCATGGTCATGAAGACCATATTGGCTCATTATCCTATTTGCTAAAACAAATCAATGTGCCAGTATATGGTACGCGGCTGGCTATGGGACTGACTGAAGTGCGTTTAAAAGAAAATAATGTGGCCAATTATTCGTTGAATCCCATTCAACCAGGAGATGAACTCACTTTCGGCAGTATTCAGGTAGGATTTATTCGGGTCAGCCATTCTATTCCTGATGCTGTAGGGATATACTTCAGGACACCAGTGGGCATCATTGTCCATACAGGCGACTTTAAAATTGATTATACACCAGCGGATGGGAAAGTTATGGATATTCATAAATTTGCTGAACTCGGCGATGAAGGTGTATTGGTGTTGATGTCTGACAGCACGAACGCGGAGCATTCTGGGTTTACCAAATCCGAACGCACTGTGGGTATTGTTCTGGATGAAGCCTTTCTGAATGCCAAAGGTCGGATTTTGTTAGCAACCTTTGCATCCAATGTATCTCGGGTGCAACAGGCTATTAACTCTGCTTGTGACAATGGGCGTAAAGTGGCTATTATCGGTCGCAGTATGATCAATGTCGTGAAGATTGCCACAGAACTAGGGTATCTAACTGTTCCTGAGGGTGTGTTGATTGATATTGATGATATCAAAAACTATCCGGCCAATCGGATTTTAATTTTGACGACTGGTAGCCAGGGAGAGCCTATGTCCGCCTTGACGCGGATGGCAATGAATGATCATCGTAAGGTGCAAATATATCCGGGTGATACGGTGATTATTTCAGCCACGCCGATTCCTGGCAACGGGAAATCTGTATCGAGAACCATTGATGCTTTATTACGCCTAGGGGCGGATGTTATACATGGGTATGCAACAGGTATTCACGTTTCCGGTCATGCTAGCCAAGAAGAGCTGAAGCTGATGTTAACGTTGGTTAAACCACAATATTTGATCCCGGTGCATGGGGAATATCGAATGTTACTGTCTCATGGGAAAATTGCTGAAGAACTGGGTATACCAAAGGAAAATATTTTCATTGGCGCAAATGGACAAGTGTTTGAGTTCACGAAAGAATCCGGTGTTACCAGTGGTAAACTCTCTGGAAAAGTCACGGCTGGTAAGGTCTTTGTCGATGGTTTGGGCGTGGGTGATGTAGGTAATATTGTTATCCGTGATCGCAGTAAATTATCCCAAGATGGGGTTCTTATTGTGGTTGTTACGATGGATAAGGAAAAGGGCTGTGTTGTCGCTGGACCGGATTTAGTTTCCCGTGGTTTTGTCTATGTACGGGAGTCAGGACAATTAATGGTTGAAGCCAAACAAAAAGTCAGGCTGGCCCTTACCCAGTGCGAAAATGGTCAAATTACCCAATGGTCAATGATTAAAGACAGTATCCGCGATTCGCTGAGTAAGTTTATTTACGAAAAGACGGGTCGTCGCCCGATCATTTTGCCAATTATTATGGAAGTATAACATTTACGAATCGCAGAGGGTTTATAATAATAATCTTTTCTCTGTGTTCTCGCCCCTCTGTGGTTAAATATTACACGCTTTCTTACTGTATTTCTGTCATTAGGGCGAGGTACGAGGAAGCAATCCACTACTTCTTCAGAGATTGCTTCACTACATTCGCAATGACAACGAAGGACGAGCTAACGTATATCAGAAACTCCCATACCGCTAACGCAGCACAATGTAGTATGGGAATAGATTAATCAGCTATTCCCATATCTAAGTATAACATTTCTGGTGACCTGCGCTGATTCCATGTTACTTGACTGACCCTTTTAAATAACATGGGACCAGCGCTTTTGCTGTTATAAAAAGGATGCGCTGGTGTTTTTCTTAGTCATAGTTGCATTTCATTAGCACAGGGATTATAATATAGGTAATTGTATACGTAATTTTTGGAGGAGCCTGTCACCGACGGGCTCCTTTTTGCATTTTCAAAAATATTTAAGGTGCAGGGAGTTATAACAAGTCAGTAATATAATAAATAAAGGAGATTTTGTATGGAAAAGTCCTTAGTTGCTATCGTAATTTTCTTAGTGGCATATGCTTTTATCATTTCAGAAAAAATTCACCGCACGGTTGTTGCCTTAGCTGGGGGCATTTTATTGATTCTCTGTCAGGTTATTAGCCAAGAAACAGCTTTTCATCATATTGATTTCAATACCATCGGTCTTTTAATTGGCATGATGATTATGGTTGGGGTTGTGAGTCAAACCGGGTTATTCTCTTATTTAGCAATATGGGCAGCCAAAAAAGTCAATGCTGATCCAGTTAAAATACTGGTTGCTATTGGCATTCTCACTGCTGTAACTTCCGCATTATTAGATAATGTGACAACCGTGTTACTCATGACCCCTGTGATTTTCAGTATTACAAAGCAGTTAAAAGTGCCGCCGATGCCTTATTTAATTACAGAAATCATTGCTTCGAATATAGGTGGTACGGCGACTCTGATTGGCGATCCACCTAACATTATGATTGGTAGTGCTGTAAAAGAGTTAACATTTGCAGCTTTTATCAATCATTTAACAGGAATCACGTTTTTTATCCTGCTTATTACTTTAGCAGTGCTAGTATTGATTTATCATAATGGGCTGGAAACGACTGCAGAACTTAAAGCTCAAATTATGTTGATTGATGAAAGGAAGCAAATTCAGAACGTTCCGCTGCTTAAAAAATCCTTGTTTGTGCTGTCTCTGACCATCGTAGCTTTTTGCTTTCATCAGGTTTTGCATTTGGAATCGGCTACCGTGGCCCTTTCAGGAGCCATTTTGTTACTATTGATGACTTATGCCCAATCTGAGCATGAACTGGAGCGGATTTTTCACAAAGTAGAATGGTTAACCATTTTTTTCTTTGTAGGATTATTTGTTCTTGTCTCCGGACTCGTTGAGACAGGTATCATTTCATTGCTGGCCAAAGACTTGATTGAGATTACGGCAGGTAATCCAGTGGCAACGGCCATGGTGATTTTATGGCTTAGTGCCCTTGCTTCCGCCTTCGTGGATAATATACCCTTTGTCGCTACGATGATACCGTTGATCAAAGAAATGGGGACCATGGGGATTACTAACATAGAGCCCTTGTGGTGGAGTTTGGCACTAGGAGCGTGTCTAGGGGGAAATGGTACACTCATAGGTGCCAGCGCCAATGTGATCGTCGTGGGACTCGCCACGCAAGAAGGGTATTCGATAACCTTTGTAAACTATTTCAAGGTGGCATTTCCGTTAATGTTATTATCCATGGTGATTTCTAGTATCTATATTTATGTAAGGTATCTTATTTGATATTTTTTTATCGTAACATGGGGGAATAATGATTGAACCCCAAAGAAGCAGAGAACACAGAGGAAAGATTGTCATTAAGGGAGCATAACCCGCGGCGCATTTCACAAAATAAGACAAGGGGACGGTGGTGCTGTCTTAAGACAACACCACCGTCCCCTTGTCTTATTGCCGATCGTGATTTCTAGTATCTATATTTATATAAGATATCTAATGTGATGGAGAAAAATAAGAATTTAAATAGCAATCAGGCACTCATGGATAGTTCCCTGAGTGGCCTGATTGCTAATAAATTAATAACTTCTCAGTAACAATCTTTGTTGCTGTTGACGGGCTAAGATGGATAGGGCATAGTTGAGGACAAAGTAGGTTAAGGCGATCATTGAAAATATTGCAAACACTTGGGCTGTTGTTCCGTATTGGCCCATAATAATCATACCTTTTCCAGTTAGTTCCTCAATACCCACGGCCCATACAAAAGAAGTATCTTTGATGATGGTCGTAAACTGGGAGACTAAGGGGGGGATGGTATTACGCAATGCTTGTGGCAAAATAATATGGATTAATATCTGACTATAAGTGAAACCTTGGGATTTAGCCGCTTCCCATTGGCCTTTATCAACGGAATTTAATCCACCCCGCACAATTTCAGCAATAATGGCTGTGGAAAAAACAGTCATTGCTGTAATGCCAGCATAAATTGGCGGCAAAGTGGTCATAAAACGAATGCCCAGAATAAATAACAATAAGGGTGTATTACGCACCGTCTCAATATAAACTGCGGCAACATGACTCAGAGGAGCATGGTCAGAATAGCGGGCGATCCCCAAGATAACGCCAAATATCATACTGAGTACAATAGAACTCACTGCAATGTGTAGTGTTGTCAATAAGCCCTGGCCAATAAATCGAAACAATTCATATTGGAACAAATCTTGAATCATGACGTAACCTCCACATTCCGTTCTAGCTTTCTAGCATATAATGCGAGGGGAAAGCATAGGGAAAGGTACAAAAGCCCAGTTACAATATAAGCCGGACCATAATACAGAGTATTACTCGACCAAGAGTCGGCATGATACATGAGATCTCCACCTGCGACCATGGCGAGTACTGACGTATTTTTAATCAAACTAACAGCTTGATTGGTCAATGGTGGATAAGCAATCTTTTTGGCTTGTGGCAATACAATATGGAGCATCGCCCCCCAGTAGGAAAACCCTTGGGAGTAGGCAGCCTCCTTTTGACCTTTAGGTATGGATTCCACACCGGCCCGTACAATTTCAGCAATGTAAGCGCCATGATATCCACCAACGCCGAGTACGCCAACCACAAAAACCGGCAACATAATTCCCGCATGGGGCAATACATGGTACAAAAAGAAGATTTGAATAACCAATGGCGTATTTTGGATGAACTCCACATAGATACGATTACATACGCGCAATATTTTTACATCGGATGTTCCTAGCAGACCGAAAAATATGCCTAATAACAAGGAGAGTGTTAACGCCAGGACTGATAACAGGATGGTTTGCATAAAACCTTCGGCAAAAATGGACCAATCACTAACTAGAGCTAACCACTTAAATCCTGCGAAAGGACCGGGCATTATTTCAGATCCCACTTTTTAATCAGTTGATCCAGTTCACCGGATTTTCTCATGTCAGTGATTGTATCGTTAACCATTTTTGCCAAACCTTCATTGCTTTTTTTACTGGCAGCACCATATTTTTGTGGTGTATAGCGATCAGCTAAAATAACAGTGGAGTCATCTAAATAACCGAATAAGATAGAGCCATCGACACTAAAGCAATCAACACGCCCAGCATCGAGGGCTGTTTTGATTTCTGGGTAGGTACCAAATTCCAAGAAAGAAATTTTGATGCCTAGTTTATCAGCTTCTTCTTGAATGGCTTTTTTGCTGGTCGCACTTTGGGCAACACCAATTTTCTTACCATCCAGGCCCTTTAAATCTTTAATGCCTGAATCTTTCTTGACCATTAAAGCAACACCATCAGTGAAATAGGGATCTGAGAAGTTATAACTCAATTTACGTTCTTCAGTAATGGTAAAAGTCGCAATAACTAAGTCGACTTCACCATTGTCAAGTAAAGGACCACGCGTTTTCGCAGTCACGGCCTGTACAGCTATCTTTTTTTCATCGCCTAAAATTTTCTTAGCTAAGGCTCTGGTCAAATCAATTTCAAAGCCGTCAATTTGATTGGTTTTGGGATCTTTAAACCCAAATCTTGGAACATCGACTTTGACGCCGACGTTCAATACACCACGATCTTGAATTGCTTTCACATCAGCACTTACACCACTTTTTGTAGCAGCTGGTTTTGTATCACTTGAACCACAACCAGCCACTAAAAGTGCCACCATCATGACCAAACTGGCTAGTAAAACATAGATTTTTTTCATTGTAATAACCTCCATATTAATTTTACTGTATTAGGAAAGCTTAAGTTTGTTGGAGATGAGACATGAGACAAGGGGACGGTGGTACTGTCTTACACCATTATTTTTTTCGGTAGGACGGTTTTTAGCCGCAGAGGATACAGAGGGGAGTTTTAAATGAATGAGTTTACGCTTTTTTAATAATAATTGAGAGAATTTCATAATTCATTATTTAGTTATCCATAGATAGTTAAATAATCATAGGTTGCTTTAGTCTTTTGAGAGTTTGTGGGTGATTTGTTGCTTCATTATTTCAATATAATTAGAGATAAAGCATATGTAGGATAGCTATGACCCCTTGATTTATCTAGTTGAAACAATATGAAATTCCCTCAATTAACGAATAATGCGACTTAAGAATAATTTAGTGCGATCATGGGTAGGACTGACGAAAAAGTGTTCTGGTGAGCCCTTTTCGAGAATCTGCCCCTGATCCATAAAAATAACCTGATCGGCGACTTGACGAGCAAAACCCATTTCGTGAGTAACGACAACCATTGTAATTCCTTCCTTAGCGAGATCTACCATAACATCCAGTACTTCCTGTATCATTTCAGGATCAAGAGCAGAAGTTGGTTCATCAAACAGCATAATTTTAGGTTTCATATTCAGGGCGCGGGCAATGGCTACTCGTTGTTGCTGGCCACCAGACAGCTGAGCAGGATAGACATCGGCCTTATCCTTCAAACCAACTCGTTCTAAGAAAGATAGACCGGACTCACTGGCCTCGTCGCGGGATACTTTTTTGATCATGATGGGCGCTAGAGTCAAATTTTCCAAGACCGTTTTATGTGGGTACAGATTAAACTGCTGAAAAACCATGGCCACTGATTGCCTAACTACAGTAATTGGTGCCTTCGGGGCCGTTATATCAACATTATCAATGATAATTTGCCCAGAAGTTGGTATCTCCAGTAAGTTCATACAACGAATGAGTGTACTCTTACCTGAACCGCTAGGACCAATCACAACGACCTTTTCCCCACTACCTACGGTGAGATTAATATCTTGCAAAACATGTAGAGAACCAAAATGTTTATTGAGCCCTTGTACTTTTATCATAAAATTCCCCCTTTCACCAACACTACATAAGAAACGTTGACTAGCTAAAATAAAAGAGACGCCATGTTTCCTAGTAAAGCTAGGAAACATGGCGTCATTGCCAACGGCCTGTATTATTTTTATTGAGTATAACACGAAAAATATAAATTGTCACCACTTAAAATAAATAAAGTATCTTTTCATTCTGTAAGACATGAAAATGGTAAGACACGGGGACGGTGGTTCTGTCTTAAAGTAAGACAGAACCACCGTCCCCGTGTCTTATAGGCAATGTTATTGATAAGTTGAGCCTGACATTAATGTTGTTCTTCAATCCTTATATACTCTGGGCTTCTGTGATACATTGTTTTTATCATTAGGGCCGTTTTTACCGCATGAGGCGCATGCCGTTGGCGATTACGATGAGGGCGGCACCGGTGTCAGCGAAGACTGCCATCCATAGGTTGGCGGTTCCGGCAAAGGTGGCAAAAACAAAGATAATTTTTATAAGAATTGAAAAAGTAATATTTTGTTTGATAATGCGTAATGTTTTTCGGCTCAGGGAAATCAGATAAGATAGTTTGCTCAGGTCATCATTCATCAACGCAATATCCGCTGTTTCCAGTGCAGTGTCGGAACTGGCAGTGCCCATGGCGATGCCAATATTGGCCACGGCCAGGGCCGGGGCATCGTTGACGCCATCACCAATCATGGCGACACTTCCATATTGCTGGGCTAATTCTTTAACGGTAGTCACTTTATCCTGGGGCAAAAGTTTACTATACACAGCATCGAGGTGTAGCTGATTGCCAATGGCCTGGGCGGCATGTTGGTTATCACCGGTGAGCATTACGACGCTGGTAATGCCAAGGGTACGGAGTTCTTTAATTGCTGCTGCACTATTTTCCCGTAGTGTATCAGCCACGGCGATGATGCCATAGAGAGCTTCGTTGCTGCCAATTAAGATCACGGTTTTACCTTGCTGTTCAAGGGCAGTGATAGCAGGAATTGGTATCTGCTCTTGTCCTAACTCGGCAAATAAACGGGTATTACCGACGTAGATTGTTTGCCCGTTGATGTCGGCTTGTGCTCCTTTACTAATCAGGGCTTTAAAATTAATAATGGGTTTTAATTCTAGATTGTTGGCTTTGGTGAGGATTGCCTGAGCAATGGGATGTTCAGACCACTTTTCGATGCTGGCGGCGAGTATTAGGATGTCATCTGTGTTCATATCATTTAGTGGTAAGATATCAGTGACAACAGGGCTACCCTTGGTTAAGGTTCCTGTTTTATCAAAAGCTATAGCTTTGATGTGGCTCATTTGCTCCAAATAGACGCCACCTTTAATGAGTATGCCTTGGCGGGAAGCATTACCAATGGCTGCAACAATGGACACGGGTGTGGAAATGACGAGGGCGCAAGGGCAGGAAATAACCAGTAATATTAGGGCTCGATAAAACCAGGTAACAAAGGGTTGATTGAAAATAAGCCATGGAATGATCATTAAGGCAATCGTTCCACAAATCACTGCTGGTGTATAATATTTGGCGAAGACATCCACAAATTGCTGCATAGGGGCTTTGGCAGCTTGGGCCTCTTCGACCATGTGGATAATCTTGGCGAGGGTCGAGTCGGCTGATAATTTGGTGACGGTGATTTCAAGAGCGCCTTGCTCATTGATTGTGCCAGCATAAACAAGATCACCAGCACTTTTGTCTACCGGCATAGACTCACCAGTGATGGTAGCTTGATTAACAGCCGACATGCCGCTGGTTACAACACCATCCATGGCGATGCGTTCACCGGGTTTAATCAGTATGATATCGCCGATGATTAGTTCTTCGACAGGTAATTTTTCCTCCTGATTGTTACGTCGAACGACGGCTTCAGCAGGCGCCAGCTCCATCATGGTGCGCAGGGATTGCCGAGTTTTATCCATGGTATAGCTTTGCAAGGCGTTGCCCAGGGAAAATAAAAAGACGACGGTAGCGCTTTCACTCCACTGACCGATTGCTGCGGCTCCGACTGCAGCAATGGTCATTAGAAAATTGCTGTCAAGGGTGTAGGAACGTAGGCCATACAGACCACTTTTGGCCACATAATAGCCACCCAGAAGTATGGTGACAATATATAGAGGAATAACAAGTTGCTCATTGATTGCTGACCACTCCCAGAGGACGGCAATTAATAAAAAAAAGCCAGAGAGTATGGTGGTTGCCATTCTGGTATTATGCCACCAGAGCTGCTTTTTTTGCCCTGGAGAATTTTTGGTGGCAATTTCATAACCGGATTGATTGATGTTTTTGATGATATCGGCAACCGGATTGGTGTGGGTGATGGTCAGTTTCCCGGCACCAAAGTTAATCGTCGCTGAGAGCACTCCTGGGACGGCTAAAAGCTTCTTTTCTAATTTGGCGGCACAGTCAGCGCAGTCTAGACCTTGTAAAATATAGGTACTGGTCATGGGCATAGGCAGCGATTGATTCATGGTTCGTTCCCTCCTAACTATGTTTGATATGCTCAAGGCCGAGGCGCATGAGTAATAGGACATGCTCATCATCCAGAGAATACCAAGCTGATTTTCCTTCTTTCCGATATTTAACCAATCTCGCACTACGCAATATTCGTAGTTGATGAGAGATGGCTGATTGGCCCATGCCCAGTGCTGCTGCAATATCGCAGACACAGAGGGCATTATTGGTTAAAACATGCAGAATCTTTATTCTGGTAGGATCTCCTAAAATTTTAAAAGTTTCAGCTAGGTTGAGGATGGTATCGGCTGCTGGAATTTGTGCTCGAGCTAGGCAAATCAGTTGTGGATGCTCACAGAGTTCTTCACAAGTATCGAAACAGTGCTCTTTCATACTTTCACCTCGATATATGAATACATGTTCATATGTTTATGATATTATTATATTACATTTACCCCGTATGTTGTCAAGGATTTTATATATGAAAAAAAAGATGTATGATATACTCTAAATAGATAAAATTCTCTGCGTCTCTGAGGTAAATCCTTATTAGCGTTAAGACCACTGTTACCATCGAGGCGCAGAGAGGTATTGTAAAGTGGAAGTAGGATATTATTTTTCCATAGAAGGAGGCTAAAGGGTGACAGTAGAATGGGAAATGGCGTTTCGTTTGTTAATGTCATGCGTTTTGGGCGGAATGATTGGTTATGAACGGGAGGCCCATCGTAAGTCAGCTGGTCTACGAACTCATATTTTGGTGTCAATTGGATCTTGTCTGATCATGATACTATCAATCAAAATATATACGTCTGTACAAGGATTGACTAATGCCGATCCAACACGCATGGCAGCTCAGGTGGTCAGTGGTATCGGATTTTTGGGCGCAGGTAGTATTCTAAAAGATGGACCGTCGGTTAAAGGATTGACAACGGCGGCAAGTTTGTGGGTGGTATCAGGTGTGGGGCTAGCCGTAGGCAGTGGTTATTATATGGGGGCATTAATGACGACGGGTTTAGTCTTTTTGACACTCAGTATTTTGTCCCGTATGGAACATAAAGATTATAAAAACCAGGTAAGTTTGTTCATTACGACAGCAGAGATACCAGGGCAGATAGGCGAAATTGGATTACTCCTTGGTAGTCATGGTGTACGGATCAGTGATATTAAAATTGAAGACAAAAGAGATCTCTTAGCAATCATCTTTCGCATGCGTATGCCGACAGACGTTAATGTTAATGAATTGACAACGGGATTACTCAATATTAAAGGGATTACTTCTGTAAAGCTGGAATGTTAGAAGGCTAATATAAAAATAATGGGGTGGACAAATGGCGATGTTTGATATTTTGAAAATTTTAACAAATGGGCCAATTATTCCAGCAGCGCGTTCCATAGAAGTCTTCAAGGCCGCACTCACACATACGATTGTTCCGAGTGTAGTACTTCTCTTTGGGGACATTAATAGTTTACCGATGCTCATTAGTCTCGCGAAAGAGCATCAAAAACGTATTATATTACATTTGGATTTGTTTGACGGTATTGGTAAAGACAAAGCTGGGATTAAATTTTTAGCGAGAATGGGAATTACGGCCATAGTTTCGACTAAAACTCATTTATGTAAGCTGGCCCGGGATGAAGGTATGATTGTGATACAACGACTGTTTTTAATGGATTCGGACTCATTACGTACAGGACTTAATTTAGTGCATAATTTTAAACCCGATGCGATTGAAATATTGCCAGGCGCAGTTCCTGCCAGTGTTGTGCAGGAATTGATTCGTGAGACAGGACTACCTATTTTAGCAGGGGGGTTAATACGCACCCCAGAAGATGTAGAGCATGCCCTCGAACGAGGCATTTCAGCAGTGAGTACCAGTCGCCAGGATTTATGGGATATTATTATGATTAAAAATAATAAGTAATGCAGGAGATTAATCGTCATGCGGCGAAATCTTTATAAAGATGGATGATTTGCTCAATGATGAGATATAAATGAATAACGTAGGACTAGAGATAAAGAAAAGTCCGTTTATACCTCTAATAATAAAGATTTAGAGGTGTAAATGGAGTTTTCTTTTTTGTCTAACTATGGGACAGTGAAGGATGATGGTACAGGTGAAAATTACTTTGATGGCAGACTATAAATTGTAAGAAAATTAAATCAATAAGGAGGGTTCATATTATGACAACTCCATTTTTAGGAGAATTTCTTGGAACAGCCACACTTATTATTTTTGGTGACGGTGTTGTCGCTAGCTCAGTGTTGAAAAATTCAAAAGCAGAAGGTGCAGGTTGGGTAAATATTACCATTGGTTGGGGTATCGGTGTACTGATGGGAGTCTTTGTTGCCATGGCATGTGGTGCTCCCCAAGCTGATCTGAATCCGGCGGTGACTTTTGCAAAAATGTTAAATGGCGTATATGCTACGTCAGACTCTATGATCATTATGCTTGCGCAAATTGCTGGCGGTTTTGTAGGTGGTGCCATCGTCTGGTTATTCTTCCGTGGTCATTGGGAAGTAACTGAAGATAAAGGAACTAAATTGGCAGTATTTTGTACTGGCCCAGCCATTCGTAACTATGGACAGAATCTTCTGTGCGAAATTATTGGCACCTTTATGCTGATTTTCTTAATTTTTGCCATGTTCTCCAAAGGCGTTGGCGTTTTTGTACCCGGAGTGGGTCCGCTAATGGTTGGTATTTTGATTGTAGGTCTTGGTGCCAGTTTAGGTGGTACGACTGGTTATGCCATCAATCCTGCCCGTGACCTTGGTCCTCGCCTTGCCCATGCTATTTGTCCTATTGCGGGTAAAGGTGACTCTGACTGGGCATATTCCTGGGTTCCTGTAGTGGGTCCGTTAATTGGTGGCGGGCTGGCATTTGTAATGTCAAAAGGCCTTGGTTTAATATAATAAAATAAAAGGAGTGACTTTTGAAATGACAAAAAAATATGTAATGGCACTTGATGCGGGCACTACGAGCAACCGTGCGATTATCTTTGATCAAGATTCCAACATTATTGCAGTAGCGCAAAAAGAATTTACGCAAATTTTCCCCAAGCCTGGTTGGGTTGAGCATGATGCTGATGAAATTTGGACGACTCAACTCGAAGTCATGAAGAAGGTTCTGAAAGAAGCTGGCATTAGCCCTAGTGATATTGCTGCCATTGGCATTACCAATCAACGAGAAACCACAGTGGTTTGGGATAAAACAAATGGCAGACCGGTCTACAATGCAATCGTTTGGCAGTCACGTCAGACAATGGAGATCTGTAATGATTTGAAAGCTAAAGGGCTAGAAAATGAATTTAAACAAAAAACAGGACTGGTTGTTGATGCTTACTTTTCAGGTACAAAAGTCAAGTGGATTTTGGACAATGTAGAAGGTGCTCGCGCTAAAGCGGATAAAGGCCAACTCTTATTTGGTACCATTGATACCTGGCTTATCTGGAAATTGACGGCTGGTAAGGTTCATGTTACGGATTATTCCAATGCTTCTCGTACGTTGATGTATAATA
>Ga0209123_1000245_pt1 | contig 79111 bp, 61 predicted proteins | sample BarGraIncu00431A_FD_184500 | JGI IMG/M metagenome (GOLD analysis project Ga0209123, IMG submission 184500) | Arctic peat soil microbial communities from Barrow, Alaska, USA - Barrow Graham LP Incubations 004-31A (SPAdes) (version 2) | ecosystem: Environmental > Terrestrial > Soil > Wetlands >... | reverse complement strand
TAGATATTACTTCTCGCCTTGGTAAGAAAGTTTCTTTCCAAGAAATAAAATATTCTTGCTCGAAACAGAAAGCGTTACTCCGAAACGGGAATAAATAACGCTGAAGCAGGAACAACTTTTTATCCTTAGATAAAGAGCTGTTCCTTTTCAAAAAATCAAAAAAGATAGAGAGTTGGTATAGTGAATAGTGAATGAATGCACGCAGATGCGCTATGATAGAATGACGACAAAAGCCAATTAAAGCTTTGCATATAAAGTATGTACGATTGGATGCACCCATAGCAGGGCACGATGAAAAGGTTAAGCTCATAAGTAAACGTAAACAGATAAACAAAAATATACAGACAGTTAAGTGCTGCAAATTTAGTAAATTATATCCGGTTAAAACGAGTGTTTCACCAATTATTTTTTATGTTATAAAACATAATTATTTACTTTGTTATCTCAAACTTTCGGTTAATAAAGGGATTGAGAGAGGTCGATTAGTAGTTGCTAGTAAATCGTTAGTACTCTCCTGTCCCTCCAGATATATCCGCAAGGACAAGAGAACTAAGATAACCGCTTTTGGCATCACTACCAAAGGCGGTTATCTATTTAAAAATAGTTAGAAAAAGGATTGCGGCATTCATAACATTTTGTAAGTTTGTGGTGTAAAAGTAAGAAGTATGGAAAAAGAAAAGCATAAACTATCTAACCCAACAAATTAATATCTAATGGACATTAAGATAAGGAAAGCAACAGAAAATGATTTTGAAAAAGTCTACCCTTTATTTGAGCAACTTTGGCCAAATAAGGAGTTAGATAAAACTGCATTAAGAATTGTATTTAATCGGGGCGTGAATTCAGACACAGATGAATTACTATGTCTTGTCTATTCCGACGAACTAATTGGATTTTGCGCCTATGCAATTGTAAACAATTTGTGGCAAGCCGGATACATATCTTACATGTATGCAATGGTGGTTGATGAAAAACAAAGAGGAAAAGGGTTTGGTACAATGTTGATTAACAAGTCAATAGAAGATTCGAAGGCCAAAGGATTAAAACGGTTGGAATTGGATTCTGCATTTCACCGCGAAAAAGCTCATGAATTCTATCTGAAGCTTGGATTTGAGAAACGAGCTTTTCTATTTTCGCATCCTCTTTAACAATAAAATATTTACTAAACATCAACAATTTTCATAAATGAATAAAAGAGTACTAATAACAGGAGCAAGTAGAGGTATTGGATTTGCATTGACTCAATTATTTTTAGAGAGAGGTTACAAAGTAATTGGAGCTTGTAGAAATGGTAAAATTGATAATTTATCTCATCCAAACTTAGATGTAATAGAGCTTGATTTATCTAATTCATCGAGTATTAGCGATGTAGCTAAAACTCTCAAGAAGGAGCTAAAAATAGATATTTTGATAAATAATGCTGGGATTGGGCCCGACTTGGATCTTGATTTACCTACAGAAGAATCATTTAAACAGACTTTTGACGTTAATGTAACTGGGACAGTTCTTTTTACAGAATCGCTAATCGAAATAATAAATAAAGGTGGTAGTATTGTAAATATATCTTCCGAAATGGGTTCGATTGAAAACTGTAAACGCATTGACTCTGTGGCATACCGAATGTCTAAAAGTGCATTGAATATGTATACTAAAATTCTTTCAAACAGATTAAAGACAAGTTTAAGGGTTGTATCTATACACCCGGGTTGGGTAAGGACGACTATCGCAGAGAGTAATATTGATAACGGTAGACTCTCACCCGAAGAATCTGCAATTAAATTAGTTGAATACATATTAAGTGACTTTGAAACTGGCATGTTTTGGGACGTAGAATCACAATCAAAGTTGGATTGGTGAAAAAATAATGACCCGCTCGTTGACGCAGTTCTCTAAACCGTGACAAAACAACATAAAGTAAAAGAAAACGCAATATAGCGGGAAGTTTTTTGTTATAACGGTTTAAGATTGATGTGTTGAATACGAAAAACAATTACAGCTAATTACTCATAGGATGACTTCAAGTCATCCTGTGAATTTTAGAAATGAGTTTTGGAAGGCTGTTATTGAAGTAGGAAAATAATTATAAATAACCCGGATGAGCATGAGAATATCAGTACAAAAGTTGGTTCAGTTTCGAACGTTGTTTCTTTGGGGGCTTGTGCTCCTGCTTTTTAGTTGCAGCACGGCACGCCGTGTTGAAAAGCGGCAGACCAAAGACGTCTATGAGGCTTTAGGCTTGCAGGCAGACCGGAATGATAATGTTGCACTTTACAAAGAAGCAACTACGTGGCTACACGTTCGGCATATGGACGGCGGTACATCGCGCAACGGCACCGACTGCTCTTTTCTGGTCTACTCCCTTTATAAAACCGTTTACCATAAAAGCATCGAACGTAATTCGGCAGCCATGCTTAGTAAAAGCTGCAAAAGAATAAGCCAAAGCAAGCTAAAAGAAGGTGATTTGGTTTTCTTTAGTACCGGTGGCAAGTCCAAATCCTACGTCAACCATGTAGGCATTTTTCTGAAAGACACTAAATTTCTGCATAGCTCCACTTCAAAGGGTGTTATTGTTAGCGACCTGGATGAGGATTATTACCGTAAAACGTGGGTGTGCGGAGGTAGGGTGAAGTGAAACGATTCAAGTATTGGGGGTCCAACATGGAGGTGCGCTCCCAATTGAGTTCGGAGATAATCTGTTACCGGGGGCGCAACTCCAAGTCGCACTCCCGGTAGTAAAATAGACAACCGAAAAGATAAAATAATGATAGAGTGCATTAAGACCGATTCGGATAATGAAGATTTCCGCCAACTAGTGCAGGAACTGGATGCCGATTTAAAAATACGGGATGGCGAAGAGCATACTTTCTATTCGCAGTTTAATAAGATTGACCGCATAAAACATGTGGTAGTGGCGTATGTAAACAATGAAGTTGTGGGCTGCGGTGCCATTAAGGAGTACTCAGCCGATACTGTGGAAGTAAAGCGAATGTATGTGCAACCCGATAAACGCGGCCAAAGTATTGCATCCGTAATGCTAAAGACTCTGGAAGCATGGGCTGCCGAACTGAATTATACCAAATGCGTATTGGAAACTGGCAAAAAACAACCCGAAGCAATACGGCTATATAGCAAAAATGGATACGTAGTTATTCCCAATTACGGTCAGTACGAAAATGTGGAGAATAGCGTTTGTTTTGAGAAGGTGATGGAGTAGCAGAAACTAATTCTGTTTTGGGGATTACTGTCTAACTCGAAAGGTTTATTTTTGTCTTGGAAGATATTGTCATTTAGAGAAAAAATGACAAATGTATCTCAGAATGTAACTACTCAGCACCCCTCTATTTTATTAAATATATGTTCATTTTGTTGATACATAATAGAGTAAGCTCTTTGCCACGGAGTGGCTAAATGTAAATAACCCCCAGTAAGCGAAGCGAAACTGGGGGATGAAGTAAACGAATGACCCAACATTTGATTTTCAGTTCGACTAGTCGAACTGAAAATCAAATAATTATGAAATAAGTTGGGTGCTGAGTAACCTCAGAATAAACAAAATCAGTATCTTTGGATGTTGAGATTTTTTTTGTAAAAGTAAGTGGAGTTGTAATGTTTATTTCAGTCTGCTTAAATTTACATGGTATCAAAATTCACTAAAGACCGTCTAACAATGAAATCCAAAATCGCACTCTTCACTATTCTTCTTGCTCTACTTTTTATTTCAGCGAAGGTATCAGCCCAATCACTCCAAATCAATGAGAACGGGTATTTCGAAAAACAGGGTTTGAATGTAATGGTTTTTTTAGACATCTATCCTGAAGGTCATCAGGGTGGAGTTGGAATTATTCAAAATGGAGTTCGTGTAGCTACCAACGGTGATTTACGGTTGGAACCGACTCCCGGACAATGGCAGCCGATTCCCAAAGTTGGAAAACGGACTGTTGATAAGCTGAATAATGAAATCGGCGTAAGTTGTACCTATCCCGATTCAAGTATAAACCGCAAAGGTTTCAATCCGATAGAATATCCGGATTTAAACTTCACCTATCATGTACGAGTAGTTGCAGATGGAAACAAATTTCGAATTTTAGTTGATTTAGACAAAGTATTACCTGTAGGTTGGGAAAGGAAAGTTGGATTTAATTTTGAACTATTTCCTGCTATTTTATTTGGAAAGAGTTGGTATCTCGATGAGCAATCGGGAATTTTCCCCACACAAGCCAATGGTCCTATGGAAAAGGATGTTGATGGAATCTGGCAGGCTTTCCCTCAGGCGATTGGACAGAAGCTTAGTATTGCACCGGAAGTTGCTGAACAATCCATGGTAATTGAAAGTAAAGGTCAGCCTTTGCAATTGCTCGATGGACGTTTCTATCACAACAACGGTTGGTTTGTTGTTCGCTCACTGGTAACTCCCGGCAAAACAAAAGGAGCTATAGAGTGGGTGGTCGATTGTAATGTCTTGAAGAATTTTCAATCAAAACCTGTTGTTCATATTAGTCAGATAGGTTACCATCCCAATCAGCAAAAAATAGCCGAGATTGAAGTTGATAAGAATGCCTTAACAGTAGACAAGGTAGGTTTGTATCGTATTTCCGAAAATGGCGGTTTGAAGGAAGTTCGTACTGTAGAGCCTCAGAAATGGGGGAAGTTTCTACGCTTCAATTATTACCGCTTCGATTTCTCTGACATTACCACCCCCGGTATGTATCAGATTCGTTATGCCGGAGCTATTACCGAACCTTTCCGCATTAGCAATAATGTTTACGACCGAAATGTATGGCAACCTACCCTCGAATATTTTCTTCCGGTGCAAATGTGTCATATGCGCATCAACGAAGGCTATCGTGTTTGGCATGGTCTCTGCCACATGGACGATGCACTCATGGCACCGGTTGATACCACACATTTCGACGGTTATGCGCAAGGTCATTCTACTCTTACTAAATTTAAACCTTTAGAACAGGTGCCCGGCTTAAATAAAGGCGGATGGCATGATGCCGGTGATTTCGATCTCCGAGTTGAATCGCAGGCAGGAACAGTTTGGGGGTTGTCGCAAGCCTATGAGTTGTTTCACCCCGATTGGGATCAGACTACTATTGATCAAAAGAATCATATTGTAGAAATCCATCGTCCGGATGGTAAGAACGACCTGCTTCAACAAGTAGAACATGGAGTCATCTCCATACTGGCCGGTTATAAAAGCATGGGGCGTTTATATCGTGGCATTATCGAAAATAGCCTTCGTCAGTACGTTCATTTGGGAGATGCAGCTACTATTACTGATGGTCGGAAATACAATCCGCTGTTGAAAGCTGATGAAGTTACGGCAAATGAGTCAGGAAAATTAGATGACAGACTGGTGTTTACTGAGGAGAATCCCGGGCGAGAATTGGAAGTAGCAGGGTCATTGGCAACTGCAGCTCGCGCATTAAAAGGATTTAATGATACCTTGTCTATTCAGTCTCTTTCGACTGCCATAGCATTGTATGATCGTGTTACCGGGAATAGTAACACCCAACTTTCTGCCAATAAAATTGGTGCAGCGGTGGAACTGTTTATAACTACAGGAAATCCTAAATACAAGCTGGATATTTTAAAAAATACAAATGCAGACGTTTTAAAGAAGAGTGAACTTATTGGATATTTGGGAAGGGTTCTCCCCCAAATAAACGATAGAAAGCTTACTGCTATGGTAGTGACTGCTGCCAAAAATTATAAAGCAGAGGTGGATAAAATGCAAAGTGAAAATCCGTTTGGAGTACCTTATCATCCTTATATTTGGGGCGATGGTTGGAATATTCAGAGCTTTGCTGTTAATCAGTATTTTCTCCTGAAAGCTTTTCCTGATATATACGATTCAAAATACCTGTTGAATGCACTGAACTTTGTGCTTGGAAATCATCCGGGTGAAAATACTTCCTCATTTGTGTCGGGAGTAGGATCGCGGTCTGTGACGCAGGCTTATGGAGCTAACAGAGCTGATCGTTCATTTATTCCGGGAGGTTCTGTTTCCGGCACGGGCATTATTCGCCCCGATTTTCCCGAATTGAAAGAATGGCCTTATTTCTGGCAACAAACGGAATATGTATTGGGTGGTGGTACAACCGACTTTTTATTTATGGTATTGGCAGCCAAAGAGGTTCTAAAATAGAAAATTAGAAAGCATGGATAATAAAACTTACGCATTCTCAAAAGAGTAAGACCTTAGTTTTATTTCTATAAAAAATCTCCTATTCGAGTAAAAGCGAATAGGAGATTTTTGTTTGAGATTTTTTCAATTGGTATTATTTCCCGCTATATTTAATAAAGTTGCAGAGTAGCTTGCGGGCTACATTCGCCGATGATTCTTTTGAGGCTAAGTTTCCGCATATATCGAGTGTTGAGAAAATGATTTTGCCTTTCCCGCAAGGAATAATGCCTACGGCTGTGCCCAACTTCATAGGGTAACAATGATACGCTCCGGCAATAAGTTCTTCGCCCTCCACCTCAAGCGCAAAACGTTCTGACCCATTTCTCACCACTGCCTGATAAGGCCAGTTCATGCCCTCGTTGGTAGGCAAGCCGCTAAACAGTGGATGCTGTTTTGCAAAATAAACACCGCCCAGCGCTCCAACGCAACGGTGAAAGCTCAGCATATTATGACCCATGCCTTTTGCCGTACGGATTTGTTTCTCGGCCATTTCTTCGGTTGGATAGATGCCGTTAATAGGCCAAAATCCCCAACTGATAGCGGTTCGCAGCACAATTCGTTTTCCGTTAAGGCGAAACATGGCATCTGTGCCTTGTCCGGTAGGTTCAAACCAACGGAAGCCAAATGTCTTGTCGTCTTCGTCAATAGTTTTCTTTCCGTCGGTAACTGAAACCTTGCAAATATACAAGTTAGGATGTTCCAGGTCCCAAAGCTTAGCACTTGGCGCCAGTATTTTTGCAGAAATCGTATTCTCTCCTGACGCGAGCTTTATTTTTTTTAGTTCCTGACGGGTGATTTCTATGCTTTGATTTTTCTTTTCAACAACACGCACCAGAATATTGCACACAATTTCTTTCGCAGTACTGTTGATAATCATTATCTGCGGACGAATTTCGGTGATGGCTGCTGTGTTCTGAACGTAAATGTCGTTGACATAAACAGGAGCGCACGCAATTAATTTTACCCTGCCGGTAATTCCACCGAACGCGTGGCTTCCGGGAACTTTGTATTTTCCCCATGAAACAATATCACCATCCCGCCAGTCGTAGTTTCCACCCGGATCGGTAACACGCATTGCCAATTGAACTGTTTCCCCCGGTTTGGCAAATGCACTTATGTCCACTTCAAAAGGAGTATTCCCTGTTAAATCGTATCCGGCCAGTTGTTGATTGATGAAAACTTCCGAGCGGTAGCGAGCTGCCTCGAAACGGAATAAAAGTTTAGTTCCTGTCTTGGTTGCGGGAATATGTACCGTTCGATACCACTAACTTACGCCTTTCAAATCGCCCTCGGGACCGGGCTTTACTTGTAGATATTCTTCCACTGTTCCCGGTACGCTTACATCAATAGCTGCATTTAGTGAATTCCAGCCACCTGTTGGTGGAGCTGCAGTTATTGATTTAATGTCAGTTTTGGGTAAGTACAGTTCGTCATTTTTCCACGATGCGTTTTTGTCGTACCAAAGCTTCCAACCTTTTCCGGAGAGGTCAGATTCTATTCGGGTTTGAGCCTGAAGACCCAAAAGGGAGCAGATGCTGAGTAAAATCAGTATAGTAAGTGATTTGCGCATAGAATATTTGATTTGAAGTTTTGGTAAGGTGTTGACGGCTTATTTTTTCAGTACATCGTTATCGGGAGCCCATTTTGTTTGCCATTCGTGGTATTTGTTAAGCACTTTTTGAGGGGCGTAAGTGTACCAACCATAACCGTCGCGTCTTTCGCGAGCCACTTCTGCCAAAGAGTAGACCACCTTGCTGTCGCGATTGCAGAACATAGGTCGGTGCGTTTTAAGTTCGTAGTAACGTGTCCAAATGGGAGGAGCGGTTGAGTCAGTTATCACAACTCTGTCCGATTTAGATACGCGAAAAGGGGTGATCATTTTTTCGGCAGGGATAGTTTGCACTTTGGTGTTGTAAATTTTAGAATCCTCGAACCAAGCCACTGCATTTTGTATTGCAGCAATAATCTGATTGTTTGGATGGTCAATACTCATCAAGAAATAGACTACATTGGCACTTTCGCCATTACAGATACTAGGCGGCTCAAACTTACGTGCCCAGGCCGGTTGTAAACTGACTTCATCATATTGTTGACACCATGCCGTAGGTTTTCCGGCATCGTTTATCTGAGTTTTTATGATGCAGCTTATCCCTTTTTCATATGCTGCGCAAAGCTTGTCGTATCGCTTTTGATCAACAAATGAATAAAGAGCATTATGATCTTTAATGTCTTTGAGCAATTCAACAATACCTTCGAAATTACCATCGTTGTAGGTAATGCGCCGGCTATAGTTCGTTTCCAGCGGGTAGTACTGTGGCCAACCTCCGTTTTTATATTGCGACACCACTATATAATCCAGCCCTTTCAAAGCTGCAATCTTATATTTTTCGGCTTTATTTACCGAATATGCAATAGCTAAGGCAGCTATTTGAGTATAACAGGTACCGTTATCAAAAGTGGTATTTAAAATGTTTTTTGTAACCCTGACACTGTCTTTTTGAGCCGGAGTGAGTATGGCAAATACATCGTAGTTTTTGGGCCAGCCTCCATTGCTTTTCTGAAAAAGTAATATATTGTCTGCAATGTTTGTTACTTCGGTAGGTTTGTATCGGGGAAGTCCCGGCATGGGGTTGATGATATTCTCTTTGTTGAAGCCAAAATACCAATGATTTGAGTTGTCGGCAAATGGTCCGTAATCAATCCGTACTTGTTTTTGATCGGTTGCGGCTTCTTGCGCATTTGTTAGTGCAGGAGCAAAACTTAATGCTGTGATAATAGCTATTGCTTTAAAGAAATAGCTGATGTTGAAAAATGAGGTCGGACGATTCATGGTAGAGTAATTTTTAAAAAGTTTGCAAATTCTGTTTCTTGGGTTTTCAAATATCCTAAAATAAAAAAAATGCAATTTGTTTAAGGGTTACAAATATCGTGATAATCTAATCGAACAAGGTGGAATTTTTGTCTTAAAACCAGTATTATTTGGTCAAAACTGAAGATGTGTCTTAAAAATTGGAATTGTTACGAATAAATCTCCTTTTTTTAAAGACGTATTTGTCTATCTAAAAGTACTGAACTATGTTGTTGATTTTGTTTTGGGGGCATAAAAAAAGCTACAAGGGCAAACCCTTGCAGCTAATTATCCGTGGTATTTCAAAACGCTTATTTCTCTTTCTGTTTGCGCTCCAACGGAAGTATACCTCCCGCCATTTCGCCAATGATGTTGACCAATTCGGAGCCGCTTGGGATCACTATTTTAGCATTATTGGAAAGCGAAGTTTCCATGGCTTCCAGCTTTCTCAATAGCTGCGCATTGCCTACAAAGTATTTGTCGGCAGCCTCATTTACCAACCGAATGGCTTCTGCTTCTCCCTCGGCGTGTAAAATTTTAGATTGCTTGTAGCCCTCTGCTTCTTTAATTTTGGCCCGTTTTATTCCGTCTGCCACTGTTTCAGCAGCAGTTGCAGAGTCTATAGCTGCTATTTTTTCGTTCTCAGCTTTCACCACTTTGTTCATGGTTTCCTGAACGTCTTTTGGCGGGTCAATTTCTTTCAGCTCGGTTCTTACAATCTGAATCCCCCAGCTTTGCGTTTCGGAATGCAGTGTGTTGTAAAGCTCTGCATTGATTTTACCACGTTCGCTATTGGCCGATTTAAGCGTTAGCGTCCCGATAATGTTACGCAAGGTGGTGCGTGCCAGGTTCACGATCTGCCATTTGTAATTGTTTACATTATAAATGGCTCCTTTTACACTTTCTTCTTCGCCAATTACCCTGAAATAAACCTGTGCATCAACGCTCGCATTCAGATTGTCGTTGGTAATAATCTCCTGCGGATCGGCATTCACCATTTGTTCGGTGACATTCACCACATAAATCTTATCGATGATCGGGATAATCCAATGGAAACCAGGTTTAGCAAATTTGTTGTATTTGCCAAGCCTTTCGATCAATCCCCGTTCGGTTGGACGCACAATTTTTATCCCAATCAGAAACACGAAAACTACAAAAATAATTACATACCATACAATCATGTTAGTGCCCTTTCTTTCGTTTAATGAATGATTAAAAAAAAAACTTAGTTCAGAAAATTGATACCCGTAAAGTTACAGTATTATTTTGAAACATAACTATATAATCGTTTATAAATAAATGTTTATTGCTTGTGAATCCGATTAAACCCAGGTCGAAAAAATGAATTTAAACGGGACGAAGTAAAAACGGTTGTACTCGCTCTATTTTAAAATATAATTGTACTTTTGCTGCTGAAAAATAGACATGTAAAGTTCTCCCGCAATGATTGTATTAGATAAAAGTAATTACCATAAAGTTATAGCACCACTCAACGAAGTGGGAATAAATAATCTCTTTGCCCGCGCAGTGGTGGAAGGGCATGTGAACGGAACGATAAATGTGGACAATGCCGAAAATCCAACCAGCTTTTATGTAAGGCATCCTTATGGGATGTCGTTGCTTTTTGGCGCGACTACCAACCAGGTCTTCAATTCATGGTTGTTTGCTCATGCATTAAATCTTTTCCGAACCAGGGATCGATTCGAATGGCTTCAGACTTATCCCGAAAAATGGAATGAACAGATCGCAACTCAATGGGAGGAATATCTTATTAAGTCGGAGGAGAATACGGAGAATATTAGCACTCTGGTGGAAGTAAATACACGTGTCAATTTCAAATTCAACAAAGAAAAGTATCTCGATTTTAAGAGCAGGCTTGCCCCCAATGATTTTGATATTGTACAAACCGATACACACATGTTTGAGCAAATGAAAGGGAGTGTTATTCCGAGTCGATTTTGGGATAGCGCGGTTGATTTTGATAAACGTGCAATTGCCTTTAGTGTTATGGACGGAGATGAGGTGGCTTGCACCGCTTTCTCTGCTTTTGTTATCGATCAACAATTAGAAATAGGCATAGAGACAGCTGATAATTATCGTGGAAAAGGATATGCCATCGGAACCTGTTGTGCCTTGATTGATTACTGTCTGGAGAACGATTACGAACCGGTTTGGGGTTGCAAGTTGCATAATACACCTTCGTATCTGCTAGCTCAGAAACTCGGATTCGTGCCGACCATCTATTGGCCGTTTTATCGGTTGAACGATTAAAAGAAAAAATCTACAAAATGTTATTTTATGAAAATCTACAATTGGGGTATTATCGGTACTGGCTTTATCGCACAAAAAATGGCAACCGCTTTACTTTTGGTTCCACAATCAAAACTATATGCTGTCGCTTCGAGAAATATATCAACAGCAACTGACTTTGCGGCTACTCACAACTGTAAAGCCTACGGCAGTTACGAGGAACTGGCTAATGATCCTGATATTGATATTGTCTACATTGCCACGCCGCATAACTATCATTGCGAAAACACCTTGATGTGCATCAGCAAGGGTAAGCATGTGTTGTGCGAAAAACCTTTTGCTGTGAATGGGAACGAAGTGCGCCAGATGATAGATGCTGCCCGCGAAAAAGGTGTTTTTCTGATGGAGGCATTGTGGACACGGTTTAATCCGCGAGTGATAAATGTAAAGGATATAATTGAGTCGGGTCAACTTGGCAAGATAAAATTGTTTACCGGTAATCTGGGCGATCAGAAACTTTTTGACCCGAGCAATCGCTTTTTTAGTAAACAACTCATCGGTGGTTCGTTGCTCGATCTGGGCATTTATCCATTGTTTATGGCCTTGTTGATGCTGGGAAAACCGAAAACGATAAAGGCAGTTGCGGGTATCGGAGTAACTGGAGTTGATACCAACTGTAGCATCACGCTGGGTTATGAAGATGATGCAATAGCCATACTGCATTCTTCACTGGTGGCTGCAACCGATGGTACTTCTACTGTTTATTGCGAAAAAGGAAAAATTGAGTTTGGCTCTGCTGTGTATGCACCTGAACAAGTTACACTTGTAACTTCTGATGGAAGAACAGAAGACATAACGTTGAAGCTCACCGGTAATTATTACCAGTATGAGGCCATAGAGGTGGTTCGATGTATTGAAGCAGGCAAAAATAGCAGCACTTTGTGGAGTTGGGACGATAGCATTATGTTGATAGATATGCTGGATGAAATCAGGCGGCAGATCGGTTTGGTGTACGAAGGACATGATATTGGCTAGTTTCGTCAACGAACATTTCATTAATGAATACGAACTGCAACTTTTCCCTAAACCTTTCCCTTTTTGAATTGTTTTAATTCTCACTTAAATAAACTAACCTGGATAGCAGTTATGTGTCCATAAAATAGTGAGAAATGAAATATAATGAATTAGGAAAAACAGGCGTATTAGTTTCGGAACTCTGTTTGGGAACCATGACATTTGGTGGTAAAGGATATTGGGAAGCCATTGGAAAATTACCTCTCGATGAGGTGAATCAGATTGTGAAAGCTTCGTTGGACAGTGGCATTAATTTTATAGACACTGCCAATGGTTATTCCGAAGGCCTGTCGGAAACCTTGTTGGGCGAATCATTGAAAAAACTGGGAGTTAACCGGCAGGAAGTGGTCATTGCCACTAAGGTTCGTTTGCGCATGGGACCCGGGGCGAACCAAATCGGGCTCTCGCGACTTCATATTGCAGATTCGGTGAATGATAGTCTGAAAAGATTGCAACTCTCGCATATCGATTTGCTTTACATTCATGGGGTCGATCCAATCACACCATTGGAAGAAACCATGCGTGGATTGGAAGATGTTGTGCGTTCGGGCAAAGTGCGGTATATTGGTATCAGCAATCATCCGGCATGGATGGTGATGAAAGCAAATGCCTATGCCGAAAAAATGGGTTGGACTAAATTTGTGGCTTCACAGAATTACTATACCATTGCCGGTCGTGACATCGAACGGGAGTTAGTGCCTATGGCTCTGAGCGAAGGTATTGGCATAATGCCCTGGAGTCCGTTGGCCGGAGGTTTTCTTTCGGGTAAATATACGCGGGATATTGCACAAGCAGGTAATAGCCGTCGTGACACCTTTGATTTTCCACCCATCAATAAAGAAAAAGCGTATGACATTATTGATGTAATGATTGAAATCGCGGCACGCCATAATGTGTCAGTAGCTTCGGTTGCGCTGAACTGGGTAATAAAACAACCGGGGGTGACCAGTACCATTATTGGTGCTAAAAACCTGCAACAACTGGACGATAATATTGCCGCGGTAAAGCTGGAGCTAAGCTCAGATGAAATCAGTCAATTGAATGAAATTAGTGCTTTGACTCCCGAATATCCGGGTTGGATGGTAAACCGTCAGCAACAAGCACGTTGGCCGGAATCGAAGTAATGTTTTTCTTGCAATGAGTGCAATTGATTATAAATTTTGATGCTTTTCAACTTTTTATAAGAGTTTTTAGGAAAAATAGGCTGAGCGATTTATGGAATGTGTGCTACTTTTGCAGGCGAAAAAATATTAAATTATGGCGAACGAAAAAAAAGAACCCTGGCTGAATTATTTAGCCCTAACGACAATCATCTTTGCGGTGGCGGCCACCTTATCTACTTTTAAAGGTGGCGGTTATTCCACCCGATCGGTTTTGAGTCAAGAACAGGCATCCAACAAATGGTCCTACTTTCAAAGCAAAGGTATGAAATTGTATCTTTATGAAACACAGAAAGATGTGCTAGAGTTGGATTTAATGAAAACTCCTCAAAATGAAAAGGAAATAGTTGCTGCTTATCAACAAAAAATTGCAGAGTATACTAAATCGGTAAAGAGATATGAGCAGGAAAAATCGGCAATTAAAAAGGAGGCCGAAAATTTCGAATCGTTGCGAGATGAAGCCAAGAAACATTCTAATGAGTTTGGAATGGCGGTAATATTCTTGCAAATTTCCATATTGATATCTTCCATTTCGGCCTTAATAAAGCGTAAATACCTATGGCAAATGGCTATCGGAGTTGGAGTAGTAGGATTGATCTATTTTGTTAATGGATTTTTACTATTCTTCTAAAGTCAAAATTCAAAAGCACTTAGAAGGGAAATAGATTAGAAACACAGAAGACCTTGTCATTTATAAGGTTGTATTGAATTAACGCAATTGCCACTAGCAGTTGCGTTTTTCGCATATTACAAATAAAAATCGTACTTTTGTAAACTGTAACAAAAACTACAGACAGAAATAACTTTTCACCGATAATTGCTCACTGAGAACTTACATAATGGCTAAGATTAAAAAACCGCATCCAATTTTCGAAAATGTAACTATTACCGACATTGCCGCCGAGGGCAAAGCCATTGCCCGCGTTAATGACCTAATAGTATTTGTGCCATTTGTAGTACCAGGCGATGTGGTAGATTTACAAGTTACGCGTAAGAAAAGTAATTTCATGGAAGCGCGTCCTATTCATTTTCATAGCTATGCCGAGCAACGTTGCGATGCAGTGTGCGAACATTATGGAATTTGTGGCGGTTGTAAATGGCAAATTCTACCTTATTCGGAGCAAATCCGCTTTAAACAAAAACAAGTAGTAGACAATTTAACTCGTATTGGGAAAATTGAGCTACCTGAAATTACCCCAATTATCGGTTCTTCAAAGACTGAATTTTATCGCAATAAACTGGAATTTACTTTCTCGAATAAACGTTGGAGAACCAACGAAGAAATTGCTGAAGGGAAAGTATTTGAAACAATGAATGCTGTTGGTTTTCATATCCCCGGACAGTTTGATAAAGTGTTGGATATAAATAAATGTTGGTTGCAGACCGAAGACTCAAACGAAATTCGCAACGAAGTTCGCCGTTATGCTTTGGAGCACGATCTAACGTTTTTCGATTTACGCAGTCAGGAAGGATTCCTTCGTACTTTGATGATTCGTACCACTTCTACCGGCGAATTGATGGTGATAGTGATTCTTTTTTATGAAGATAAAGAAGCACAAGATGCATTATTGCTGAATATTGCTGATAAATTTCCGCAAATAACTTCCTTGCTTTACGTTATCAACTCCAAAGCCAACGATACCATTACCGATCAGGAAATAAATGTTTTCAAAGGAAATGAATGTATTTACGAAGAAATGGAGGGTTTGAAATTTAAAATCGGTCCAAAATCATTTTATCAAACTAACTCGGAACAAGCCTACGTGCTGTACAAAGTAACACGTGATTTTGCTCAACTTACTGGTGAAGAATTAGTCTACGACCTTTATACCGGAACCGGAACTATTGCCAACTTTGTGGCACATCAAGCCAAACAAGTAATTGGAATTGAATATGTTCCCGAAGCAATTGCTGATGCTAAAGTAAATTCAAAACTCAACAATATAAATAACACCCTGTTTTATGCAGGTGATATGAAAGATATTCTCAATGCAGCCTTTATCGAAGAACATGGTAAGCCGGATGTGATTATTACCGATCCTCCACGCGCAGGGATGCACGATGATGTAATTAATGCCATCCTTTTTGCCGATCCGAAACGCATTGTGTATGTGAGCTGCAATCCGGCCACTCAGGCACGCGATTTGAACTTGCTGGATGCTAACTATAGAGTAGCGGCGGTACAACCTGTCGATATGTTCCCGCACACGCATCATGTGGAGAATGTGATTTTGTTAGAAAAAAGAAGTTAATCCCATTGGACAGGTCATAACCTGTCCTTTTTGTATGATATGCCGACTTATTATAGTAAAATTCTTTAATAATCGACCAGGTAGAATCAAATTGTAAAATAACTATCGTATTTTGCATGCTGTTTAATTATAAATTTAATACTTAAGAAATAGAATGTCAGTTATAATTCGTGAAGTAACCTCAAAAAAAGAATTAAAAGAGTTTATATGGTTTGGCATAAATCTATATAAGGATTGTGAGTTTGCAGCTCCGCCTTTATTGATGGATGATTTATTGAACCTGACCAAAGGAAAAAATCCAGCCTTGGATTTTTGTGAAGCTACTTATTTCTTGGCTTACAAGGAAGGTAAAATTGCCGGTAGAATTGCATGTATTCTCAATCCTGAAGCAAATGAGAGTTGGGATCAGAAGCATGCTCGTTTTGGGTGGGTCGATTTTATTGATGATGCTGAAGTAACTAAAGCCTTATTTGATACTGCCACCGCTTGGGCAAAAGAAAGAGGGATGAAGGCTATTCATGGCCCACTTGGGTTCACCGATTTTGATCATGAAGGAACCCTAATTGAGGGATTTGATAGGTTGGGAACGTTGGCTGCCATATATAATTATCCGTATTATGCTAAACATATAGAAGCCAATGGTTTTGTAAAAGATATGGATTGGAAAGAATTCCTAATTACTATTCCTGATGAATTTCCAGAAAAATATTTTCGTATTGCCGATATTGTAAAAAAGAAATTCAACCTTACGGCTTTACAATTTAAATCGCGCAAGGAAGTGGTGAATAATTATGCTGCAAAAATCTTCGATTTATTAAATCTTACTTACTCACATTTGTACGGTTTTACAAAATTAAACGAGAAACAAAAGCATTTTTATATTAGCTTGTATTTCAGTTTTTTTCGTACCGATACAATAAGTATTATCGTTGATGAAAAAGATGATGTAGTGGCATTAGGTATTGCTATGCCCAGTTTTACAAAGGCATTACAAAAGGCTAAAGGCAAGCTTCTTCCTTTCGGTTGGTATTATATGCTGAAAGCATTGAAAAAAAATGATATGGTCGATTTATATTTGATGGCAGTTCATCCTAATTATCAAAATAAAGGTGTAAACTCAATTATGTTTGCTGAATTAATGCCCCGTTTTGCAAAAAATGGATATAAATTTGCTGAAAGTAATCCTGAATTGGAGCTGAACACACAAATGTCAGCGCAATGGGGTAGTTTCGAGCATGTGAATCACAAACGAAGAAGAGTTTATATAAAGCAATTATAGATTAATTGATGCTAAACTTGCAAAATTTATCTAACAAAATATAGTTGGTATTTGTTTCGTAATGTATTGGTCAATTGGTTCTCGCTCATTTTGTTTTAGTATGTATCGTTAAATAGCTGAACGGTCAATGTTCCATTATTATGACGCGTAAATTTGATTTTTTAGTAATTGGAAGTGGAATTGCAGGCATTAGTTTTGCTCTTAAAGCTGCACAATATGGCAAAGTAGCTTTGCTATGTAAAACTACGCTGGGCGAATCCAACACTTCTTACGCTCAAGGAGGTATTGCGTCTGTAATGTATGCGCCCGACAATTTCGAGAAGCATATTGAAGATACGCTCATTGCAGGCGATGGTCACTGTAATTTGGCTGCTGTTCAGAAGGTTGTTTCAGAAGCGCCTTCGCAAATTCAAGAGTTGCTCAATTGGGGCGTTGATTTTGACAAGGATGAGAATGGGCTCTTCGACCTACATCGCGAGGGTGGTCACTCAGAACATCGGATTCTTCATCACAAAGATAATTCGGGCTACGAAATTCAGGAAAGTCTTATTCTACAGGTAAGAGCGCATCCCGAGATAGAGGTTTTTGAACATTATTTTGCCATTGAGATTCTGACTCAGCATCATTGCGGACAAATAGTTACCCACCATACACCCAATATTGAATGTTACGGTGCTTATGTTTTGGATCAAAGAACAAACAATATACATACTTTTTTAGGTAAGATTACATTGTTGGCTACAGGCGGTATTGGAAGCGTGTACTCAACAACTACAAATCCTGAAATTGCCACAGGTGATGGAATAGCCATGGTACATCGTGCTCGCGGTGTGATAAAAGATATGGAATTTGTGCAATTCCATCCTACAGCTTTATTTCACCCCGGAGAACGTCCTACGTTTCTTATTACTGAGGCTATTCGTGGCTACGGTGCAGTATTACGTACGCAGGATGGTAAAGAGTTCATGCAAAAATACGATGAACGTGGCTCATTGGCTCCCCGCGATATTGTGGCTCGTGCCATCGACAATGAAATGAAAATGCGCGGACATGATTTTGTGTATCTGGATGTTACACGAATGAGTGCCGAAGAAACAAAAACTCATTTCCCCAATATTTATAAGAAATGTTTGGAATTGGGGATTGACATTACCAAAGACTTTATTCCAGTTTCGCCTACTCAACATTACTTGTGTGGTGGAATTGTGGTCGATTTGAACGGTAGATCATCTATTAATCGATTGTATGTCGCCGGCGAATGCTCTTGCACAGGACTGCATGGAGCTAACCGTCTGGCATCTAACTCACTGATAGAGGCAATTGTGTATGCCGATGCGGCATTGAAGGATGCAGTGCAAAATCTCAATTCAATTAGTTTCAACGATTGCATCCCCAACTGGAACGACGAAGGTACTTCACTTCCCGAAGAGATGGTACTCATTACTCAAAGTTTTAGAGAGGTGGAGCAAATAATGAGTACGTATGTCGGAATTGTCCGTTCTAATTTACGGTTGAAACGTGCAATGAAACGGTTGGAAATTTTGTATCGCGAGACAGAACATTTGTTCGAAAAATCAGTTGTTTCGCGCGAAATTTGCGAATTGAGAAATGTTATTAGTGTTGCTTATTTGATTATTAAACAGGCTATCCTGCGTAAAGAAAGTCGAGGTTTACATTACACTGTCGACTATCCAGAACGAATGAAAAGTGAACAATAAACCTACAATTAGTAGATTAATAAATTGATTTAAAACTAATTTAATGAAGAAAATAATTACTCTTTTAGTTTTGCTTATTTCAATTGTGACGCTTTTTGCTCAAAGTGCAACGAAAGGAGATGTGCATACTGCAACTCCATTTGTTGTTGTGAGGCTAGAAGGGTTGCAAAGCGGCTGGCCTAAGGGGGATAATGATGCTACTACATCGCCCAGTATAATTATAGCAGGGAATGAAGGTGTTAGTTTTAGCGCTACAGTTAGTGGCATTTACATTACAATTCTAGATGGTACGAATAAAATTAAATTATTTGCACTCACAGGTCAGTTATTGTTTAATGGTGATTTGACGCAAGGTCGTTTCTTTATTCCGACTAAACAAGGCATCTATTTTTTAAGAATAAACAATAAGAGTTTTAAGGTGATTTGTAAATAGTCAGGAATAACCCGGGTGATTAAGAAGTGAAATTTTATCAAATAAATATACAAATATGATCAAACACATTGTTTTTTTCGGATTAGCCGAAAGTGCAGAAGGTAAAACAAAGTTAGAAAATGCACAAATTATCAAGACTGAATTAGAAAATTTAAAGAATCTTATTCCGGAAATTAAAAGTATCGAAGTAGGTATTAATTCACCGAATGCCCCAAAAACGAATTTTGATATTGCATTGTATTCGGAGTTTGATAGTTTCGAAACCCTTGATATCTATCAGGAACATCCTGAACATAAACGTGTGGCAGCATACATTGGCAAGGTAAGAACAGAGCGTGCTGCTGTTGATTATATTGTATAGTCTTAGGTTGTTAAACACAAAAACCTCGTGGGCATTTGCTTACGAGGTTTTTTTATACAATTTTCTTGTATTGAAATTACGTTACATAAACAGTCCGTTGAAATACATCCACACAATGTAACGAGCAAACTTACCTAACAGCATCGAAATGGCCACAACCCACCATCTGCAGCGGAAGAAGCCTGATGCTACCGCAATAATGTCACCAATGCCTGGTAGAAATGAAAAGAAAGCAATCCAATCGCCATGCTTGTGTATTTGACTGCTGAATTTTTCTATTCTTTCCTGTTTGATGCGGAAGTATTTTTCTATCCACTCAATTTTCCCCAACCTACCAAGATAATAGCATGTCATGCCACCCAGCCAATTACCAATTGTAGCTACAAAAACACAACTCCATGCATTAAAGCCACCAAACACCATAGCTGAGAAAACTAATTCGGAACTAAAAGGTACAACTGTGGCGGCAAGAAATGAAGCAATAAATAGACCCAATAGGCCTAACTCAGTAAATCCAGGCATTTAATTTATGATGTATTTAGAAATGATAAAAATTATATTCAAAGCGATAAAAATAAAAAATAAAATTCCGAAGAAATTATTTTGTTTCAACGTAAATGGGTGAGCTGCCAAAAATGAAAATGCCAAAGCAATAAATGGTAGAAATGATGTGGATTGTTGCTCAAAAACAATACTTAGAAGGGTTACAGCAAAAAGTATCAGTACAAGAAACCTAAGATTGCTTCGCGTATGTATAGCATCCCTGCTGTAACTTGAGAACATTCCGGCCAGGCAAATTATCATTATTAGTGCTAGCAGTGAGGCGTATATAAGATTTGGCAGAGCATATGTTGTTATATCAAATCCAGAAATGACATTTTGTTTTGCGAAATCTAAAATTTGAATAGTAGGATGCAAATAATAAACTACCGATAAATAAAGTATCCATGGTATAATAGCTCCAAAAACAGAAGCTAAAAATGTACGAAGAGAGAAACTCTGCAATATTATAAATCCAATCCAACACACTGGAATTAAGAAGATAAGAGGGTTGATGATAATGCTGCTCAGGCTGATAAGAAAACTTCCCATGAGTGCTTGTTCAACAGTTCTCCCATTTCGGTACATCCCAAAAATAGAGAACAAGGCAAGAATAAAAAGTGATAGAGCTAAATGCGAGCCATTAGCAATGTGAGTTTCGTTCCACGAACCTAACAAAAGCAAAAAAATAAATATGGGTAGAAAAGTTCTGGTGCGAATAAAAGTAAATTTATTATTCAGCTGTGTAATTAAAAATGCATTCAGAGAAGCAAACGAAAGACTAAGCAGATTGGATAACAATGTGTTAGGAATCAATAAGGATTGAAGATAACATACAGCTATGCTTTTGACAGGGGGCACGGTTGCAAACCGGCCTCCGAGATATGCAGACATCCACAATAAGAAACACGAAACTACCAGCAGTACTGCCAATGGTATGCTTGGGGAAATAAGTTGCTTTAATTTTATTTTCATAAATAGTCAGACATTTTTGTCAACCATATAACTAAAGACAAGTGTCTACATGATTATTTGCAGGCACTTGTCCGTTAATGCATTGTTTATTTTAACCCTTTTCTTTTCAATAGTGCATCTGGTTTCGGATCAGCACCACGAAACTTGCGATAAAGTTTCATTGGGTCATCTGAGTCACCTCGTTCTAACACATTTTTACGTAATGAATTAGCTAATTTTGGATTGTAGATGTCGCCCGATTGTTTAAATGCATCAAATGCATCTGCATCGAGTACTGCAGCCCATGTGTAGCTATAATATCCTGAGGCATAATCACCGCTACTGAATATGTGATTAAAATAGGTGCTTCGGTAACGAGGCAAGATTTGAGGAATCAGACCAATACGTTTCATTGAAGCATTTTCAAAAGCCGTGATGTCAAAATTTGCTGTGTCTTTAATGGTATGATAATCCAAATCCAGTAACGAAGCTGCTAGCAATTCGGTATTAATAAAGCCTTGATTGAAAGTTCCTGCTAATTGAATTTTATCCATTAATTCCTTAGGCATAACTTCTCCGGTTTTATAATGGCGTGCATAAGTTTTCATAATCTGTGGCTCCCAACACCAGTTCTCCATTACTTGCGATGGAAACTCAACAAAGTCGCGCGTCACATTTGTTCCCGATTGGGTAGGATAAGTACACTGAGTCAATAAGCCGTGAAGTGCATGACCAAACTCATGGAAAAGTGTTTCTACTTCATCCATATTTAACAGCGACGGAGCGCTTGCAGTTGGTTTGGTAAAATTACCAACATTACAAATGATTGGTCGGTGGTTGATACCGTCTTTTTTGTATTGCTCGGTGATATTATTCATCCATGCACCTGCTCGCTTTCCAGGCCGTGGGAAGTAATCTGTATAAAGTATCCCGATAAGTGAATTTGTGGCATCGGTTACTTCAAAAACTTCAACATCCGGATGATAAACAGGCATATTGCTCAACTTCTTGAATTTTAAACCATACAGTTTTGACGCTAAATCAAAAACTCCCTGACGTACATTTTCCAATTTGAAATATGGTTTCAATAACTCTTCGTCCAAATCGTATTTCTCTTTGCGTAATTTTTCAGAATAATACCACCAGTCCCAAGGTTCGATTTTTTCACCTTTACCTTCTTTGTCCATCATCTTTTGTAACTCAATAGCTTCTTCTTTGGCTTTGTTTATCGATGGTTCCCATACAGATTGTAAAAAGCTATACACGGTTTTTGGCGTTTTGGCCATTGTATCATCCAAAATAAAATCAGCTGAAGTGGCAAATCCAAGTAGTTGCGCTCTTTGGGTGCGAAGCTTCATTATGGTATTGATAACAGCTTTGTTATCTTTGCTATTATTGTTGTCGCCACGTTTGCTGTAGGCCAACAATAAATCTTTGCGAAGTTCGCGGTTTTCGCTGTATTGAAGAACGGGTATGAAGCTAGCCTTCTGAGTCGTAAAAAGCCATTTCCCTTCTTGCTTGTCAGCTTTTGCAGCTTCGGCAGCAGCTTGACGCACGCTTTGTGGAAGACCGGCTAAGTCAGATTCTTTATCTACTATTTTTTTGTATGAATTAGTTTCATCAAGAACATTCTGCCCGAATGTCAACTCTGCTAATCCAAGTTCTTTGTTTAATTCTCGTAATTTGGCTTTTTGGGTAGGATTTAAAGCAGCTCCACTGCGCACAAAGTTTCTGTGATATCTTTCCAGTAAACGAATTTGTTCTGCCGTTAAACCTAGCTTTGTGCGATTATCATATAGCTTTTTTATACGGGCAAATAGTTTTTCGTTCAGATAGATATTGTCGTTGTGTTCTGACAAAATTGGCGATACATCGTTAGCGATAACCGCCATTTGGTCATTTGTTTCAGACGAATAAAGGTTGAAGAATACTGATGATACCTTTTTTAATAAGTCGCCACTAAAGTCCAATGCCTCGATAGTATTGGCGAAAGTTGTCGGTTTTTTATTGTTGGCAATGGCGTCTATTTCAGCTTGCTGTTGTTTAATGCCAGCAGTGAAAGCAGGCATGTAGTGCTCGTTTTTAATTTGGTCAAAAGGTGGAGCACCATATTTGTTTTTGTACGTTTCAAAAAACGGGTTGTTGGCTTTTGCTAATCCCATAAGGAAAAATCCAATGATAATGGTTAATACTATTTTTTTCATTTTTGGAGATTTTTTGTCACAGTTCTTTCAACTTATATAGTGAAGAGATTGTGAGCTGTATTTTTACTAAGTGCTTTATTTGTATCGCAAAGGTACAAATATTTTGAATTAAAATACAATAAATTGCATAAGACCAAACAAATCACAAAGAGCTTAGAGTGACGATAAAATTTCTGAAACAACTACTTTATCTTTGTTTAGTTGAGCTATCAGTTCGTCCAAACCATTGAACTTTTTTTCGTCACGAATTTTTTGGATAAATTCAACCTCAATTTCCTGATTGTAAATATCTTGGTCGAAGTTGAATATATTTACCTCCAGACTGGTTTTGAAGTCATCGCTTAGTGTTGGTCGTGTGCCAATATTCATCATACTTTTGTAAGTATTACCATTCCAATGAACCTGTACTGCATAAACACCTTGGGGTGGAACTAATTTCTCGGCATTATTCGGGACTAAGTTTGCTGTTGGAAAGCCAATTGTTCGTCCTACTTTAAATCCACTGACAACTTTTCCAGTTACAGAGTAATTGTAACTTAATAACGATTTTGCGGAGGTGAAATTACCTCTTTGTATCTCCTGACGTATCTCCGACGAACATATGCGCTGAAACTCGGGTGTAGAATAGCGTTGCGCCTGTATCACGTCCATACCCATGGTTTGCCCATATTGCTTGTATTCGGGGAAACCTTCCATACGATTATGCCCAAAGCGATGATCATGCCCCACGAACAAAGTTTGAACATTAAATTGTTCTTTCAAAACTGTTTTGAGAAAATCATGAGCCGATAGATCAGCCATTTCTTCGCTAAATTCTAATACTACACATGTATCGATGCCCGTCGTCGCGAGCTGTCCTATTTTCTCGTCAAGCGTATTGAGCAGTTCTGGATGAAAATCTGCACTCAGAATACTGCGGGGATGTTTGGCAAAAGTAATCACTACGCTTTGAAGATGCTGCTGTTTAGCCGAAGCTTTCACCTGGTCTATCAAAAAGCGATGACCAATGTGTACTCCATCAAAAATACCTACAGTTGCTACACATGGCAGTAGGTTGGCAGTGTCATTATGATAAATTACATTCATAAATCTATTTGTGCGTATAAAAAGTGTAATCTACAAATGTTAGTTGATATTCGTCAAAAGGAAGCTCAAGTCTTCATTCGGGTCTACAAAATAAGTCTGGAAGCCTAATTTATGGGCTTGCTCAATGTTTTTAGGACCATCATCCAACAGTAAACAGCGATTGGCTGCTACTTGTTCCTGACTAAGTATAGCTTCAAAAATCTCCGTATCCGGTTTCGCCATTTTCATATCGTACGATCGGTAGCATTTGTCAAAATATTCATTGATGCTTCTGTTTTTATAACTAAAGAAAGTTTGTTCTGCGTATGGAAAATGAATGACGTTTGTGTTACTAAGCATAATTACGCGATATTTTTTTCGCAACTCATACACGATGTCCAGTTTTTCAGACGGAATTCTTACCAAAAAAGCATTCCATGCATCGTCAATCTCTGAGTCTGTAATCGTGTTCGGGGTCATTTTTCGGATTTCAGACCTGAATTCCTCGGCACTAATTTCACCTTTTTCCAATTGCATAAAGAAACCCGATTGTCCAAAATTACTAAGATATTTCTCTACATTTTCAATGCCTAATTTCTTGAAATTGAGAATGGACTGGTTCATATCTAGGTCAATTAGTACGCCTCCAAAATCGAAAATAAGTGTAGAGATATTACTGAAATGTTTCATTTATACTCAAAAAAGTGTTGGATAATTTTTGCGGGTTCGTAAATTTTACTACTTTTGCATTCGCTTTGCAAAGATACTAAAATTTTCGCAAATGTGGGGCCTATAGCTCAGTTGGTTAGTAGCACCTGACTCATAATCAGGGGGTCACTGGTTCAAGCCCAGTTGGGCCCACTCTTTGGAAATCAAGCACTTGCAGACATGTTCTGCAAGTGCTTTTTTGATTCCGTTGCACACTATTTGCACACAGCTATGAGAAATGGATCACACTCAACTCATCCAAAAAACCGACACTCAACAGAGTACGATGACATGACTGACCGCCTCTGATTACGGTAACTTTCCAATAAACGATAATAACCCGACAGCTCTTCCGTCTCTGGATTCTTGCGTATGGAGATTCTGAAGTAAGTAGCAGGAAAGATATGTATCATCCTGAAATTTGTTTACAGTTTCATCATCATTTTGAATTCGACCTCTCCCTAAATCCCTCTCCCAATGAGAGAGACTTTGCAGAGTGCAAGGCAGAAAATTATACGACATTATTTACGTCCACTTACTTAGTTGACAATAAATCAACAAATTCTTTGAAAACAATAAGAAATTGTGTATTTTTGAATACTAAATAATTGTAAGACAAAGCGATGTCAATAGCAGTCAAGATGAAGTCTAAAAATCTGAGCCGAATTCGTAACAGATAATTTTACAATAAACTCAACGTATTGATATGTAGGAATAAAACTTGAAAAGGTTCACGTACCTCTCTTAATTAGGCACGAAGTTGCCAAACCACACTGAATATCTCCAGATCAAGCTATCACATCTTAAAGGTTTGGATGATTGATCCGGAAGTGGTGATACAAAAAATTATGATAAACACTGGAGGGCTAAAACCGAGTTATCTGGGAGCTCCAGAAAGCTATAGTAATTTCAAATAACATCATTGATCATGACTTACAAACGAAGTTTTTTTTACAACGCCTTTTTCTACATATTCCGCTCTTTCCGTTATTTATTTTTAGCAGCAGGCATGTTGGTAGTACTGCTCAGTTCGTGCAGCACGTTGAATTTGAATAATTCCAACTCGTCAAAAAAATGGGTTGGCACCTGGAGTACTGCACCACAGCTCGTAGAACCCGGGAATGTGCCTCCTGCACCGGGATTGACTAACAATTCATTGCGACAAATTGTCCGCGTTTCACTCGGTAGTGATAGTCTACGCATACGGTTTTCAAATGTATTCAGCAGTAGTGCTGTTACACTGAAAGCAGTGAAAATTGCAGTATCAACAGGTGGAAATACCATAGATGCAGCAACCAGTAAAGAATTGAAGTTTAATGGAAATACGGAAGTTACGATGAATTCGGGTGCTATGATTACTTCAGATCCAATTTCGTTCGATTTAAAATCGAGAATGGATCTGGCAATTACCATCTACTTTGGTGAAACATGTCCGAATATAACCGGTCATCCCGGCTCTCGTACCACTTCTTACCTACTGGCCGGCAATACTACTTCGGTCAACGATTTTACGGGTTCCATTCCAACAGATCACTGGTATATTATCAATGGTATTGAGGTTAAAGCACCGAAATCAGGAGCTGCGGTGGCTATTCTGGGTAACTCCATTACCGATGGACGCGGTTCGGGCACCAACAAGCAAAACCGCTGGCCGGATATATTGTCCGAGCGTCTTTTGAAAAATGCAGGTACACAACAAGTCGGTGTTCTTAATCTTGGCATTGGCGGTAACTGTGTCCTTAAAAATTGTTTAGGACCCTCAGGTATTAGTCGGTTCAGCAGAGACATCCTTAAACAACAGGGAATCCGTTGGTTTATCATTGCCGAAGGCATTAATGATATTGGTCAGATTCCCGACTTGGCTACTGCCGATCAGATTGCTAAAGATTTGATTGGAGCTTACAAACAAATGATTGCTGATGCTCATGCTCAAGGTATCAAGGTTTACGGTACCACCATTATGCCTTTCAAAAAATCGTTTTACGATGCCGAATACCGTCAAACAGCCCGAAATACCGTCAATGAATGGATTCGCAACAGTGGCAACTTCGATGAGGTTATTGATTTTGACAAAGCAATGCGTGACCCGAATGATACGCTGACTATTTTGCCTACAGCTCATTCCGGTGATTTCCTTCATCCTAACGAAGCAGGATACAAACTAATGGGCGAAGCCATGGATCTTAAATTATTTGAATGATATTCAACTATCTATGATTAGCTAATAAAAACATTGTAGAAAAAAACTTTGTATTAAAATAACGCGAGTTCGATATAAGCAAATCATTCATAATCAAGTGTTTGAATTTTAGAATCCTTACAGACTTAGAAACCAGTGGTTATAAGTTGTAAGTCTCATATCGAACAAGTATCAATATTAAACAATTCATGATAAAAAAGGCTTTACACAAAAAAAAAGACACTCCTAAAAATGTCTTTTTAATAACTAAACAATCTTTTTTACAATAAAACGCAAACTACCTATCCGATCAACCTTTAACCTTAAAAAGCATTTCTCCTGCATTTAGTTTCTTCAATCTGAGTAATGCTTCAATATAATAATAATCTGCATAAATAATCGATGCATCTATTTCTGAATTATTCGGCCAATGACCGGTAGAATGTAGCAGATAAGATGGGTTACTTTGCCCACTTAAATACGCCGAAGAACTTAATGCTCTAAGCATTTTCACAGCATCATTCTTATATTTTAGTCCTGAATCACCATCAAGATAAGTCGACATTTCAAGCAAAGCTGAAGCTACTACACAAGCTGCGGAGGCATCGCGTGGAGCATTAGGTATTTGTGGAGCATCGAAATCCCAATAAGGCACTTCATCCTGCGGTAATCGTTTTAAGTAGGCATCAGCTACTTTTTGAGCAAAATCAAGGTATTTCTCATCATGCGTTTCACGGTAACAAACTGTAAACCCATAGATAGACCATGCCTGCCCACGCGCCCACATGGATTTATCACTATAGCCCTGGTGAGTTATTCCCTTAATAAACTTACCCGTAATTGTATCATAGAGTGCTACATGATAGCAGGAGTAATCAGGTTTGAATTGATTTTTCATGGTATGATCGGCATGAGAAACAGCAATGTCATACAACTTTTTTCCACCACCATTTTTTGCTGCCCAAAACAATAGTTCCAGATTTATCATATTGTCAATGATAGTATTGTATGGCCAATCGTTTAATTCGATCTGGCGTGGCCACGACAGAATGGTTCCTACTTTCGGGTTATACAGTGTGGCAAGTGTATCAGCCGTATTCAGCAATACTTGCTTATAAGCAGGATTGCCTGTCAGACGGTAGCCATTGCCAAAACATGTGAATACCAGGAATCCTAAATCATGATCATATGCTGAAGTATGCGACAAAAACTCTAACGATTGTGTATATTTCTCAGCCTCCAGTTTAATTTGGGGATCCTTTGTATTTTCGAAATCGTACCATAATACACCCGGCCAAAAGCCGGAAGTCCACTCTTCTTTTGTAGCTTTACGGCAACTCCACGTATTCGAACCTTTGAGGATATTCCTTGGCATCATGGTATAATCAATAGCCGAATCTCCCTTCAATTGAGTCAACGTCCGTTGGGTTTGCGACGCACAATAATCAAGCGATTTTGTTACATCTAACGATTCAACTTTTAATGAGTTACATGAAACTAACAACATGAAACTCAAACCAACAATAATCTTATTCATAAACATTTAATTATTTTGCCATTTTCAAAAAGAAAGCGCAATAAGTTAGATAAAGTGCACTTATCAAAATTACAATTACAGAACCAACCTGAGAATGGAAAGTATCGGACAAAATCCCCATAAAAAATGGAATAACTGCTCCACCAAACACTCCGGTAATCATCAAACCTGAAATTTCATTTGCCTTGTCGGGGCGTACCTGAATGGCTTTTGCATAAATGATTGGAAAAACATTGGCAATGGTGAATCCAACTACCGCAAACAAAGCAAAAATGGCGATTTTACCCGGAATGAATAATAAAGCAGCTATTGCCAAAACTGCAATCAAAATATTGATTTTAAAGTACTTTTCGGACGAGAATTTAGCTAATAGAATGGCTCCGATAAATGCTCCGGCTGTACGAAATGCAAAATAAGCACTCGGACCATAACCAGCATCGGCTGCAGAAAGACCACAACGTTCCATCAAAATTTTTGGGGCAGCAGTATTTAAACCCACATCAACTCCTACTACGAAAAGGATTCCCAGAAACAGTTGAAAAATGCGTATATCTGCCAACAAACCGAGCACTTCACCAAAGGTCGATGCTTTGCCAACAATCGGTTCTTCTTCGATTGGGGTAGCCATCAACCAAATAGTTGAAAGCACTGTGATAACAGCATAAATAGGGAAAATCAATTGCCAGCTTCCTAATTGATTGGCCGCAAAAATGGCTATAAATGGACCACAAAATGACGATATTGCCTTTACAAACTGACCTGCAGTAAGACTACTCGTCAGTTTATCACCTTTTACCACATTTGTCAGCAATGGGTTTAATGAAACCTGAAGTATGGTGTTTGCAATACCCAACAGTGCAAATGCAATGAGCGACATAACGAATGTGTAACCGATTAAAGGCAGAAACATGGCTACCACTGTAATTACATTGCTTAGCAAAACTGTTTTTTTACGTCCTATTTTATTCATCAAAATTCCCGTAGGAACAGAGAATAGCAGGAACATAGAGAACAGTGCCACCGGAATCATATTCGACATAGTATCACTCAAGCCAAAATCGGCTTTTACATGTGTAGAAGTAATCCCCACTACATCGCAAAATCCCATAATGAAAAAGCCAAACAGTACTGGAAGAATTTTTGAAATTGAATTTTCGTTTTTCATGTTTATATTATTCTTAAGTAATTCAGAATATTTAATAATATGTTTTTTCAAAGCAATATTCAGATAAGCAGACTCGTAACTATTTACTTGTGACTACTTATTATCTTTATTTCAATGCAAAACCAGTCAAATTTGGTATAGCTACAAGTTTCACTCATCTTTGTATCTACAATCTATTTTACAAAACAAGCCGACCTTGCAGATAATACGAAAGGAATGCTGCTTACACTCAATCCACAATAAAATAAATTGTCAATATAAATGTGAATGGCTCTTTGCAAATTCGAATACAGCTTTTGTAAACTCCTCGGGCTGCTCTATGCACGAAAAATGCCCGGCACCGATAATCGTAACTACTTTGCTATTGGGGATGAATGAAGCTAATTCGCTGATTGCTTTTTTAGTGCCATTAAAGTCGCATTCACCCACAATAAACAATACCGGCAGCTTTAGCTTGTTACTTTGATAAAAATCACGGGCAGCTGTGCCCAAAAACACTTTCGATGATTCACGATGAGCAACTTGCCACATGCACCAATCGTCAATTAATGACATTAGAAAAGGGAAATCGCTACACGAACCTTGTCGCATTGATTTCTTCCAATTTTCCTTATAACTTTTCAAATCTTTCTCCGGGTCTCGGGGCTGTAGATTGAAGGTGAGTGCACCTGCTGCAAGTACTGCCGACCTAACACGCTCCGGATGGACAGTCATAAAATCTGAAATAACCATGGCACCCAACGATAAGCCTACCAAATGAGCTTTGTCTATTTTCATTACATCCATGAACTTCTTTAAATCCTCACAGGCTGTAAAATCTTTTCCTTCAACAGGCATCGACGAAAGTCCGTAACCGCGCAAATCGTAACGAATAACACGATAATACTTTGATAATTCATCAAACTGCTTATTCCACATTCTTCTATCCACACTGTGTGCATGAAGCAAAATCATCGGTTCTCCCATTCCTTTTTCTTCATAGAAAAGCATGGCATCACCAATATTGGCAAATCCTTGTTTTACTCCATGAGATTGAATAATGGTAGATGTAAGTTTAGAAATGATCGGTGCATCATAAAACGGAGAAAAACCATCGCTGTGCGCCGCACTGCCCTGCACATGGGTAATGAAGAATCCGTAAACGCTATCCTTTTTATTTATCCACGGATAAGCTCCCGCCCAACCCGGACTGCTAATTTGGTAAGCAATACCGTTGCTATCCACCTTCTCTCGCCATTCGCCAAGCCCGTAAATACCCGTATGAAATGCTCCCAATGCTTTTTCAATATATTCACCCGATAGTACATTTGCATTTCCAATCTGATCGGATTGCATCTCGGTCACTGTTTCTTTTTTTAGTATACGTTTGCCTTTGTAGGTTCCATCATAAAAAATCATATTCAGAAAGCGCATGTAATCATTCAGTGTGGTTTGCAATCCGCCACCCAGCATAGGTGCATGTCCGCCATCAAGATTGATTGGAACAAAATGTGAGTTGTTCATCCCCAATGGTCGGGCAATTTCCTTTTGGAAAATGGACTCAAAGTCTTTTTTATATGCCACCTCCGCCATTCGTCCGGCTATCTGCATAGCCAGTCCTCCGTATTGGAAACGACTACCTGCTCTGAATGTAGTATCTAATTTCAGGATTCTTGCTACTGATTTTTTTAATATCGAAAACGTATCTATTTCTGGATTGGGCAAATAATCTCTAACCCCTGAAGTATGCGAAAGCAGTTGGCGGAGTTTTATGTTCCCATGTGGATTTCCTCTGAACTCAGGCAACCACTTCTCTACAGTATCATCCCAGTCTAGTTTTGTTTTATCCACCACTGCTGCAATGGTAGCAGCAGCCAGCCATTTTCCCGCCGAAGCCACATACACTTTGGTGTCGGGGGTATAGTTTCCATAAGATTGCTGAAAAACAACCTGATTATTTCGGACAATACACACTGATGCCCCGGGATAATAACTCTTTTGAATCCAACTTCTGATAAGTTGATCCAAAGGAGAAAAGTCATATTTCTTCTGAGCCTGAACTGTTATTAAGGCAAAGAGTAAAACCGGGATAAGTAGTGTATTTCGCTTAATCATTGATGTTCGAAATTTGGAGTATTTATATAAAATACGAAGCGGATTAAGTTTTCACCTAATCCGCTTTGTATTTACTATTGAGAATTTTATATTTTTCAGTTTTTATTTGTTTCCGCAATATATAAAGCCACTCCCCCACTCGCTTTCAAGTTGAAACTCATCTCATCACCACCTTTTATTTTTCGCTCAATAATGCCCACTTTGGTCCGTGTTTGTACCTTGTCATCGTCCTGGTATATTTTCACAGAATACTTTTTACCTTTTTCCAAAAAGTTAGTAGGAATGGTAATTTTGCGTGCCTGCGTGTTAGTTATAGAACCCACAAACCAATCGTTTCCACTTCGACGTGCCACAGTAATATATTCTCCTATTTCACCATTTAGCGTTTTAGTATCATCCCATACTGTTTTTACCTTATCGAAGAATTCAATCTCCGGTTCGCCCTGATACGCCGAAGGCTGATCGTACCAGTACATAAACTGAACGGGGCTGTAATAAACCACCGACAGTGCCAACTGATGAGCGTGGGTGTTTTTCACCCGCGTATTGTAATAACAAATGGTATAATCGGCAGGTCCGGCCAGATAGCGGGTAAATGGCAAAACAGTGTTGTGATCGGCATCCGGCATTTCTTCGTTGCCACGCACGCCTTCTTGTGTCATCAGGTTTGGATACGTTCGGCTGAACCCGGTTGGGCGGTATTCGTCATGAATATCCACCATCAAGCCATATTCGGCACATTTCTTTACAGCATCGTGCAACCATGTTGTCCAGCGTTGGTTACCCACCTGCACAAACCCAAATTTGATTCCTTTTATTCCCCATTTTTTATACAACGGAAGAATGGAATCTAACTGCTGAATCAATGCGCGTTGGTTGACATATACCCACAGACCGATGCCTTTGGTAGCGGCATAAGCAGTAAGCTCCGGAATATTCAGATCTTTTGTGTCGCTCACTTTAGTGGCCTGCGAACTCATTTTCATTTCGGGACCATACCAACCCGCATCGAGGTGAATGTATTGCAAGCCACGTTCGGCAGCAAAATCCACATTCTTTTTAGCATCTTCCTGCGTTACTTTAGCAACACGAATGGCTTTCCCCGGTTTAATCCACGAAACATCTTTCAACTTATTTTCGGGATTCAGATTAAGAATAATGTCTTTGTTTGTAATCAAATCTACAGGTTTCTCGGCTGCCATAATTACCCGCCAGGGTGTAGAATAAGCAGGAATAACATCCACGCTGCTGTAGATAGTAGCTTGCAGTGTGTTGGGTTTTGTGGTGTTGAGACTCAACTTCATGCGGGCATAGTCCGTCATTTGGGCTTCGGCTATTGCGACAGTCAATCCATTGGTCAACTTCATTGTCAATGGTCGTTCACTTTGTCCTTTCCAGTCTTTAAGGGGCAACAATGAATACGGTCCTTGTGCCCATGGCTCATAATATGCTAATGTTCCTTCGGGCATTGTGAATTGAGTTTGCTCACCTACGATATGTAGAAACAGGCCGTTGCTCGGTTCCGGAAAATGATAACGCACCGCAACTCCCTCGTTGTACGCACGAACAATGAGGTTCATATAATAACTTTTGTTCTTGTCGTATCCATCGCCAGCTGGGTGAATTGGTGTTTCCCCTTTACGGAACGAAACAGTCATCTCGTTGTAGTTATTACGAATAGCAGTATGCTCTCCATACACAGGTTTCCATGTTTCGTCGAACGAAGTGCGCTGAATGCCAGTATAGTTGAGGTTTTCGCCCCATACCTTACAGGTATCGTTGGGAACAGCCAGCGCTGATTCGAAGGTTTGATTTTCAATCAATACACCTAGTTCCGATTCCTCAACAACCGATCTTCCTTTGTAGGAAAGTGTATAATACATCTGCTTTTCGCCAACAGCTATTTGCTTTTGGTAAAAGCTAAACTCATAAGCACCATCGGGTGACGAGAGTTTATGCAGTGTTTCTTTGATGATGGATTGAGCACTAACAGAAAACGACAATAGGAACAAGGTAATTCCTGCTATTATTCTGTTCAAATTATTTCTTTTCATTTAAAACAACTTAAAGTTTATTATATAGAAATACGAACGGACTTTTAATAGCACTTAATCAAATTTGAATACAACTCAGTTTTTTTGCGATCGCCGTTATTGAAATTATAAAAATATTTTCCGTAACTTAGAAGTCGCGAGACCCGGTAAAGAAAAAGGCTTGAATTCATTTCGGAATTCAAGCCTTTTTCTTGTGAGGTCGATATTTCTATTTCTGCTCTACAGACGAGGCTTTATAAACAAGTCCATCGACATACAGTCCTTCGTAGAACCGGGCATAATCCGAATATAGCATATACCCGGGTTTATTAAGCTTTGGCGAAATTTCAGTGCCATTTATTTTCAAGCCTTCGAAAACGATGTTCTTAATACTACGCTCGGGCGAATAGCCTTCGATAATGGAGAGGTTGGCATTTTTACCGTTGTAGGATACATTCTTGAAATAGACATTCTCGATGCCTCGTCCGGGTGCCAGTGCGTATTTTTTATTGAAGGTTACACGCAGGTTCAGCAGTTGCCCTTGCTCGAAATCTTCCACACGTATGTTTTCGAAAACAATGTTTCGGGCCAGATTCTCGTCCGATACATTAATGCTCATGCAGCCCTGGTAGTTGACTTGCTTTTCGTCGTGGTTGAGAATATCAATGTTTTCAAATTTCATATTTTCAAGCACTTCCGATTTACCTGGTTCCGGGTTACCGTGTGTACCAATCAATATAGGGTGAGCCACATCGGCCCAAAGGGTGGAATTGCGCACCAACACGTTTCGACAGTCGCCATAGAATTTCCAACGATGCCCGTAAATGGCAATACAATCGTCGGAGTTTCGCACAAAGACACCTTCAATCAGCACATTATTGTTGCAAAACAAGTCGATACCATCGCCCCAGCCTTTGGCACTGAAGGAGCGGATATTCTTTATCCTGACGTTCGTGGATTGTCCGCTGCAAACGGTATAATGTGACGGATTTAGAAAAATGAGATCTTCAATCTGAACATTGTCTGAGAAACTCGCCCCTACTCCATCATTTGCGTTGTAAACAATACCGCGGCCACAAATGCGCACATCCTTTACGCTATCGCAACTAATAGAAGCATTTAGCACGGCACCGCCCGCCAGATAAAGCGTTTTGCCGCTTGTAACGTGGAGGATATTGTTCTTTACCGTATGAAAGCCCGGCCCGAAATACATCACGGAGCTGTCGTTGGGATTGGGCTTGTAGGTCTCAGGCGCGTTGGTAAAAATCTGCAAGTTATGAAAGATATCACCGTTCACTTCCAGCGAAAGATTACAGGGTTTGGAAAGTGAGAACGTAAGTGTATTGCCTTTTATCTTAGGCTCAAAGCCATAGGACAACGGACGGATACGAGCGGTCTGAACTTTCCCTCGGTTGTAAGTCACCGAAAACTCCACGGTTCCCGTAAAGTCGAAATTGACCATAGAACTGCTGGTTACATGGTGCATATCCACCAATGCTTCGTATTCATACAAGTCCTGCCACTGCCCACCGGGAATGCGCACCTTCACCGTAAAATCGTTATTGTGAGGAATACTATCCGAAACAGGGAAAGTAATGATTTGCTGGGCATTTAAACAAAAGCTAATGCTCAACAGAAAGAAGACAACTGTTTTTTTCATCATAATAAAATTAAATTGCATAATACGAAAGTACGAATAAAGAGCTGAATGCACTCAACTATTTCAAAAGAAATACCATGCATAAACGTTGATTGATCCAAACAAAAAAATTGCAAATCCTCATAATTTTATAACTTTGCAGTTCTATTTAAGGAGTTATGACAGACGATACAATCATTCTCCCGCAAATAATACAGCAAGATCAGGAAAAAGAAAAATCCGAAGGGGGATAGAGGTTGGGAGAGGGATTTAGGGAGAGGTCGAAATTAGAAATGCGACATTATATCTTTCCTGCTACTTATATATCCGCGAGGACAAGGGAAACAAAAAAAACAACTCATTTCTGAATTGTTTTTTTTTGTGAATGAGGGTGAGATATGAACTCTCCTTCAACGAATTTTGCTATTTGTTCTGGAAGTATTTGTACCAGAATCAACAATTTTGCAGTTTATCTTCCCCTGATAACTCTAAACAGAATGGATATGATTGCAATGATCAACAGGATATGAATGACACCCCCAAGGTTGTATGCAAAGAAGCCAATGGCCCAGAATATAACAAGGATTAATGCGATTAAATAAAGTAGATTGCTCATACGATTGTGGTTTTAAATTTTTGTTTTGTTTATTTTGTTAGTTGTGTTTGTGATATTTAATTTACTGGGACAGACAAATAGAAATTGACAACGCCATTGCTAGCATTGGGTATGATGTACGAATTATCTAACAAGGTTCTTTCTTTCCCAATTTTGGTCAATCCGTAACTATAACGAACTCCCATGTTCATCGAATGGACCTCTACGCCCATGCCTAAGATAAGTCCGGCATCAATGCGATTATAATTGGAGGCATCAATGTTTTGTTCGAAATTAAAGAGGTGAATGTTGGCCATGTTAGTGACTTTGCCAGCAATTAAATAAGACACGTAAGGTCCAAACTGAAGATTAATATGATCTGATACTTTTAGCAAACTAAGCACAGGTAACTCCAAATAAGTGAGATTGAAGTTGGCAGTGCCATCTACTAAAAGACTGTTGTATGTAACCGATGCACCTTTTTTAGTTAAAAATAGTTCCGGTTGAATAGACAAGATACCAGTTGTTGGCATTTTTGCAAAAACACCAAGATTAAATCCGAAAATCATATCAGCTGTTGAAGCATCTTTAGTGTAGAGATTCGAAAAGTTTATGCCTCCAATTACACCAAACTTTGTTGGCACAATTTCTTGTGCCTGACATGGGATAACCATTGTAGCAGTGAACAGCAGCAGAAACATAGTTTTTTTAATTCGCTTTTTCATGAGTCTGTTTTGTAATTGTAGCTCTAATGGATTTCAGTTGAATCTGATGGTAAATTAAAACTACTGTTTGTATTTTCTACAAATCTTTATTTCGACTTTGAGTTCACTATTTTAGTTATCGATCGCCCTAAATCATCCATGTCGCGATTAAAATCTTGTTTGAATTTAGTCCAGTCGCTATGGGTTTTTTCGTAATCACTTACGCGGGTTTTCAGGTTTTTATTTTTGATCTCGATCGAATCAATCTTCCTGGCATATACTTCGTCAAGCGCACTCCCCGACTTGTTCATTTTCAGTTTTAATGCGGCAATACTTACCTCATTATTCTTAATCTTTAATTCCGATTCCAGTTTGAAGGTTTTGAATTCTTCTTCGGTAGCCGCTTTTTGTTCAACGATAGCGGCATTGACTTTTACTTTATCTAAATTTGCCTGAGCTGAATCGACTTGCGCTTGTGCAGCCTCTTTTTTTTGATTGTCAGACATGCAAGCAGTGAGAAAACTTCCCGCCAGGCAGATAACTGCCAGAGAGATAGGTAGGGTTATCCTTTTCATTTTGTATTATGTTTTTGAATGCATGAATGCCCAGCTTCTGTTTTACAAAGCCAATGCTTTTAGAGTGATGATATAATCTCGTGTAATTCCTCTTTTGTTTTGCCAAGTTTTATTTGTATCCGGCCCAACATTTCTTCTTTCTTGCCTTCGGAAAACATCAAATCATTATCTGTCAATGCTGCAAATTTTTGTTTTAGTTTGCCTTTTTGTTCTTCCCAAGTTCCTTTTAGTTCAGTTGTGTTCATTGTAGTTTTGTATTTGTGGTGAAAGTAGTATCACTTCACAAAGGTGGAACATTTCTATTAGGTTTGTCTTACATAATTTAGGAAAAGAGTTACATTATTCACACGTTGGGAGAAGAGGCAAGAGGTAAGAAAGAAGTAAAGAAAAAAAGACAGAGATCTCCTCTAAAGATCTCTGTCTTACCAGAAAATGTAAACAATCGGAGATAAATTATTTTTTTGCTACAATATCAATAATAACCGTACGGTTATAATATCGTTCTTCAGGGAATTTATTATCAAACGGTGACTTGGCAACATCTTCGCCATATCCGTTTACTTCAAAGCTGACGTCCGAGCGTCCTGCTTTCCTTAAACTGTTTTGCATAATTGTCTTCACATCATTCGCACGATCCAACGACAATTGTTGATTATGGACTTCACTACCTGTGATATCGGCATGACCGTGAATAATAACTAACCCGTTCATTGGAATTTTAGGAACGACTACATCGTTGATATATCTTTCGTACATCTTGATGGTTTTCGATCTGTTGAATTCATAGATAACACTGAAACGTGTTGCTTCGTCGGTAGTAGATGGTGCCCATAGTACCAGGTGAGCAGTAGTTTCTTTTCTCAAAACTTTACCACTTTTAGTTTGACCAACTAAGGTTACTTTATAGTCACCTTCGGGACGGGTTCCTAAGACTGTGTTGCCCGGGATACTGATTTTATCTTTAGTATAAGGACCAAAGTTTTGTACAGCACCTTGTTCGTCTTTAAATTCTACCGACCATGAAGTATAAGCTTCAGTTCCTCCGTCAGCATTGATAAATACATAACTATCAAGTGGGGCCACTTGTCCCGAAACGATTTCAACCGGACGCATAGCATTTTCACCGCTATAGAATTCAGTAAGTAGTTCGGGTGAATTGCTTTCGATGGTTACACGACGATCGCCTTCTTGCAAAAGAACTAAATCAACAGTACCACCCACCTGTACCGATGCGATCAATGGTTTTGTGCGACCTTCGGTTACAATTCTGTCAGGAGCAATTCCAAATACATTTACCAGATATGCTTTTGTATTTTCAGCCATTTCACGACCATCTTTAGGTCCTTGTTCTGAAGAACCAATCATTCTGATAGTAGAATTAGGACTCTTTACCATACGATCGCCAATAATATTCAACACATTGTAATAAACAATCATTTGACGACTTGAGCGACCCGAGAAATTGTCGGGAGTAGTAAGTTCTACCTGATCTTGTCTGAAATCTTTGACCTGATCTTTTTGAAGCAATACATATCGTTTTGGAATCTCTGTTGATCCTAAATCGAAATACACGTAGTTGCCAAGTGGGAATACTTCCCTTACATTCGTTACTGCTACAGTATTTTTGGCAGGGTCAACATAGAATTTCACTTCCGGTTCCACCACCACAGGTGCAGCGAATGCTTCTTCTTTTACTTTCGATTCAATTTTGTGTCCGCTACCCAGTTTCAATGCAGCACCAACTCTTACTGTTGTCAAGTTCCATGTTTCAATGCTACGTGGATTTTGTCCGAAGTAAGGTTGAAAAGAAACAAAAGGCGACAGCACAAACTGAGTGCGATGGTTTTGCGATGAAAGTGGGATATCGTATCCGGCACCTACCTGCATAGAGATAAGATTGTTGTTGACGTCGCTAAAATCGCCTTCCACTCCGGGTGTAACAGCTTGATTGGGGATAGCAGGATTCAATCCTAGCTGATAGGTATATGATTTCGACATATTAAATGCAAAACGAGGGCCTGCATACATGTAGAAATTAGATTTGAACGGAGCAAAACGAAGACTTGGTTCAATGGTAATGTATCCAAGGTCGGTTTTTAAATCGGCCGGACAGTTACAAGGTGTTTTTACCTGATCAAATTTACCTCCACGGTTATCATAACCAGCCTGAAGCATAATACCCCAGTGCGAAGAGCCCGGACGATATTCGATAAGTGGAGCTACAAAAAGACCTACACCACTACCATCCTGAAACCGGGTTGGAACAATTAGATCGGCATCCAACTGTTGGGTAGAGCCACGGTGAAAATTCACATTAGCGCCGGCGGCAACTCCAAAAAACCATGCAGGTTTAGTGTATTGAACCGAATCTTGTGTCTGGGCAGAAACTGTTTGAACTCCCAGTAAAGCAAAAGCAATCAGAGCAACATTTTTTATGCTCTTGGCATAAGGGAACCGCGCCAGGCGCGATTCCTTGTTATACATATTATTTGTTTTCATATATATTTTTTTATTGTAATTAGTTTACTTGTATATTGGCAAACCAACTGATTGGTTTACCGTTTACCTGTATCTAAATTACGGTTTTGAAATTGTATTTGTACTGGTCATTACTACTGAACCGTTTTGGGCAAGCATTCTACCAACAGCATTTGAATAAGCACCCATTGTGATAGATTGCAATGCTAATACATTACCGTAAAAATTGGTATACGTTCCTATAGTAGCTGAGCTACCTGTTTGCCAATAGATATTTTTGGCTTGAGCACCACCGCTAAGGATAATACTACCCCCTGCTCCACCTACTGTGGTAAATGCTGAAGCAACTTGAAATATAAATACTGCATTAGGGTTACCCTGAGCATCCAGTGTCAAATCACCATTTTGAATTAATAAGGTTGATGTTGATTTGTAGATACCCGGTGCGAGTGTTTTACCACCTTGGTCGCCCGAAACTGTAGCTGGTGCAGGAGAAGTTGCTCCTTCAACAAAGAGATATGCAGCCACTAAGTCTAATTTAGCCTGATTCAACATGGCAGCTGTAGCACCACCATCATCGGCAGCATAGATGTTACCATTTACAATGGTTGCAGGTGGAAAACCGGTAACCGAAGAACGGGCACCCGGATAGATACCAACATCTAAATTATTAATCACACTTGCTCCGGCATTATTGCTAACGCCTACGCCAGAAAGAATTCCAAAACGACCAGCAAACTTAAGATCTACAAATGGTACGATAGCAGTAGTCGGTATCGTAAATGACCATACATAATCACTTGCCATATTTGTTCCACCTACATTTTGGACTCCATTGGTTACTTTGGCAGTATAAGTTTTTCCTGCAACAAAATCACTGTTTGGATTAAAAGTAGCTGTATTGGCTGCATAACTTACCACGCCCGATACAGGGTTTAAACCTTCCATAATAGTAAAGGTAGTTGTACTAATCGTAGCACTGTTCATTGCTTCACTAAAGGTAGCTGTAACATTTTGATTAAGTGGCACGCTTGCATCCTGATCAGCAGGGTCGGTTAAAATAACCGTTGGTGCTAAAACAGTAGCTGTAGTAAATGTCCATACCGAGTCTTTCGCTAACGGTGTACCATTTACATTTTTTACTCCGGCTTTAATTGTAGCTGTATATACAGTATTCGATTTCAAGTCATTGTTAGGATTAAAAGTAGCTACTACACCTGTATAACTTACTACTCCCACAATATTTATTGCACCATTCATCAATGTAAATGTAGATGAGGTAAGGGTTGCAGAACTCATAGCCGCACTAAAAGTGGCTGTTACCGATTTATTAAGCGCTACATTTGTTGCCAATTTTGTCGGATCAGTTGTAAGGATCTTCGGAATTACGTCTCCTGTAGTAAATGTCCATGTAGTGTCTTTTGCAATTGCACTACCATCCAAATTCTTAGCTGCCATTGTAATTTGAGCTGTATATACAGTCAAAGGACTAAGACTAAGCGTTGGGATAAACGACACACTGTTTCCCAGACCAGAAACTAATCCTACAACCGGTGTTGTACCATTTTTAAGGGTAAAGCTTGTGCCGGTAATAGTAGATTGATCCATAGGCACACTAAAAGTGGCGGTGATGGTTTGGTTTAATACTACATTGGTAGCTAAGTTTAGTGGGCTGGTTGCCACCACTACCGGTAAAATAGTAGCACCTGTACTAAACACCCATACATAGTCGGCTTGTAGGGCATTTCCCATTAAATCTTTTACGTCAGTAGTAATTCTGGCAGTAAAAGTTGTGTTGTCAGCAAATTTACTTGAAGCCGTGAAGGTGGCAGTAGAATCTGCATCTGAGTAAGTAACTGTTCCGGCTACTACTGCCGAAGTTCCTGTTACTGTAAAGGAAGTCTCATTAATTGTCTTCGGATTGATTTTTTTATTGAACTTGGCAGTAACAATAGTTGTACGTATTGCCAGTTCACTAGCACTTACAGCCTTTCGTCCAACAAGAGTTGCTCCGCTCACCGGGGTAACTGATACCACAACCGGACAAGGGCCTCCGTCAATGGCAACATAATCGTCATTTTTGCATCCTGCAAACAACACAACCGCTAGGATGGCAAGGGTTGAAAGTAGCTTTCTCTTTTTCATACATTTGAATTTAATTGTGAAATTATTTTCACATGACAAAGGTGATACATTTAATGAATGATAATGTTACACAATATTTGGTAAGACTTGTATTATTCACACGTTAGTAAGAAGAGGACGTAGCGTGCTGTAGTAAGTAGTGGAAAGCATGTAGTGATTAGTGGGAGTTGGTAGAAGAGTGGTATAAAACCACCCCTAGCCCATAAAGGGGGACAAGAGTGGTTTCCGAGATGATATACACTTAATCAAATGTATTGATAAAGACAATTGTATCATAAACGCAACTGATTTATAGAAAAAGCTTGTAGGAGACGAAACTAACTTCAAGTCTCCGTCATCCAACGAAGATTTGAATGGATAAAAAAGAGCGTTATCCTTCTAATTGAAAGATAACGCTCTTTTCTTATTTCCACGGATCGTTTTATCCCTGCAAATAAGCAATATTTAATGATTAAACTACTACAGCAACAGTTACAATAACTGCTATTGTCAATACAACATTTAAAATGGTTCTGATTTTACTGTCTCTGGGAATAAGAGTATTGATACCCCACAGAAGAACCACTACAATGCAAATAAACGAGAAAATAATAGATTGTGACATAATGATTTATTTAAAAATGATTTAGACCTGAATACTCATCAAATTGTTGAATATTCCAAATACTCTGAGAAGCCATACGATTAGAAGAATCACAACTACAATATTTAAAATATTTCTAATCTTGCGATCCATAGGAATGTAGGTATTGGCACCCCATAGGATGACACCCACTAAGATAATTACGAGTAATACGGTTAATAGTGGCATAATTTTATATTTAAAGTGTGATTAATCAAAAGTCACAAGTTATAAACTCCATTAAGAGTCTTATAACCTGTAACTGTTTTTTTTATTTAGTCAGTTGAAATTCAACACGACGGTTTAGCTGACGACCTTCAGAGGTATTATTCGGGGCAATTGGATTTTTTTCTCCGTAACCAATAATAGTAACACTTGATGAAGGAACGTTTTTGCTCAATAAATAACGTTTTACGGAATTAGCTCTTTTTACCGACAATCTTTGATTAAACTCATTAGTACCAATGTAATCGGTGTAACCGGCTACATTCAATCGTACAGTTGATTTATTGCTTTTCAAATTATCAGCAATTTCATCTAAGGCTCTGTATGAACCTTGAGTCAATTTATCTGATCCAAATTCAAATTCGATATTTTCGTATGTTTCATTAATTCCTCCATTTTCGTTTGCCGAAAGAGAATCAATATGATTGTTTAATTTGTTCACTTTATCATTCAATGCTGCATTTTCGGCTTCGATAGCTTTCAAACGATCCATTGTTTCAACGGTATTGTCTTTTACAATTTTGTTAATAATAACCGGAGCTGGTTTTGGATAATACTCACACATGCTAATGTTGCGGGCATGTTGTTTTTGTCCGTTAGCACCAAGTTTAAAACGTAGACCAATGGTTGCTGTTAAAGCATCACTGTTACCTTTCGATATGTCATAACCGCCCAGGTTAGTTCTGTCGTAATAACGATATTGAACTTCTCCACCCAAAGCAATTGATTTGCTGATATTATATTCAAGGTTCAACCCCAATTTTCCCATTACGGTTTCAGGTACGCCATCACCGAGGTCGCGCGAATCAACAATCACATTGTTGGCCGCATCCATTAGTTTGAACTGATAAAATCCAACACCCACACCGGCATCGCCGTAGATATTCATTTTACTCCAAAAGTTAGTTCTGTTTGGCACCAATAGGTTCATTAAATTAACAGAAGCATACATTAAGACATCGTGTGTGCGTCCTTCCATTGTTCCAAGTTGGTTGGCATTTAATTGATAAGTATGTCCATAAGGATTATACATATATTCCAATCCCAATCCTACAAGCGGATTAATAGTGTATTCGATGGCAGCACCGCCTACCCAATGAAATTGATCACTGCGAGAAACAGAACCAGGAGCTACGCGCAAATAATTTCCACCACCTTTAAGACCAATAGACCAGTGTGATACCGGAGTAAATGCGCAAGTAGTAGATGCCTTTAAAATACTTGAATCGGGCACTACAGTCACTGCTTCTTGAGTAGATACTGTTGTAGTAGTTACTTCCTGAGCAGTGGCAGATCCAACCGCAGCAGCGACAAGCATAATGCTTAATAATTTTCTTTTCATTGTTTTGTTTTTATTAAATGAGATTGTTTTTATAAATAAAATTACGTTTTATAAATACATATCAGTTGTATTGTTTTGGTTACAGAATGTATTTTTTGTTCTTGACAAAGGTAGGGCTGTGAGCAGTTGGCAGAGTTACACAACTTTTGTAATTAGTTGCATTATTCACACATAATTTCAGTTATCCGTAAATAGTCATCAGTAAATAGTCAATAGTTATCGGTATATAGCTGATCTTATTTTTCAATCTCTTTTGGGTGAATTCCCCACCGCTTGCGGCGGGGGCTGTTTATTAGTTTTTTTGTAGCTATAGTAGAGATTAGATAAATGGACTATCCCTGTTCAGCGTAGCGTGATTCGGCAAAGCGTCTTTAGCTTACACTGATTTTCAATTCGCTTTGTCGTGTAGGAAGGAAAGCTCCTGCTTTCTATATTGAAATATAAGTATGGAAAGCGGAGCTTTCCTTCTAGCTACGACGTAGGCTAAAGCCATACGCCGAACGGGTTGTTTTGCCGGTTCGGGAACGGGAGTTTTGGAGCTTCGTTTGTAAATAACCGTTGGATGCCTGTTTTACCATTTCGCAAACTGCGAAACCTTCTCGCAGCTTGTTTTATTGATTTCGCGAACGGCGAAACCTCCTCGCAGACATGTTTTGCCATTTCGCGAATGGCGAAACTCTCTCGCAGACTGTTTTGTTGATTTCGCGAATGGCGAAACCTTCTCGCAAGCTGTTTTTATCATTTCGCGAATGGCGATAACAATTTTCAGCTAATTTTAGTCTGGTTTTCAAGTAAAATGTCGTCTGTCTTTACTTAGTCTGTTGCCTCGCGACTAATATGTGTTCAGTTTTAGTGCTTCAACCTTAAATAACTGTTTGCAAATAGTCTTTGCTATCTATTGAGCGAGTATGTAATGTGTAAATCTGTACTCCGAATGGGCGAGTTGTAGGAGTCAACTTTGTAATAATTTTATCTTTAATCTAAATGCGTTAGGATGCTTTTTGGGATAATTATTTAAAAAATATCATATCGATAAATACTGACTATTAAAATAATTATTATATTTGCAGGGTCATAGTCTGATTTTTTTGGATTTAGGATTAAGGGTAACCAAAACAGACCGGTTCGGGAGAATCGGTCTGTTTGTTTTTATTATACTGTGGTTCTGAGTCAGTTTACTTCCATCTACCCGATTTACCTTTCGCTGTTGAGCGTCCGAAGGTAAGGATATAGATAGATACCAGCGGTAAAAATAGATCGAATATCGGTAGGGTGAAGATATACTTCCGTCCGCCAAAATGCTTTGAGGTGGAGTTGATGATACAGAGCTGAATGATATAGCGGGTAAGGAATACTACTCCGGCAACAATCATCGTAATCAGGTTGCCAAGAATCAGTGTTGCTATAAACGCAGCGTAGAATAGTCCGCGCGTAATGGGCTCCAATGCCAACCGAAAGCGACTAGCCTTGCTGTAAAATGTAGACACAGACAGATGACGTTCTTTTTGAATAAACCAGTCTTTGTAGTTTCTGTTGGGTTCCGACCAGGTAATGCTGTCGGGTGCAATTTCCACACGCGTGTTGGTGTCGGTACTGGCTTTATTTACAATCAGGTCATCATCGCCCGAGCGCAAGTGCAAGGTGGACGCAAAACCGCGTTGAGCAAAGAATGTCTCCTTGCGATACGCCAGGTTACGGCCAACACCCATATAAGGTTTGCCTGTCAGCGCCATTCCCATATATTGCATGGCCACCAAAAGCGTGTCGTACGTAATCAGTTTGTTGATAAAACCCTTCTTCTTGAAGTAGGCACCGTAACCGAGCACAAACTCCGTTTCGGGTGTAAAGTTACGCGCCATGCGAGCTATCCAGGTTTTGTCTTCGGGCATGCAATCAGCATCCGTAAAGAGCAACCAATCGTTTTTAGCGGCTTTGATACCCAATGTCAGTCCAAGCTTCTTGGTGCTAATATTGTTGGCACCCACGGGTACAAAGGTGGTACGAAGATTTGAATATTCTTTGCAAAGGTCTTTTAGTAAGACATCCGTCTCGTCAGTAGAACCGTCGTTAATAACAATCACTTCGTAATCGGGATAATCCTGCGAAAGCACCAATGGCAGAAACTGACGCAAATTGTCAGACTCGTCTTTAGCACAAATGATGACCGAAACAGGTGGTTGTTCGTCAGAAAAGCTGATGTTGTCATTTTTAATTTTTGTTCTTTGACGCAATACGCCATTCAAAAATCGAAAATAATAAAACATCTGATGAATGAAAGCCAACAGCAATACGCCGAAAACAATCAATTCTGCCAGGGAAAATTCAAAACTGTAAAGTTCTACCATATATTAATTATCAAGCTCCACATCCCCCGAAGGGAACCTGGAGTTATTGCTGTATTGCTACTTAGTTTTTATCCCGATATACGGGAAAAGGGGTCATTTCAATTGATCAGAAGTATAACCTTTTGGCAATTTGCGAAGGTTATATTGCGAAGCCATAATTTCGCCATAAGCACCTGCCGAACGGATAGCAATGATATCGCCGCGTTTGGTTTGGTTCAGGTTGAATTCTTTGGCAAACGTATCCGACGATTCGCAGATAGGTCCTACAATATCGTAAGGTTCCATAGCTGCATCCGAGCTTAAGTTTTCGATAAGGTGATAAGCCTGGTACAAAGCCGGACGAATCAAATCGGTGAAACCGGCATCAAGAATGGCAAATCTCTTCGAAGTACCTTCTTTTATGTACAATACTTTAGAGATAAGACTACCACATTGCGCTACCACTGCACGTCCTAATTCGAAGTGTAGGGTTTGGTTGGGACGAAGCACCAAATGATCGCGGAAGATTTTGAAATAAGCTTCGAAATCAGGGATAGGGAAATGATTCGGGTGTTCGTAATTGATACCCAATCCACCACCTACATTGATATGTTGAAGTGAAATGTTGCGGGCAACAAAATAGTCCTGAATCTCATTCACACGCACACACAAGCCCTGGAAAGAAGTCATGTCGGTGATTTGTGACCCAATGTGGAAGTGAATACCAATCAATTGTACGTTAGCAAGCGTTGGGAAAAGATCCACCACTTTGTCCAATTCCGACATATTGATACCAAACTTGTTTTCGCTTAGTCCGGTGGTTATATAATGGTGAGTATTGGCACTTACATTTGGGTTAATCCGCAAAGCTACTTTCGCCACCTTGCCTTTGGCAACTGCCAGTTCGTTGATAACTTCCAATTCGGGAATAGATTCCACATTGAAACAGAAAATATCATTGTCCAGTCCTAAGTTGATTTCCCAGTCGGCTTTACCCACACCTGCAAAAACCACTTTCGAAGGTGAGATACCCGCTTTGATAGCTGCTTCTACTTCGCCACCGCTTACGCAGTCGGCTCCTAAACCAGCATCTTTAATTACTGCCAATACACTTTCGTTTACGTTGGCTTTCATCGCGTAATGCACGTGAAAGTCCGATTTTTTCGATTGCAGATTCACCTCATCAAGTGTGGTGCGCAATACGTCTAAATCATAATAATAAAAAGGAGTTTGAATATCCTGAAATTTATCTGTTGGGTAGTTTGCTTTAATCATATTGTTTTGGATATATAAGAAGAACCGATGCCAGTGTTCACTAGCATCGGTTTCTCAAGTTATTTTTTTTAGTTGAATAACGATTCGCTCAATGCATTCAATGCTCGTTTCTTGTCAGTAGCATTTATCAGGAAGGAGATATTGTAGTTACTTCCACCGTACGAAACCATTCTGACAGGAATATCTTTCAGTGCGCTCACCACTTTTGCCTGGAAACCTACGTTTTCGTAAGGCATATCGCCTACCACGCAAATAATAACCATGTCCTTGTCTACCGTAACGGTTCCAAATTTCTTCAGGTCGTTTACAATTTCATCCAGGCGTTTGGCATTGTCAATAGAAACCGAAACACCTACTTCGGAAGTAGTCACCATGTCGATAGATGTTTGATAGGATTCGAAGATTTCGAATACCTTGCGCAAAAATCCGTGTGCTAACAGCATACGTCCCGATTTGATTTTGATAGCAGTGATACCATCTTTTGCTGCCACTGCTTCAATCTTACCTCTGTTTATCTGGGTAGAAATAAGCGTTCCGGCTGCTTTAGGTTCCATGGTGTTCAGCAATCGAACGGGGATGTTATTCAGTTTAGCAGGAAGAATACAAGTTGGGTGAAGAATTTTTGCTCCGAAATAGGCTAACTCGGCAGCTTCTTCGAAATGCAATACCGGAACCGGTTTTGTGCCTTCCACAATACGTGGATCGTTATTGTGCATACCGTCAATGTCTGTCCAAATCTGAATTTCATCGGCAAGTACCGCTGCACCAATCAATGAAGCAGAGTAATCGCTACCACCACGTTGCAGGTTGTCTATTTCGCCATAGATATTACGGCAAATAAATCCTTGTGTAATGTAAATTGTTTTATCGGGTTGCGCTTCAAGTTGAAGAGCCAAATTCTCAGCTATATAGTTGGTATCCGGTTCTGCATTTTTATCAATACGCATATAGTCTAATGCAGGAAGCAATGCGCTGTTTTCGCCTTTTTCCTTCAAGTACAATTGAAAAATGGTAGTCGACAATAATTCGCCTTCAGCCAAAATTGCTTTTTCTTCGAACAGTGTGAATACAGCTTTCGAGAATGAACGAAGATAGTCAAAGTGCGATTTCAACACCTGTTTACCTTCTGCTTTGTATTCGGCCGTGCTGTATAACTCATCAATTACATCGAAATATTTATGTTCCAATGAATTGATGCGCTCCAATGCACCTGCTCTGTTGTTTTTATATAGGTAATCCGAGATTTCAACCAAGCTGTTGGTAGTTCCGGACATCGCAGATAAAACCACAATTTTTTGTTCGCCATCACAAATCAACTTTGCAACATCTTTCATGCGAGCGGCTGAACCTACGGATGTTCCACCGAATTTTAATACTTTCATTTCTTTGGTGTTATATTGTAATTAAACTATATATAATTGAGCACAAAAGTAATATTATTTTCTCAATAATTTCCATCCGCTATTTCGATAATTTGTTTTACATTTGCAAATAAATGCGCTTACACATGATAAAAAGAATAGTTTTTGTATTCTTATCAATTTTATGCTTCACTGCTCATGCCTATGGAGTGGATGCGTGGATTCGAATTAACCAATTGGGTTATTTGCCGAATGCACACAAAAAAGCTGTATTTATTAGTGAAAGCGCGCAAACTGTCAAGCAATTTTCAATTTGCGACGCTCTATCCAATAAAGAGTTAGCCGTTTTATCCACCACTACCAAATGGGGACGTTTTCAGTCGTTCAAAAGCACTTACATTCTTGACTTCTCGTCTTTTAAACTTCAGGGAGCATTTTATATAAAAGCAGGATTGATCTATTCGCCTACAATTTTCATAAACAACAATATTTATTTAGGTAGTGCCGATTTTTTGCTGAATTACATGCGCGAGCAACGATGTGGTTATAATTCTACACTTAAAGTTACCTGCCATCAGGGTGAAAGCTACGAAATCTCCGAAGAATTAAAGCAACCTGAGCCTACTAATCCATCATCAACCAGTTCCAGACCATCAAAAAAAATATCCTCTGTTCCGTATCAGGAACCCACTATTAAGTCGATAGATGTTAGAGGCGGATGGCACAATGCTTCGGACTTTTTGCAATACGGTTCTACCTCCGCTACAGCCGTTTATCAATTACTGTTTGCCTACCAAATGAACCCAAAGGCATTTGCCGACAGATACAACGAGGCTGGCAATCCAGTAAAAAATGGCATTCCAGATATTCTTGATGAGGCTAAATGGGGACTGAATTGGCTACTGAAAATGTATCCTCAGAAGGATGTGCTTTACCATCAAATATCCGACGATCGCGACCGACTATCTTTTCAATTATCGGCAAAGGATATGGATAAGAACGATAAACTAAACACGGCTCGTCCGGTATTCCGTGCCACCGGTAAGCCGCAGGGCTTGTTCAATATCAAAAACCGAAGTACAGGTATCGCCTCCATTGCCGGCAAATATTCGTCTGCCTTTGGTTTAGGGGCTGAATTGCTGCGCAAACAATTTCCCTCTTTTGCCGATAGCCTGAATGCGAAAGCCGTTGAAGCGTATCAGTTGGGGCGGAAATACCCCGGAGTATGTCAATCGGTGCCGGGGGTTATGGCAAACTTCATCGAAGAAGATAACTGGGCCGATGATATGGAACTGGCGGCCACTCAACTTTACAGGCTGAGCTACGATGGTGAATACCTGAAACAGGCTGCCGATTACGGTCGTATGGAACCGATCACCCCTTGGATGTGTTCCGATACTGCTCGCAATTTTCAATGGTATCCTTTTGTCAACCTGGGACATTACATGTTGTCCAATGTAGAAAATCCACGCTACCAACAGGAGTATTTGCAAAATATGCTCAACGGCATTCAGCGAGTAAAAGTGAGAGCCGATGAGAATCCATTCAATATGGGTGTACCAATGATTTGGGGCTCGAACAACATGGTGGCAGCATTTGCTACACAATGTAAATTGTACCGTACAACAACCAACGACACAAGCTTTGTCGACATGGAAACTTCATTGGTCGACTGGTTGTTTGGTTGCAACCCATGGGGAACAAGCATGGTGATTGGGTTGCCTAAAATTGGTGACACACCGGGCAGTCCGTACGCCTACACTGGGCGCAACACCACCAAAACACTTGCCGGCGGAGTGATAGATGGGCCGGTGAGTAAAGATGCCTATATCAATTTGCCGGGAATGAATTTGCAGAATGCGGATGGATATTTGCGCTTTCAAACCGACTGGGCAGTGTATCACGATGACCCTGCCGATTATTCTACCAACGAACCGACCATTGATGGCACGGCTGCGCTTACTTATTTGTTGGGGGGCAAACAACTGGAAGGAGCTCCCGGCAAAACTGCCGACAACAACGAGTATAAATACGGCGGAATAATACGTGCCGACTCTACCCAAAAGCAAATCAGTCTTGTTTTTACTGGAAATGAATTTGCCGAAGGCTATGAAACTATTAGTTTCACACTGAAAAAGTTACACATCAGAGCTTCGTTCTTCTTTACTGGTGATTTTTATCGTAATAAGAATTTTGCAGAAGTGATAAAAGGACTGGTAGCCGATAATCAATACGTGGGAGCGCATTCGGACAAGAACCTGCTTTATTGCTCGTTCTCAAACCGGGACTCGTTAATGGTGAACAAAGAAGAGTTTCTGAATGACTTAAGAGCGAACTATGCCGAGATGGAAAAATTCGGGATTGATAAAAATCAGACCCCATTCTTCCTGCCGTCTTACGAATGGTATAACGACAGCATTAGCTCCTGGTGCAAAGAAGTAGGCGTTACACTGGTGAATGGAACCCCCGGAACGTATACTACCGGCGATTACACCACTCCCGACATGCGCGACAAGTATTTTTCGAGTAACGAAATTTACAAACGCATTCTAAAAGTAGAAGCAACGCAAGGATTGAATGGATATATTTTGCAATTTAATATAGGTACCGATAAACGAAGACAAGATAAGTTTTACAAACAATTGTACTCGCTGTTGATCGACTTGTCGAGATTGGGATATGACTTTGTGGATTTGTATAAAGCAACAGACACAGTAGCCCGAAATGAAATAGTGGTGACGGATAAAAAACAAAAAAGGAAGAACTAATTAGCTCTTCCTTTTTACTGGCTTTTAAATAAGGGTGGGAGACGGGGCTCGAACCCGCGACTTTCGGAACCACAAACCGACGCTCTAACCAACTGAGCTACAACCACCGTGTTTAGCGAGTGCAAAGATAATACAGCAATTGATTATGTGCAACTATTTATTTGAAAAAAAACATGCAAATAATGCAAGAGCTTAGCTACCAATGAATAAAAATGAAAAGAAAATGAAGTATTGCCTTATAACACCCGTACTGGAAGCCGAAATTGCCGAAATAAGACGCAAAATCATGCTTTCGATGAATGGAATTACGTCCGAAAAGATGACCCAAAGCGGCGTAATCTACAAAAAAAATTACGGAGTTGACATTCCACGTATAAAAGAAATAGCCTCATTTTATACACCAAACTCTGACTTGGCAGACCGACTTTGGATGTTGGGCATTCGCGAAACAATGATAATAGCAACTTTGTTACAACCGGTGGATCGGTTTACGCCAGAAATGGCAAACGAGTGGGCAGCATCGCTTCATCAACTAGAAATGGTGGAGCAAATCTGCATGAATCTATTCTCTAAGCTATCCTTTACAAACGAACTTTGTTTACAATGGGTGGGGTCATCTATGTGGAAACAAATTACAGGATTTATACTTGCAGCAAGAATTTATGACAAACTAACCACAGACGAAGCTCGGATACTGATTCAAAAAGCAATACAATTATCCACCACACCGGAGTTCCATTTGTACAAAGCATTGAGTCTTTGTTTGTGTAGACTGGCCCGAAAGGACAAAGAAATAGCAACTTACATTTCAAAAGAAATAGAAACCATTTCGAACACAAATTTTATTGGACAACAATATATTTCTTCCGAAGTGAAACAAGAATTGTTATTTTTGAATATTCTATAGCCATAAATTGCGTAAAACGTTGTACTTTTGTTGGTCACATTATTGAAGGATGAAAGAAGAAGAATCATACCCACAGATACGAGGAATATTCACAGAATATCTCAAAACACATAAGCATCGTAAAACTCCTGAACGGTACGCTATTCTGGAGCAAATATATAATTATAGCGGCCATTTTAATGCCGATATTTTATACTCAATTATGCAGGACAAATACCGTGTAAGTCTTGCTACAATTTACAATACGCTGGAACTATTGATAGATTCCAAGTTGATCATCAAGCATCAACTTGGGGGTCAGTTTGCGCAATACGAAAAGGCTTTTGGAAATACCACTCATCATCATTTGGTATGCACTGTGTGTGGAAAAGTAAAAGAATTTTCGGACAAACAAATTCGTACAGCAATTCAAACGCGTGATTTTGCTCTTTTCGAAATGTCACATTATTCGCTGTACTTGTTTGGTACATGTGCTAAATGCAAAGAAAATCCCCCTGTCGGGAAATAAACAGTAAGAAATATTAAACTCATTAAAATATATTATTTTGAAATCGATGAAAGTAGATGTATTATTAGGTCTCCAATGGGGTGACGAAGGTAAAGGAAAAGTGGTAGATGTACTTACCCCGAATTATGATCTTATCACTCGCTTTCAAGGTGGCCCGAACGCAGGACACACACTTGAGTTTGAAGGAAAAAAGTTCGTCCTTCGATCTATTCCTTCCGGTATTTTTCAAGGCGATAAAGTAAACGTTATTGGTAACGGCGTGGTACTTGACCCCGCTTTATTCAAAGCAGAAGTTGATGCTTTGGAAGCTACAGGACATCCACTTACCGATCGATTAAAGATTTCTAAGAAAGCACATCTAATTCTTCCTACTCACCGTTTGTTGGATGCAGCTTACGAGTCGGCCAAAGGTGTTTCTAAAATTGGCACTACAGGCAAAGGCATCGGACCAACCTACACCGACAAAGTAAGTCGTAATGGCGTGCGCGTTGGCGATATTCTTCATAACTTCGAAGAAAAATACAATGCAGCCATTACCCGTCATAAAGAGTTATTGGCACAATACGACTTTGAGTATGATTTACCTGAATTGGAAAAGGCATGGTTCGAAGGTATTGAGTGCATCAAAAAATTCGATTTAATTGACAGCGAACATTATGTAAACGATGCTTTGAAATCTGAAAAGAGAGTATTGGCCGAAGGTGCACAAGGAACTATGCTCGACATCGATTTCGGGTCTTATCCTTTTGTTACTTCTTCGAACACCATTTGTGCCGGAGCTTGCACCGGACTTGGAGTTGCTCCAGGTAATATCGGACAGGTATTTGGTATTTTCAAAGCTTATTGCACCCGTGTGGGTAGTGGCCCCTTCCCTACAGAATTATTTGATGCCACAGGTGACGAAATGCGTAAAATTGGTTTTGAGTTTGGCTCAGTTACCGGTCGTCCACGCCGTTGCGGTTGGGTGGATTTAGTGGCTTTGAAATATGCAGTTATGATTAATGGCGTTACACAACTTATCATGATGAAAAGTGACGTAATGGACACCTTCGAAACGATTAAAGCCTGTGTAGCTTACAAAATTGACGGTCAAGAAGTAGAGCAATTCCCATACGATTTAAACGATGGGGCTGAACCTGTTTATGTAGAATTACCGGGTTGGAAAACCAACATGACAAAAATGCAGAACGAAGATGAATTCCCTGAAGAATTTAATGCCTACATAAGCTTTTTGGAAGCAGAACTGGAAGTGCCTATCAAAATTGTATCAGTAGGACCGGATCGTGCACAAACCATTATTCGTTACGAAGAATAGGATTTGAATGATTAATGGCAAATAGCAATTATCTCAATAAACATTGCTATTTACTAATAACCGTTTACTCGCAACTGACAAAAAGTCTTCTGGCAAGAAATTTGACGTTCAAATTGCACAAACAATTTAAAATAAAAAAATATGTATATTGGGTATATTATTTTTGGAGTTGTGGCTTTGGTAAGCTGGCTTATTCAACGCAACCTGAAATCTAAATTCGAACGCTACTCAAAAATTCCCATTCCACGTGGAATGACAGGAAAAGATGTAGCACAGAAAATGTTAAGCGACAATGGCATTTATGATGTAACGGTAACATCGACCAACGGGCATCTTACCGACCATTATAATCCGACGGACAAAACCGTGAATCTGAGTGAAAATGTGTACGGTTCAAACAGCGTAGCTGCCGCTGCCATTGCAGCTCATGAATGTGGACACGCCGTGCAACATGCCACTGCTTATGCGCCATTGCAATTACGTTCTAAATTGGTACCGGTGGTTAACTTTGCTTCTAACTGGATGCAATGGGTATTATTGGCGGGTATTTTGATGATGCGCACCTTCCCTCAATTGATTTTGGCAGGGATTGTCTTATTTGCCATTACCACCTTGTTTAGTTTTATCACCTTACCCGTGGAAATCGATGCCAGCCGACGCGCATTGGTTTGGTTGAACGGTGCAGGCATTACGGACTATAACACACACGATCAGGCTAAGGATGCCCTTAAAACAGCCGCATACACTTACGTAGTTGCTGCTTTGGGCTCATTGGCTACTTTGGTATATTACATTATGATTTTTACTAGCGGAAACCGTAGATAACGTTCACTATATATTTTTAATTTGAGAATGAGGAGATAAGAAATTATTTCCTCATTTTTGTTTTATTTACCTTATGAGTCACTAACAGGCTTTTCATAATTCGAATAATTTGCTACCTTTGCAGGCGCAAAAAAAGGCTCCGTAGTTCAGCTGTATAGAATATCAGATTCCGGTTCTGAAGGTCATGGGTTAGAATCCCATCGGGGTCACTTATCGAAAACGCAATTGTCAATTCCTTGACAATTGCGTTTTTTTATTCATTTAGATAGTGAAAGCATGGTAATAGCATGACTTCAAGTCGTACTACCACTGCTGCCACAAAACAATTATTCTTTCTCGGCAATAATGAGCGTCGATGGAATATCGGTAAGCCAGTCACTCTTGGTTTCAATGAGGTATTTCCAACTATCTACACTTATCAGCATTAAGTTTTGTTGTTTAATGAAATCGGCATCAATTCCTCCTTCAGTTAGCAAACTTACATGATTTGGTGCTATTTGCTCAATGGCACGAATTGATTCTTTTAGCCCGGGAGTTTTATTAATATGATTATTTACATCTATAAACGATATTTGTGATCCCGAAAAATTAATTAATTTCTGAGCAAAACCAATCAGAAATGCATCGTTGGGACTAATAACAGGAATACAAATTTCATCGGTTTTAGTAAACCCTTTATCAATTAATACACCCACCGTAACTTTACTTTTAGCGATGATAGCGTGCGTTCTTTCGTCGAAAGGAGAATTCTCAAAAAGACTTTCTTTACCCGTTACCTGACTAAGTAATCGATCCGGATTAATGATTCGGGTAGTAAAACCAAGTATTTTGCCCAACAAACTACCTTCAAAGATAGATTGTCCAATACCTATCAGCAACAAATCATATTCTCCTTTGTTGGCCACTTCGGCAATGTCCGATTCAATATCGTTAGTCACTTTAAACAGGGTAGTTATTTTATGATTTAAAGTCTTTGCCTCTTCTAATATCGGCGCAAAACTTTCACTCTCATATTCATCTAAGTTGTAATAGTGCGACTTTACACTTGGGAATAGATGCATTGCTGTAATAGCTGAGCTACCGTTAGTATTCTTTATCAAACAATTGGCCAACCGAACCAAAGGCTTACTATTATCCGGATTGCCGAACGACACGAGTATCTTGAATTTATTAATCTTACTTATTTCATTGATTTTATCTTCAGCTTTCGATTTAAATAACCAGTTGATTAAATCTAATGCCGGGCCTGTCATAAAGGTGGTTACCAAGGCCATTATCACCATCATGGCAAATACTTTAGGCGTTAATATACCCAGATCGTATCCGATATTTAAAACTACCAGTTCCATCAACCCACGCGTATTCATCAGTGCGCCAATCGTCAGACTATCTTTCCAACTCTGACGTACAAATTTTGCAGCCAGTGCGCTGCCAATAAATTTCCCAGTTATGGCAACAAGTATAATTAAGCCGGTAATCTTCCATAGATAAACATCGTTCAGCAAGCCAATTTCTGTTCGCAAACCTGTAAAAACGAAAAATAAGGGAAGCAAAAGTACCAAGGCAATATCCTCTACTTTATCAATAAAGATATTTCTGAACTTCTGGTTAGCAGGCATAATAGCTCCGGCCATAAAAGCCCCAAACAGCGCATGAATTCCAATAATTTCCGTAGCCCACGCCGATAAAATAAGCGTTACAAAAAATATAGCCACAATAGATTTACTCATACTTGCGCCGGATGAATACAATTCGCCAACTCGCTTCAGAAACGGTCGAACAATTTTAATCATCAGAAACACATACGCAAGTGCCAGTAAAATAGTGTAGAGCGAGCTGACAAATGAACCCGCTTTGGCAATGGCAATAACGGCGGCAAGAATGCTCCAACCCGTGATGTCGTCAGCCGCTGCGCAGGTAATAACCACCGTTCCCAATCGGGTTTTATGAATTCCCCTTTCCTGAACAATGCGCGCTAGAACCGGAAAAGCTGTTATACTCATGGCTATACCAACAAACAGCCCAAAGGATGTAAACGTCACTCCTACCGGAGCAAACGACTGATAAATAAAGTACGCCAATCCCATTCCCAACGAGAAAGGAACCATGATACCGGCATGGCTTATCACCACAGCATCGTGTGCTTTATTTTTCAACACATTCATGTCAATCTCCATTCCCACTATGAACATAAACAGTATCAACCCTATCTGACTTAAGAATTGGAGATTTCCCAACGATTCAACTGGAAACAGAAAGTTGGTGAACCCGGGGAAATACATTCCAATTAACGATGGACCCAACACAATTCCGGCTAGTATTTCACCTATAACACTTGGTTGTCCTATCTTTTTACATATCCATCCGAACAGGCGCGCCACCAATATAATGGTTACGATCTGTGCCAACAGTATAGCCAGCGGATGTCCAATATTCTGCAATAACGAATGTAGAAATTCCATCCAATGCGTTTTTCCGGTACTGGGCAAAATTATCTTAGAAGCTAGTTCTTGCTTGGATCCCATAAAATCAATCCAATACATCAAAGCCGAAAAGCTTCCGATAATCAGTACATAGAAAAATACGTTTCTAAATCTTTTAAACATATACGTTGGGGTTTTAGGGTAGAACAAAAGTCAGTCAAATGCAGGGTTTCTCATTATCAGGGTCTTAATAAGAGACAAAGATATTATCAAAAAGTAACAAAACAAACAGTCCCGAACCAAATCGGGGCTATTCTGCAGCAAGGCTGAAAAAAAATGTAACGAATCAGATTTTTACTTTTTCGAGGAAGGCATTGCGATATACTTCACTTAGATAAAACATCATGGGTTTGTTTTGTTCATTCAGAAGATTGGAAGTGATTTGGTCGAAAGAAAAATACAACACACTATCAATAGCAATTATTTCTTGCTTATTGATGCGGCAAAACATAGTTGGCGGGAGGACACTTTGCAGTTTTTCGAAAGAGATATTTTTTAACCGAATCGTTGAACCATCTTTAAGCAGCACATCTTTATCCCTACTATCGATGGCGGATGCTTTCAGGTAGCAAATACGATCAAAATGGATGAGCGATTTTCCCTTGTCGGTATTCAGATAAATAAACTTTTTACTGTGTCGGGTATCGGCTATCTGCTTGATCGCTTTTTGAACTGCTTTTTGGAGTCGTTCCAGTTGAATAGGTTTACGTACAAAATCCACAGCATCGAGGTCGAAAGCTTCGGCAGCAAATTCCTTGTGGGCAGTAGTAAAAATCACCAGTTTACCCTGAAGCAAATGGGCTACTTCAAGACCACTTATCTGAGGCATTTCAATATCCAGAATACAAAGATCAAAATCTAGATTGGCAGACTCGGCAAGAAACAAATCGGGGCGGTTGAAAGCCTTTACCACTTCCAACTCCGGAATTTGTTCACAGAGCATTTTCAGATACGTTAGCCCTGGCAATTCATCATCGAGCAGCAAGCATTTTAATTTTGTATTCAAAGAGGTCTATATTTAAATGAGCTACAAATACATGGTCTTCCGTATAGTAGTCGAGTTTAAAAGTATCTTCATAAATTATTTTCAACCGTTGTTCCAGCGTTTTGAGCCCTATTCCTCCTTTTGCTTTCTTCATGGGCGGTTTTGCCGAAATCTTATTGGCAACCGTAAGTGCAAAATGATTATCCTTAAATTCCAGCATGATGGTTATAAACGCATCGGGGCTCTGAATATCGGCATGTTTAAATGCATTCTCTATCAAATCGATGGAGATAAGCGGAGCCAAGAGCTTTTGTTCGTACAGCGGTTCCGCATCACTCACCCGCGTTTTCACCTTCAGATCAAACAAGGGGCTCACCTTGATTTTGTTAATCTCTATCAAGTTTAAGGCAAAGTCTATTTCCTCTTTAGGAGTAACAAACTTCTTTCGACTTTCGTACAAAATATAATCCAGCACATTGGCCAGTTTATCGATGGCAAAGTAGGTTTGATAAGCATGTGACTGAATGGAGTTCAATATATTCTTAAACAGATGCGGGTTCAGTTTAGCCTCCAAGGCTTCGAGTTGTAAGGGTTGTACTCGGCTCTTCAGTTCCCTAAATCGGACTTCTAACTCTTGTTGCTGCTCTTCGGACGTACGAAGCCGCTGAAACAAGTAAACTGCCAATCCGGCAACGGCTACCAGTATAAGTATAGCTAAAAATAGTAAAGTTGATACCATGGTCTATCCGGGAGTGAGTTATTATTTTTGCTTCAAAATTAGTCATTTTCATTAGATAGACAAAATCCAGCAGAACCTCTATCTTCATCTTAGTAGGAGTGCGACTTGAAGTTTCACGCTCACTATACCGTGCACATAACTGATCAGATGACTTGAAATCATCCAATGTGTAAAAGCATCTACAAGAAAAATTCAAGCATTACGTTGTGAATAAACAACTAATCAGTATATTTGTGGAACATAAACAGAAACAGAACACTTTACTTTCCTCAAAAAAACCGGGCAATGAACATCACATCAGATTTTGGGAAAGACGATACTCCAATAGTTTCCAAAACAATACAGCATTATATTTTTGCATTTGTACAGGATAGCATAAATCAGCCTGACAATCTGGAAAGAAATAAAAAGTGGCTAAAAGGCTATTGCGAAAATGAAAACCTAAATTATTCTGAATTGGAGTATAATCTGAATGTATTCTTTGAATTGCTCGAAGAATATAGCAAAACAAACACACTTGTTTTATACCGCTTCCTTAGGCTACAAGCTCAACATTGTTTTATTGATGAAGAACGGTTTAACTTGCTTAAAGTTAACTCAGTAGACCATGACTTTTCGGAAGAAATTCAAAATTCAAGTGCTTGCTGCCATGACAATAACTCTTCATCTCACGGTAGTGGCATTGTTGGTGGTCATATCATCGGCTTATAAATTTAATATGAACCGACCCTCCATTGCTGCATTTCACGTTTTATGGACGAAGCCCTACACGGCAGGTGGCAACCATTTTAGCATGAATAATGCCGAGATACTTACGCTAATGGTTTCGGCATTGATGTGGCAAAAGCACAACGGAAGCATTAAATTGTACACCGACAACGACGGATTAGAGTTTATCCGAAGCATGAAGTTATCGGCACTTTGGGACGATGGCATTAACACAGAAGTTCTTGAAAACAACGACTACCCAATTGATCCCGAGATATTCTGGGCAGCAGGTAAACTAATTGCTTTGGAAGCACAAGCTGGTCCGTGCGTAATGTTCGATACAGATCTTATCATAACACAACCTATTCAACACTTACTGGAACCAACCACCATTACCGCCCTACATTCCGAAGCATTGAACCCGGAAGTTTATCTGCACCCTTCATTATTGAAACAACCATCGGGATTCCACTTTCCCAAAGATTATAATTGGAATGTGTTACCTTCTAATACGGCTTTTTTGTATATCAAAGACGAATCATTTAGAAATTTTTATCTGAACGAGTCGAAACAGTTTATGTTTCAGAATATGGAAAAGCCAGCCGAATTGATTTCGCAAATGGTTTTTGCAGAACAACGACTACTGTCGATATGTGCATACCACCAACATCTACCAATAAGTTACCTTTTAGCTGATCCATTCTCATTGTCGAACAGCAGTGTCATCCACCTTTGGGGATTTAAAAATTTATTGCGACAGAACGAAACCGTTCAGGCTATTTATTCTAAACAACTCATTAAGAAATTCGGAGAAGAACTCTCTGCATATCCATTATTCACACGTCAAATAGAAAAACTGAAACAATACAACCAATAATAAATCAAACAGAGATGAGTATACCGTTGAAAAGATTCCGAGTGCAAATAAACTTTTTTGGACCATAAACTGTTTAATGATTACAACAAAAAACAAAAACACATATTTGGGATTGCCATAATCCTTTTTAGTAGTTAGGTAATTTAAAAGCAGGCCGGTTCGGGAGAATCGGCCTGCTTGATTTATGTAAATTTACCATTATATATTTACAGAGTTATTTTTAGTTTTTCAGCTCTTCAGTAATAAAAAACGGCTTAATTATCTAATTTGAAAACATTTTGATCAAAAAACTCAAAAAAGTACCAACAATGGATAAAAAAATATGTTCTTCTGTAAGCGTTATGCCTTATTTTTGAGAACTATAATACTTGATTTTAATTCATCCTCTAACAGAGGAAATATCGGCATTAAACAAGATATGTATTACCCAACGGAATTAAAATTTGCGTGATTTTCTTTTAATTGGTTGAATAGTTGAGAAAAACAGGTCGGTTCGGGAGAATCGGCCTGTTTATTTTTTAATTCGGAGCGCGACTTCAAGTCGCACCCCGAATGAGCGAATTTTATTTAATTTGAATGCTCACACTGCTTTTTACTTCGGCAGAAGATGCTGCATTGCGCAATACAAATTCTCCCAGTTCAACTGTCCACGACATGTTTTTTTCGTTATAAAATGCCATGTCTTTTACTTTTACATCCAATGATACGGTTTGAGTTTCGCCCGCTTTGAGGAATACTTTTCTGAATGCTTTCAACTCCTTGGCCGGACGCATTACCGACGCTTTGGGTTGTGAGGCATAGACCTGAACAGCTTCAGCGCCATCGACTTTACCGCTATTCTTCAATGTAAATGAAATTTTGATGGTTTCATCAGCTTTGTACGCTGTTTTATCTGTAGCTATTTTACCATATTCAAAAGTGGTATACGAAAGTCCGTAACCGAAAGCAAACTGCGGAGCAATCTTCTTGGTGTCGAACCAGCGGTAACCCACCAGAATATCTTCTTTGTAAAACTCGTTGATGCTATCGCCCGGATAAGCTATTTTGCCAAACGAGTGAGCTGCGTTATCTTCCAGTTTTTTAGGGAAAGAGAACGGCAATTTACCCGATGGATTTACCGCACCCGTAAGTACATTGGCAATGGCATTTCCACCTTCGGAGCCCAGGTACCAGCTTTGCACAATGGCGGGAACATCTTTCACCCACGGCATAGCCACGGCATTTCCACTAATCAAAATTACCGCCACATTTTTATTTACTTTCAGAATGGCTTCAATCAATTTATCCTGTTCGAAAGGCAAGTTATAAGTTTTACGGTCACCACCTTCGGCATCCTGGAAATGATTCTTGTTCAAGCCACCAACAAAATAAACCACATCAGCATTTTTGGCAGCCGCAACAGCTGCCTCAAACAAGGCCTTGGTGTCTAATTTCGAAGGTTCTTCGCGGTCGTACAAGGAAGGACCCGAGGCATACCCCTGTGCGTATACCACGTGGTCTTTTCCATATTTAGCTATCAAGCCTTCGAGAGGAGAGACTTCGTATTTTACTTTCAGGGTAGAAGAACCACCGCCTTCGGTTACACTGCGGGTTGCATTTTCGCCAATGACCGCAATTTTCTGATACTTTCCGGCTGGGATAGGGAAAAACTGTTTGTCATTTTTCAATAATACAATCCCTTCTTCGGCTACTTTGCGGGCAGTTTCGCTATGATCGGCACAAACAAAACGGCCATAAGGACGATTCGGAGTCATAGCCGTGCGGAAAATTAAACGCAATACACGACGGGCTTTATCATCAACCACTGAAACCGGCACTTCTCCTTTTTTAAGCATATCCAAAAATGGACGAGCCAAAAAATAATCTTCATATCCAAAGGTTGCTTTAGAGCTTAGTCCGTTTGTATAACTTCCCATTTCAATGTCGAGTCCATTCAAAGCAGCTTGTTTTGTATCGTGCGCTCCTCCCCAGTCGGTAACTACGGCTCCATCAAATTTCCAATCAGTTTTCAAAATCTTGTTCAACAGAAGATCGTTATGACAGCAATGTTGTCCGCGCAATTGGTTGTATGAGCCCATGATGGACCACACTTTGCCTTCTTCCACCGCTGCTTTGAAAGCAGGCAAATAAATTTCGAACAAGGCACGGTTGCTCAGGTTGACGTTGATATGTCCGCGCCATTCTTCCTGATTGTTCAGCGCATAATGTTTTACACAAGCTGCCACACCATTTTGTTGCACACCCTGAATATAAGGCACCACCATAATGGAAGCCAGGTAAGGATCTTCGCCCATGTATTCAAAGTTACGACCGTTCATAGGCGTGCGATAGATATTCACACCAGGCCCCAGCAAAATGTCTTTCCTACGGTAGCGTGCTTCTTCACCAATAGCAATACCATACGCATGCGAGAGCACAGGATTAAAGGTGGCCGCCAAACAAGTCAGTGCAGGATAAGCGGTACAGGAATCGTTTGTAAAACCTGCATTTCCCCACGAATCCCATTGTATTTCTTCGCGCACACCGTGCGGCCCGTCGCTCATCCATATTTCCGGAATGCCCAGACGAGGCACACCGTGCGAGCTAAACTTGGATTGTGCATGGCACAAGGCCACTTTTTCTTCTAATGTCATAAGTGAAAGTGCACTTTCCACTCTTTCTTCGATGGACATTTTATCGTCCAGGTAAACCGGTTTTTTGCTCTGAGCATTTACCTGAATTCCCGCTCCTACCACTAAACAAAGCAGGGCTGTTTTGAGTTTTTTCATTGTTTTTCTATGTAATTATTTGATTGTTTATTTTGAAAGATAAAATAACACCGTCACATCACCATTTCAATGTTACTTTTTGACCCTTAGTCAAGGAGATTGTTTTTTGTTTGTTGCCGCAAATCAAAGTCGTTTTTCCACCCGTTTGGGACGTGATTGTTACCGTTTTCGGCGTTTTGTTTGCCCAATCCATCGACACCACAAAACCGCCACGCGCACAGATACCACTTACCGAACCTTCGCTCCAAGTATCTGACAAAGCCGGTAATAAAGTAATTTGTTTATCGGTGGACTGCACCAACATTTCGGCAACTGCTGCCGCACCCCCAAAGTTTCCATCAATTTGGAACGGTGGATGTGCATCGAACAGATTTGGATAAGTACCCCCACCACGATGCTTACTGTCTTTTACTCCATCGGGATCAACGTACCGCAACAATTCGCGATACATTTTATAAGCACGATTTCCGTCGCCGAGTCGTGCCCAGAGATTAATGCGCCAGCCTTTCGACCAACCGGTTGTTTCGTCGCCTTTTATTTCTAATGTCTTACGACAAGCGTTGGCCAGTTCGGGTGTAGTGGCAGGGGTGATATGACTTCCCGGAAATAATCCGAATAAGTGCGATTGATGACGATGCTGCGGATCCTGATCGTCCCAATCATAATACCATTCCTGCAAGTTCCCTTTTTTACCTATTTGATAAGGATGTAAGCGTGCCAATGTACTTTCGGCTTTCGCACGAAATTCAGCATCGACATTCAACAGCTTGGATGCTTGGATGATCTGCATCAAACAAGCACGAATCATGGCTAGATCGGCTGTTCCACCGTAAAAGGTGGCACCTGTATAACCTTCAGGCGTAACAAATTTATTTTCGGGCGAAGTAGATGGCGAAGTAATCAGTTTTCCTTCTTTGTCTTCTACCAACCACTCAATACAAAACTGAGCTGCACCACGCATAATGTTGTAGGCTTCGTTTTTCAGGTAGTTTTTATCTTGCGTAAACAAGAAATGTTCCCAAAGATGCGTACTTAACCACGCACCACCCATGTTCCAGCAAGCCCAAACCGGATCGTCGTGACCAAAGTTACCCACAGGATTACTCATGGCCCAAATATCGCTGTTGTGACATGCCACCCAGCCGTTGGCACCATAAAATGTTTTGGCAGTAACCTTACCCGTTTCCGAAACATTCTTGATAAAGCTTAGCAATGGAAGATGCATTTCGGAGAGGTTGGTATTTTCGGCCAACCAGTAGTTCTCTTCGGCGTTAATGTTGGTAGTATAGTTACTGCTCCAGGGCGGACGCAAGTATGGATTCCAAATGCCTTGCAAGTTGGCCGGCACTCCCAGAGTACGCGAACTGCTGATTAACAGATAGCGTCCGTATTGGAAGTACAATATCTCCAGATTTTTATCTTCTTTGCCTTCGGCATAACGTTTCAAACGCTCGTCGGTAGGCAAATTCGGTGCTGTAGTTGCTCCCAAATTTAAACTTACACGATTGAAGAACTTTTGATAATCCTGCAAGTGAGCATTTTCCAATTCGAAAAAGCGCTTTGGCAATGCTTTATCCATTTGATCATTGGCAATTTCCGCATCGTTCAACCCTTCGGTGGCCGGATTTTTATCAAAACCATTAAAACTGGTAGCAACCGAAACAAATACAATAGCCTCAGTTCCATTTCTGAATACCAGTGTGCTATCGGTCACTTTCACAGCTCCATCCGGACTTTTTATTTGCATTAAAGAAGAAAAGCGGGTACCTCTTGTTTCATCAAAGACAACAGTATTGTCCACATAGTTCGGTTTAGCCAGAACAGGTGCATAGCCTTTTACTGTTAGCTTTTTATCGTCAGCATACATTCTGTATTTAAGCAAGCTTTCGAACTTTACATCAAAATTCAATGCTCCCTTCTTGCTACAGGTAAGTTTAATCACCATCACCTTATCCGGGTTCGAAATAAAATACTCGCGGGTATATTTCACGCCGTTGATTTCGTAAGTCACTTTCGAAATGGCATTTGAGATATTTAATTCACGGTAATACTTAGTGGGTGTTCCACTATTTTTGAAGTTCAAAAACAGAGTACCAAGTGGTGCATACGAGTTTGAATAGGTTCCCTGAAGTTTCCGATTCAGTTGATCAGCCAACTTATAATCTTCATTTTTCAAAGCCTCTCTAATGGCTGGAAGGTTTTTATACCCTTCGGGAAGCATATTGGCATTCACTGGCTCGCCAGCCCAAAGCGTGGCATCGTTCAGATAGATTTGGTCGGAGTTGACGCCTCCAAAAACAGATGCTCCCATTTTCCCATTTCCTAGCACCAGACTTTCCTCAAAATACTGAGCCGGTTTGTTGTACCATAAAACCTGATTAGACTGCGCCTGCAAATAGCTCCCTAATAACAGGAGTGAGCTCAAAACAATTAAGTTGATTCTTTTCATTTATAAGATATTTTGAAATAAATTTATCAGCCAATTAATTCCCAATAGGTCTGATAACAAACCCATATTTATATGTATTCTTCAACAAACGATATTCATCATGCGGATAAGCTCCCCAACTTTGGTCGGAGCCTAAGCCCATTTGTTGCAGGTCGACATGGATTTCTGTAATGTTCCGAACAGGCAACTCATTCAAATGGACATTATTCTCAAGATCGTCCTGATAACAGTGACGGGCAGAAACATTCACCAGTGAGTCAGCCTTTATCATTAAACCGTAACCATTCGCATTAGTCCAGCAAGACCAACGAACATCCGTTTTATTACCGTTCTCTTGAGGAACAGAATAAGGTACAAACTGGTCGGTTACCGAACCACGATACAGGCCAACAAAAGCAGCTGTTTTCCTGTCCGAATAAGATTCAAAAGGACCACGGCCAAACCATTCCATATTTTCGTAAGCAGAAGGCATTATAAATTTCATTCCGAAACGCGGCAATTCGGGTTGTTTATCGTCACCTTTGTCAAAGTCCATGCTTACATGAATTGCTCCGTCGCCCGAAACCAAATAAACCAGTTGCAGACCAGAACCTGCTGATTTCAGTTTCGATTGCGTAGTAATCTTCAGCGTATCATCAGCAATTTGTTGGACGTCAAAATTTTTCAACTCACGCGTTGATTGAATATTCTTCCACACAGCTAAACGTTCCGAGGTTTTACTTCCCCGGTCTTTGCTGGTGGGAGCTCTCCAAAATTCCGGCTGCAAAGCATCGGTAAGAAGTGTTTGCCCTTTGTAGGTCATGGTTTGTACATTGCCCGTTTTCACATTGAATTTATAATAAAATTCTTTTCCATAAACATATAGGAAATCCCATGTTTTAGTGAACGTGATTTTCTCTTTGACCATCGGTTTATTGATTAATGCTGGAACGCTAACCGGCAATTTGAACTGTTCACATGCCACTATATGACCAACTTTCAGCAGAGTTTCATCCTTTTTAATTTTGGCATTCACTTCCAGAAAATACTCAACATTTACTTCCGGTCTAATTTGATTTACCGGAACTTTCACAATGACACTATCACCCGGGTTCAATCCTTTTTTTAAATCAATAATTCCCTTGGCAACCGTCTTTCCATTCCCCTTTACTTCCCATTCCAACAGATAATCAGAAAGGTTTGTAAAGAAATTAGCATTTTTGATTCGAATAGAACCTTTAGCCAAATCTACAGCCTTAAACTTAATGTTTTGGTATACCTTCTTTACTTCATACACAGCCGGACGAAGTGTACGATCGGACGAAATAATACCAGCGATGCAAGCAACACCTTCGCTGGGCGTTGTTGCAGGAGATACATCGCCTCCATAACCCCAATATGATTTTCCATCGGGGGTATTTATTTTCAGGGTCTGATCGGCCCATTCCCAAATGAAACCACCTTGTAGTTGTGGATAGCTTTCAATTACATCCCAATAATCTTGCAAATTACCCACACCGTTGTTCATGGCATGTGCATACTCAATCATAATCAGCGGACGCTTATCGCCCGTTTTGGCAAAGCTCTTCAAATCATCAAATGTGTGATACATCGGACAAACAATATCAGTATACTTACCAGTCCATTCTTGTTCATATTGCACCGGACGGGTTGGGTCATTTTCTTTAATCCATTGGTAGGTTTTATGAAAGTTTTCACCCAAACCTGCCTCATTACCCAACGACCAGATTACAACAGATGGATGATTTTTGTCTCGCTCCACCAAACAACGGGTTCGTTGCAAATGGACAGGCAACCATGCAGCAGAATCACCTGTTGGTGTTTGCATATTATAACCGTAACCTTTCCCTAAATACTTACCCAAACCATGAGACTCAATGTTAGCCTCATCTACAACATAAATACCGTATTCATCGCAGAGATCATAAAAACGTGGATCGTTTGGATAATGACTTGTACGCACGGCATTTATATTGAATTGCTTAAACAGCGTTATGTCCTGCAACATCATCTCCTTAGTAATGGCATGTCCCGTAACCGGATTGTGTTCATGACGATCAACTCCTTTTATATAAATTCGTTTTCCATTGACTAAGAACTTTTTGTCCTTTATTTCAACAGTTCTGAAACCTACACGTTGCGAAACATATTGATCCACTTTACCGGTTTTATCTTCCAGCTCAATCAATAAGTCGTAAAGATTTGGCTTTTCAGCACTCCACTGTAGGACCTTCTTTAATATTGATTTAAAACCAACGGTAGAACTACTGTTTTTATCAAGCTCAAAGAATTTTTCATCGGACAAAACAACCGATCCGGTTTCACGACTCAGGAGTTCTATTTTCAGTTTACCCGTTTGTTTTGTGTCATTAAAATTTCTGAGTGTAATATCGGCCGACAAACTACCATCCTTATAATTATTCTGCAAGCCGGAAACCAGTTTATAATCCCAAACTGAAACAGTAGGCAGGGCATACACATATACATCCCGTTCAATGCCGCTCAACCGCCACATATCCTGGTCTTCGACCCAGCTTCCATCGCACCAACGATACACTTCCACCGCCAAATCATTCTGACCTTGTCTCACAAACGAAGTCACATCAAATTCGCCGGGAGTTTTACTATCTTCGTGGTAACCCACTTTTTTCCCATTGACCCAAACGTAAAAAGCGGAATTTACGCCTTTAAAATGCAGCATAATTCGTTTACCGTTCCAATCGGAACCAATCGTAAATTTGCGTTTATAGGACCCAACTGGATTAAACTGTTGTGGTGCCTCCGGGAATTTTGCCTGAAACGGATAAGAACTATTGGTATAATAGGCCTCATCAAAACCCTGCATTTGCCAATCGGAAGGAACTGCAATCGACTTCCACCTGCTGATGTCAAAATTCTCACGATAGAAATCGGCCGGACGTTGAGATGGATTATAACTCCACATAAACGACCAGGTTCCGCTTAACGATTGATAATCGGACGGCAGATATTCATATTTCAACGCCTGATCACGGTGGGTATAAGTCGTAAATGAAGCGCGCGGTGATTCGGCATTTGTCTGAAATACATTTACATCATTCCACTCTGGTTTTACCGGGTTTTCTTGAGCCTGTAATCCAAAAAAATGGGCAAAGACCAAAAACGTTAAAGCTAAAGAGTTTTTCATTATACAAAAAGATAGATAAATCAGTTTATAATAGGATTTGATATGAATAAGTGAATTGTTTAATTAATCTTTCCAAACAGTTACACCCGGCGATTTCAAAGTTTTCTCGCCCAAAATGATCTTAGCATTATCAGGCAAGTTCAGCGTGTAGTCATTCGAAGTATAATTCACCGCTACCCAAAAACCGTCGCGCCATTGAACGTAAATACCTTCAGGATAATTTTCGGTAGTTGCGCCGGCTTGTTCATATACTTTTCGCAATACGTCACGTTCGAGCTGAAAATCGTCGGTATCCACCCCAATATAGGTCACCGTTCCTTTGCCAATTTTATTCGACACAACCGCGGCTTTTCCCGCATAAAACTGATCGGCATAATGCGCCAGTACATTGGCAGGTTTGTTGGCAGTAATCAGATCGCCCCACTTGTTCCAACTATATGATTTCGATTGACCTTCAATTTTACCTTTCATATTGGGTAATAATTGATCAAAATCACTGATAGTGGCATCAATCAACGGGTAAATAGGTCCTGCCCACGAAGAATGAAACAAATGACCCCAGCGGTTTTTCACACCCGTACGAACTGTCAACACTAAATTTCCACCTTGCTTTACATAACTCATCCATTTTTGAACCAAAGCAGAATCTACTAACTCGTAAGCCGGTGCAATAACCACTTTGTAGGATGACAGATCATCGTTTTCGTACACAATATCGGTAGGTGCACCAAAGGACTTGGCCATTTCCAAGTAATTTTGGAAGAAGCGGCGGGTATCCCACTGATTGGTTTGTTTCTGACGTTCCAGACTCCAGAAATTATCGTAATTCCATAGCAAAGCAGTTTTACGTGCAGCTAATTTAGCCGGATAAACAGCTTTGGAGTCATACGCTTTACGAAGTTCTTTCATCTCTTTCATCACTTGTTCGTAGTCAATTCCTCCTTGAGAAAGTGTAACTCCATCGAGTTTCATAACAGCACCATGATATTGCTCGCAACCGTAATTGATCTGACGGTAACGATACGAGCAGGCAAACGAACAGCCCGAAGCAAATGAATGATACAACCACATACGAAGTGTACCCGGCTGAAGCAATGAATTAGGGCTTCCCCAATTTACCTGCCCAGGTTGAAGCTCCATCACACCAGTTACACCGCGGAACGAGCATTGAAAATCGGGAGCAAAAGACATCTGGCGGTTATCACCCAAACGGAATCCATTCTCACCCAAGTTGGCCGATCCTCCATTAGGATAAATGGTATAGGATGGGAAATCAAGTTTTACTGCACGGCGAGGATCAGCTTGCGAAGTCCATCCGGTGTAGTTAGTCGTGATAAATTGTTTTGCTGCGATAAGCGGACGCAGCGTTTCGGCTTGTAAATCGAGGAAAGCAGCTTGCGTATCGGCAGTGAAGCGTTTGAAATCGAGAATGGCGTGCGGATTAGCTCCCCACCAGCCAACCAACTGTGTATTGACAGTTTTGATCTGATAGAAACTGCTGTAAGTCTGACTCCAAAAAGCAGTTCCCCAAGCCGAATTCAGATTCGCGATAGTTGAATATTTCTTTTGTAACCACGTGCGGAATGCTTGTTGAGATGCCGGACTGTAATCGGCTTTAGCTTCCGGTTCATTATCGAGTTGCCATCCCCATACATTCGGATTTTGTCCGTAACGTTTACCTAATTCGCGGATAATATTCACCGATAACCGGCGATAATCTCCGTTGGAAATGGACTCCTGTGCACGCGTGCCGTGTTCAGCCCGTTGATAACTGGCATCCATCAGATAAACTTCGGGATATTTGATTCCCATCCACACAGGCATAATGGCGGTTGGAGTTCCAAGAATTACTTTCAATTTGTACTTAGCAGCTAAATCAACCACCTGATCCAGCCATGCAAAGTTGTATTTACCTTCTTCGGGTTCAAGGTCGATCCATGCAAATTCAGCAATGTGAATAAATTCAAAGCCGAGATCCGAAATGCGTTTCATATCACGATCCCATTCCGATGGACTCCAATGCTCGGGGTAATAATAAATTCCCATAGGCATTAATTCGTTTTTAGGGAAAAAGCGTTGAGCATTATTCTGTGCTAATAATGAAAAAGAGGAGATAAATATTATGGCAAGAAGATATTTCGTTTTCATTTTTATTCGTTATTTAGTGGAAGAATTCTAATTTATTTCTCGGTAATTCCTTTCCAGCAATCCGTACGAAAAGGTATAGCATGAAAACCTTCAACATTTATCAAATTACAATCAGGATTATCGCTCCATGCATATCGTACGGCAACCGGTTTGGGTACTTTATCGGAACTTACAATTATTTCATTATTTAGAATTTTTGCTTTGGCATTATAGAATTTATGATCCGCTCCGGCGATAGTAAATTCACTGGGCGATAATTGGTTGGTAGTTTTAAAACCCGAACCAATATCTGAAAAACATATTCTGATAGCGCTTCCCTCTATTTTGAACCCGCTGAACATGGGTCCGGAAAGTATACCCTTTTTACCATAAGCCAATTTTTCAGCTTGTAAAGCCAATCTGAAACCAACATCCTGTTTGTTCGTTGGATGAATACTTTCAGCTTCGCCCAAATCAATGCTGCAAACCATTGCTGTGTTGGGTTGCGACAGAGCCATGGTCTGCGCTTCACGCAATTCAGCCCACTCACTTTCCATGGGTTCGGTTTGTCGCTTTTTATAATTCGGTAACTGAACATATAAAAATGGCAAGTAACCCTGTTTCCAACGAATTCTCCAGTCCATTATCATCATAGGAAACAAGGTTCGGTAATTATATGCCAGGGTATCATTTGCTTCACCCTGATACCATAAGATCCCTTTCAATCCATAAGGCAATATCGAATGAATCATGGCATTGTAAAGGAAAGTCGGATAGTATTGGTAATTTCGGATTTTTTGAATTGAAGGCTCTAAATCTTTCTTATATTTCCATTTCCCGGCCAGACTAATTTTATTATTGCCATCCAAAATATACATTTCTTCTGCAGGAGGATTGAAACCTCCCCCTCCCCACAGATAAGCTATCCGAACAGAAAGCAGGTTTTCACCTTTATGTATAAATTTTGCAGGAATTGAATAAATGTGGGTTGGATTTGCATTCCAAACCGTTTTGCAAATCTCGTTTCCATTCAGATAAACAGAATAATTCATCTCAGGATGACCTAAATTCAATTTAGTGTTCTTTGTCGAGAAATTATCTGGAATCTCAATCGTTTTCCGTAACCAGATCATGCCTTCATAATATGGAATCCCCGATGTCTTCAGAACAGAAGGCATGGTTACTTCCTGCCATTTTGAATCATCATACAAAGGTTTGGGAATGATTTTGCCCGTTTCGTTTTTCGGATGATAAACAATATCCCAAAACCGGATTAAATCCAGACTGTCTTTTACAAAATCATGTGGAGTTATAGAATCGTTGGCAATCACTTTATCTTTTGATATCGGCGATGACAACAACATTTCTTTACTCGTCCAGGCTTCAACGGGGGAGCCTCCCCAAGTGGATTGCAATATGCCAATTGGCACATTGATATCCTGGTGAATTTTACGTGCAAAATAGTAAGCAACGGCCGAAGCGGTTTTAATACTGACCGAATCGCAAATCTGCCACGATCCTCCTAAAATATCATCTTCGGGTTTTACACTTTTATTGTGGGCAACAACGAAAAAACGGATATTGGGATAATCGGCTTCTTTGATTTCTGTTTTTACATTTTTGGCTTGCTGAACCTGTAATTCCATATTCGATTGTCCTGATGCTAACCAAACATCGCCTACCAAAACATCATCAAGTTCTATTCTTTGTTCCGGCTTTTCAGTCTCATAAACGACCAGTTGATAAGGTCCGCCTGCTTTAAACATTGGTAAATGCAACAGCCATTTCCCATTTTCACCAGTAATCCCTTTTGTCACTATGTTAGCGAACTGTGCCGTGATTTCCTTTCCTGCCACTGCATTTCCCCAAACAGGAATTTCCATGTCACGTTGCAAAACCATGTGACTACTGAAGACTTTCGGCATAGACAGTTGTGCTGAAACGTGGATGCTTAGCATAAGAAATAATAAGATATATATTTTGAATTTCATAAATTAGTTCTTTGTAATTTCCCGTCCAATAATTTCCGCCATCACTTTCACTGCTCTTTCGTTGGGGTGAATGCTGTCAGGGAAATCAGCTCCCTGCCCGCTCATACCATGATATAAATCAATCACCGGCAACTTATTCTTTTGCGCTAGGCTTTCTACAATCGGAATAACTCCATGCACCACGGTAGAGTCATTGATTCCCCATTTGGTTTTAAAGACAGGAACCGGCAAACACAAATAAATCTTCGGATGTGTTGAAATCGTTTGGAAGGTATCAATCAATGCCTGATAATCTTCTTCGTATTTATCGGCATTCCAGTTTTGGGGTTTGGTATCATTTGTTCCTAATTTGATGATAATAATATTGGGTTTGTATACGAAAGTGTTTGAAAACTCCTTGCAAATCCAATATGGAAAATCGCCTTTCTTTTGCAGTGTTGTTGCACTTCTGCCGCTGTTCAACACAGCATATTTTGAGCCAAGAATACTGTCGAGCATGACCGGATAACCTGTTTTGCTTTGTACTGCAAGGTTATAACCTTCGGTGAGACTATCGCCGACACAAGCTACCCGAAGGATTTTATCGGAACAACTGCCCAATATAAAAATTAACAATATAGGAAGTATATATGTTTTTTTCATGATTCTCTTTTTCTTATTCATAATGTTACAAGGTTTCAGTATGCCGGATACTACCACATCTTATCCAGAAACTCATCAATCGCTAATTGAAGACTACCGGTCAACTCTACATCTGCAGGAATAGCTTCCAATTGGAATTCGATATTATTTGTAATCAAAAAGGCTTTTTGTTTATAGAAAGATAAACGTTCGTTTTCAAAGATACGAAATTCATGTTCTCTTTCCGAACTCATCGACAGAAAACCGAGCTTTGTCAACTTTGATTTTCGTTTATCAAGCAACAACCATAAGTAAAGCTTTGACTTGTCCGTCTCGTTCGGAAGCAATCGTTTTATCTCCACCAGCGAGAAGATTTCCGATTCAAAGTGAAAACGGGTTTTGAAATTATTCATATGTAATTCATTATTCTATTCGTCGGGCAAAACAGAAAAAAACTATTGCTTAATCAGCTTCAAAAAGAAAACATCATTTTCACGAAGGTCAAGCTCTTTTACAAATGGTTCATTCGTTTTTACATTTATTGTTTCGGTAGAAACCGGAGATCCATCATTTTGTTTTTTTATTTGTTCCACTTGTAGTTTACTCAACTGATTTGGTCGCCCCATGGCCAGATAAGTAGCGTAAGCATCATTCGATTTATATCCGACTTTGTAAATTTCCAATTGATACTTGCCTTTGGGTACATCGGATAAGTTGATACGGATATTGCCTTTGGATTTTGCAGGCAAATCTTTAATGTAATATGCCTGATTGTTGATTGAATCTTTTGGAGATGTATTGGTGAAATCCCAAAGTAACACTTGCACATTTCCTTTTGTATCTTTACATACCCATGAACATGAATCGGCATTTACCAATTCTTTGCTTCCAAGTTGGTTCATAAATTTATATGAGTAGAAAGCAGGTTTATTGATTCCCTGCAGATTCAGCAAGCCGAAGCCTCCGTGAAAAGGTGTAAACCGTGGCGCTGACTCTTCAAAGATATCGGTGAATACCCAATAAGACATGGAGTTGGCAGCATTACCCACTTGTTTTATCTTCTTCAAAATATAAGCCGCTTCATGATAGCTGTCATGAATAGGGTCGGAAGGTGTGTACGACGAGCTCCACTCGGTATAATGAAGTTGCAGATTAGGCATTGCCGAGTTGGCAATTTGTTTGCGCGAGGTGATAACATCGCCACTTACTGCCATTGGATTTTTACTAAGCACGGTACCGGAATTGCTATACTCATCAAGGAAACCTTGCTCTACGCCATAAGCATGGGGACTGATAAAATCGAGAGGGACTGCGTTTTTATTGCAAAACGCTATCATCTCGGGCACCCAGGCAGCTCCGGCAGTTGCAGGTCCACCTACACGGAAATCTTTATTTACGCTTTTAATAGCATTTGCCGAATATTTGTATAGTTTGAAATATTCTTCCTGTGTTCCCGTCCAAAATCCTGGCGATAAATTAGGTTCATTCCAAACTTCGAAATACCATGTCTTTACTTCTTCAGCACCATAACGTTCTGAAATGTGAGCAGTTAGATTCTTTATTAAATCTGCCCATTTATTATAATCCTTTGGTGGTGTGACGTTCCCTCTCCACCAAAAGATTGTTTGTGGTCCACTTGCCAATGCCGAGGGCATAAATCCTAGTTCCACAAAAGGTCTAATGCCAATACTCAAAAGGTAATCATACAATACATCAATATATTGGTAATTATATTCTGGATTCCCTTTTCTATCTTCCTTGTAAACTCCCATATCATCAGTAAGCAATCCATGCATACGAATGTATTTGAAATCACATGCTTTCTTCACATAAGCTAATTGTTGCTGCCAATCGGCTCGCAATCCTTCGTTTGCACGACCTGCACCAACACACTCTTTGAACATCGTATTCAACAGGCCTTTCTCTTTATTATAATTGGTGCTGATTACCCGTTTCTGCAATACAGCAGGTTTAATATTAGAATTGGTTTGTGCCAATACGGAGCCTATAAACAGGTTACCAAGAATGACAAATAAGTACTTTGTTTTCATTTTTAAAATTTTATTTCTATCTTAATATTTATCGTTTTTGTAAATCCAATCTATCAATTAGCTTTTCTGGCTGTTACGTCCGTTGAAACTTCAATATGTATTCTTTCAATTCGATAAATTGCGATTTCAAGACAAAATTAGCATTAGTTTATTTACTTCCAACATATCAATCAATTTGTAATCACATCCACCATTGCATACCCTGCAACATCATCGCCTACTGTATTTTTCAAAGCGCACAACTTAATATACCGAGCCATAACCAACGTGAAGTTCTTAATTTGCATCAAAGGATTATTTTTGATGTTCGAGAATTCTCCTTCGCTCACTAATTTCCATTCTTTGCTATCAGCTGAAACATAAAACTTATAGTTAGTTATGATACCGAAGCTCCATTTATTCTGATCCGGGAGGTACTTGAAACCGGAGATATTGTATTCATTTCCTAAATCAATAACTAGATCAATTGGCATTTTTTTGTCACTCTGATGCCACACGCTGGATGGATCTCCATCAAGGATTGCAGCAGCTTGATTATCGATTATCCCTACTAATTTCCAGTCTTTTTTTGAAATATCGAATTTTTCCTGACCCACAGGGCTGTTTTTACCTAAAGTTGGATCATACGAAATAGCTTTCACTACTACCTTCCCATCAGCTACAAATGAACCAGTATATTTTTTTGAATTTAGTGTGGGCTCGGTACCGTCCAGTGTATAGTAAAAAATCGGACCAATATCATTAGTGGTTATCGTAACTTCACCTGATTGATTTCGGGCAATGGAAGGTGTAGACAAGAATACCGGTGCATCATAAATCCCAATATTAGATATGACAGGGCTGCATTTTGAATCAGTAATGCTAAAACGCACCTGAGTTGCCTTCACTGAAGGGAAACGTAGGATTCGTTTGTACCCGATTGTGGTTGCTTTTGCCACCGTATTCCAATTTCCATCTACGAGGGCTTCAACCGTAAAAGCTTTCACCCGTTGTCCCAAACGGATATATTCCTGTACCAGAAAACGATTGAACAAGGTTGGCTTACCCAAATCAATTGTCAGGGAAGCAGTTTTGATATTATCATCCGTTGTCCAATAAGTATTTTTCTTTCCATCTACCGCCACCTCAGCGCCAAACTTTTTTGATTTGCCACGAACATTCGAAGCTATTGCTTTTTTATTTTCGGCAAGGTTTATAGCAAATAATTCTTTTACAGCTTTGCCAAATTCAATCGCATTTTTTTCATCAGTTGGGTGTATAAGTCCATTGGGCATAATAGGGAAGTTGAGCAACAAAGTGCCGTTACGTCCGATAGAGTTATAGTAAAGATCCATCAATTGAGGAACAGTCTTTACTTTATTATCTTCGTTAGGATGGTAGAACCACTCCGGACGAATGGATGTATTTACTTCAGCAGGAACCCACGAGTCACCGGTTTCAAGACCGAAATGCAACATATTCCAGGTTACTTCTCCTTTACCGTTCAACAAACTCCAGTTTGTTTCGCCAACATTACCTTCTTCGGTTCCAACCCAGCGAAGGTCTCCACGTTCGCCGCCATCGTTCCATATCACGCATTGGGGTTGTAATTTGTGAATCAGCGCATAAGTATTCTTCCAATCGTAGTAGGTTGTACGGTCGATGGTACGAGTTTCGTTAGCTCCCCCATAATATCCATTACCACCATTGGCACCGTCAAACCACACTTCGAAAATTGACCCATAGTTGGTCAAAAGTTCAGTAAGTTGGTTGCGGAAATAAGTTATATATTCTGGTTTTCCGTAATCAGCACTGTTTCGGTCCCATGGTGACAAATAAATACCCAATTTCAAACCGTATTCTTTACAGGCATCGGCCATTTCGCGAATCATATCGCCTTTTCCGTTCTTCCATGGAGCATTTTTTACCGAATACTCCGTGTATTTAGAAGGCCAAAGGCAAAAACCGCAGTGGTGCTTTGCAGTAATAATAACACCTTTCATACCAGCGTCTTTGCAAATACGCACCCACTGGCGACAATCCGATTTCTCTGGATTAAAAAGTTTGACATCTTCATTACCAAATCCCCATGACTGGTCGGTATAGGTATTTAATGAAAAATGGACAAAAGCATAGCTTTCCATTTCCTGCAGTCTCATTTGGTTCTCGGATGGAGTAGGACCACAAGGCGCAGGGACTTTCACTTGGGCATAGTTTAACCCAATTGAACATACAGAAAGAATTATTCCGTAGAAAAAATGTTTTCTCATAATTTATTTTATTTCAATAAATTCAGGCTCGTAAGGTGCAATTTTGAAGTTGCCATCGTAGTTTTTATCAAAAAGGATACTTTTTGCTTTTCCTTTCAACGGAATCTCTTTAGGTTCACCACTGACATTCAGGTACAAGTAATGATTCTTATCAATCTGTCGTGCCATTACTCCAGAAGGAACATCTGGTCCTTTTTTAATGCCCAGTTCAACTATCAGTTCGTCAAGCAAAGGATTGAGAATGC
>Ga0209123_1000244_pt1 | contig 79193 bp, 74 predicted proteins | sample BarGraIncu00431A_FD_184500 | JGI IMG/M metagenome (GOLD analysis project Ga0209123, IMG submission 184500) | Arctic peat soil microbial communities from Barrow, Alaska, USA - Barrow Graham LP Incubations 004-31A (SPAdes) (version 2) | ecosystem: Environmental > Terrestrial > Soil > Wetlands >... | reverse complement strand
AATTCATCTTGTAGAATACCTGCCTTTTGTTTAAATAATTCTTTATCCTCTTTTGAATAGTTTTCATCCTTCATAGCTGCGTGAATATCTTTGTTTAGGTATTTATGTGGTACACTTATCGATGCAATTTTTACAGTTTTATCTATAGGCGTTAATATAATAGTCCTAAGTCCTCCAAATAACATTATTAAAGTGAATACAGAAATGAAAATAGCTGTTCCATTCTTTATTTTATTAATATTAAACTCGTTTAACCACATCCAATTCACATAAGAGTAAAACCAATATAACATAAAACTTATACCCCAAATTCCTGTAACAGAAGCTAGCTGCATTAAAGGCAAATTGCCATACTGGGTATAAGCGAGAGAACCCCAAGTTCCATAAGGACTGACAATGGAAAGTGCATACTCAATAGTTACTCCGGCAAATGGAAGAATAAAGGTAGATAAAAAACCTTTTATTTTAGGTTCAATAATTCTATCAATTAAAAATGGCAAGTAAAAAACTATGCTAAGTCCTGCTAAAACGGGATATTCAATCCAACAATTAGTACCAGTAACACCTTTAAATGAAAAGAAGATTGTTACAACTAGTACTATTAGAGGCAGAAATAAGCCCTTTATATTTCTATTTATCCTATAGAAACGAATTAGAAATACTGGAGCAATCCATGATGCAATTGGTATTACCCATTTCCCATTGAAGAACACTAAAAGAATTCCACCTATAATCAACCATATATACGAATTTTTTTCTTTTGATGATAAATCCATCTTCATTTAATTTACCACACCCTTTTGTTAAAAATAGTTTTTAATTTTACTCTATTTTGTTGCATATTACTTTATAATTTCGACATATCCCCATTATTTCCCAACTGATAAATGTCTTTATAAAACAAGACTTTTCATATAAATCTGATATCCCCGACACTCAATAATTAATTTTCATTTTTTTCAACTTCCGATTATAGACATAATATTCATAAATACATCTAACCATCTCACTATCTTATTTCTACACACACCCAACATTTACCTTCTAAATTTACATAAAAAAGTAAATACCTCCAAATTTTACTCCGAGAGTCACCTTTACCATACATTAATCCTACAAAAATTACAAAAAAAATAACACCGTTATCAATTTGGTGTTATTTGTAAATATCTAAAGGGGATCCTATTCATTAATATTAATTCATATTTTTAATTTATTCATTTAACTTTTTATAATTCACTTCTTTAAAACTATTTATTTCTAAATCCGCCATGGAAATATCTTGACTTCCTGTAGGATCGCTATTGATTCCTACACACTTCATACCTGCTTTTTTAGCCGCACGAACTCCATTATGAGAATCCTCAATAACTACACAATTTTCAGGACTTACCCCAAGCTTTTCTGAAGCGAAAAGAAATATATCTGGTTCAGGCTTGCTTCTCTTTACATAGTCTCCGGTAACAAAAACTTCAAAGTATTCTTCTATTTGAAATTTCTTTGCTATAGCCTCAATTACATTTAGTGGTGATGATGAGGCAATAGCTAGCTTTATTCCATTCTCATACAACTCTTCTATTAGCCCTTTCACCCCATCAATAAGGGTAATCTCGCATTCATCTGAATTAAGGTATTCAAAATATATAGTTCTATCGTATTCAATTAACTCCTCAAGTGTTTGATTAAGTTTATATTTATTTTTTAAAGATTCCCACATATAATGAGAAGTTGCTCCTACAAAAGAGTGATGCTCATCTCCTGTAACCTCTATGCCTAATTTTTTATAAGTCTCATTTTCTAGCTTCATATGTGTAGGTTCACTATCAATAATTACCCCATCCATATCAAAGATAACTGCTTTTAACATAAAATCACCATCCTGTTATTTTCTATTATACCTTATCCTATATCTTCTAGGACACCTCATAATCATATTTAAAGTAAAAGCTAGAACAAAGTACATAATAGACCTTTTATTTGCTTAATGTCAACAATTATTAGCTTTCCCTTAATCATTCTTTAATTTACAAAAAACCAAAAAAAAATAACACCGTTATCAATCCGATGTTATTTGTAATTATCTATCTTATAGGGGGGAGCCTATTCATTAATAATAATCCATTCATGTGTCAGTCACATGACAATTATAACAATAATTTATGAACACTATCATAAGAAGTAAAAAAATCTCAAAATATTTAACACCAAATCAGAAAAAAGGTATATAATGTAGTTACTTACACTAAATACATCTTGGTTGATTACCATTTATGCAGATGTGGCGGAATTGGCAGACGCACTAGAATCAGGGTCTAGCGCTTTACGGCATGCAGGTTCGATTCCTGTCATCTGCACCAAAAAAGTACTCGTTTTATGAGTGCTTTTTTATTTTTCAATTAAATTATAGCTGTTAGTCACATTACCCTATACAAAACCCCAAAAAAATAACACCGTCCTAAGACCAGTGTTATTTGTAATCATCTATCTTATAGGGGGAGCCTATTCATTAATATTGAACTATTAATGTGTCAGTCACATGACAGCTATGATAATAATTTATGAACACTCCCCCTAAATTGTTATTTGTAATAATTAACTTGCTCTGCAAAGCTATTTTCTATATTATGAGGAATTGGCAAATCCATCATTGTTTTAAGACCAGCTCTACTAGCTATAACTTGAGGAATCATGTTTACAGCCATAGCTATAGTTCCTATTCCACCAGGTGTTTCAGGTTTTATTGCTAAATGAAGATCTTGATCACCTTTTATAAATATGTAATCACCAGTGTCCACTGCTTCAGCTTCTGGATGTATTTGTTGTAGATGTTCTAGTGTTATAATTGGTTTTCCGTTTTTTGTAGCTATAGCTACATGATTACAGCCAGCTACCATACCCGGTTCAACCTTAGCACAGAGAGTTTCCCTATATGTATTTGATATTATTGGTTCACGAGTTTGTGTTATTTCGTCATACTCTAGTCCTAAGGCTTTTGCAATCATTGGTATAGATTGTGCAAAACCTACGTGACCAACTATTGTGCCCTTTTTGATTCCAGCTTCAAATTCTTCTAGAGTTGTTCCAACACCCTGATTTTTCATGACAGTTGGACCAAAAGGAGCTAAATCATTTACCCTTTCTGCTCTAATAAAATCTACACTTCTGCAGGCAGCAGATAATGTAATAATTAATGTATCTAAAACAAAGCCTGAATTAACTCCTGTACCTAAAATTGTTACATTATTTTCTTTTGCTAATCTGTCCAAATCCTCAGATAGTTCTTTTTCAACTATGTAGGGATAAGCCATTTCTTCAGCAATAGTAATACAGTTTTTGCCACTTTCTACTACTCTTTTTATTGCTGGATATACACTTTTAACAAAAGAATCTATAGCAAGGATAACTACATCTGCTTTTGTTTCATTCATTAAAGTATCTACATCATCATTAACAATTACTCCTAAGTTTTCAGAATTTAGAATTTTTCCTAAATCCTTACCTAATTTTGAAGGATTCTTATCTATTGCACCTACAATTTCAATGCCCTTTTTAGTAACTATCATTTTACCAATACCAGTTCCCATTGCACCAAGTCCCCATAGGATAACTTTTATGTTTTCCATCCAAATAACCCCTCCTATAATTTTAATTTTACTTTTCAATACTTCAAGAATAGCACAAATGCTTATAATTTTCTAATTATTATTCATTAAAAAAGAATTCAACTGGCATTAGAAAACCACATTCCTATTGACTGTAGGAATGTGGTTTTCTAATCTCCACTTAGTTGTACATAGTGAAGAAAATGGTGCTTGTTGTTATTTTCTTACCTTTATTAGGTCTCTAACATCTCCAATTATAGCTCTTGGAACTGGTAAATCTAACATTGTTTTGAGGCCTGGCTCTGAATTCATTACTAGTGGAATCATATTAACACATATAGCTATTGTAGCAATTCCTCCTGGTATTTCTGGTTTTATTTGAAGGTTCAAGTTTGGAACTCCTTTAATTGTAATATAATCTCCAGTATCAATGTTCTCCATTTCTGGTTTGATCTGTTGAGGGTGTTCCATTGTTATAAATAATTTGTCTTCGAAATCTGCAAATCCTAATTGTTTACATCCAGCAACGTCTCCAGCCTTTACTGAAACAATATCTGTGCTACGTGGAATAGTTGTAAGAATTGGTGATTTTTCTTGTCTAATATTATCAAGCTTAATATTAAAGGCTTCTTCAAACATTCCAAAGGATTGTAAGAATCCAACGTGTCCATCTATTGTATTGTCTATAACCCCTTGTTTAAATACTTCTGGTTTTAAGCCAATACCTTGCTCATGCATAACTGCCTTACCAAAGCAAGCTAGGTCATTAACTCTAGTAGCATTTATGCTATCCACTGTATCACAAACTCCTGTAAGCATTATAGCAACTAAATCCATTATAAATCCAGGGTTTACTCCAGTTCCTAATATAGCAATATTATTTTCTTTAGCAATTCTGTCCATTTCATCTGATAATTCTGGGTCTAGTGCTCTTGGGTAGGACATTTCCTCAGCTGTTGTTACAATATCCATGCCAGCTTCTGCAGCCATTTTTATTAATGGGAATACAACTTTTGTAAAGGAAGCTGTAGCCATAAGGCAAACATCTGCATAACCTTTCTTTATAACATCTTCGGCATTTTTTGTAATTATGCATGAATTATCTTCATTAGCTTCAACACCTAAAACTTCATAAAGTTTTTTGCCAACCTTATTAGGATCCATGTCAATAGCACCTACGATAGTAAATCCTTTTTTACCGAGTACCATTGTAGCAATACCGCTACCCATTACACCCAATCCCCAAACTACTACTCTTATTTTGTTTTTCATAATATTTTCCTCCTCAAAAATTTAATTTTTTAATCTTTAGGATATTAATATAAGTTAATTATTTATTATTGTAATATTTTTCAACATATGGAGAAGTCATTGCTGCCATTAAACATCCATAATCAACATTAAAATCCACTATGTCCCCAACTGCTAGTTCTTTTTTACTATCAGTTATATCTAAAATAAGATGATCACTACTTGCACCAAAGACACTTATATCTGAGTCCACTGGAACTAACCCTTCCAGTCTTATATCTTGTCTTCCTACTGCTAGAATAGCTCTTTTTCTTATCCCTAGGTCTTCAAAATGAGGAATATTGCCAAAAGCGTCCACTCCTATATTACCTGTTGGGATTGTTGGTTTATTCTTTATTTCAACTATTTCACCCTTCAAGATAAAAGCATCTTCATAGCAATTAGCCACTGGCATGCCATAAGCAGTTTCTCTGCCAAGAAGTATTGATTCTCCAATTCTAAGCTGAGTAATTTCTTTTGGCATAGTATCATTAATAACCATGTAAAGACTGCTAGAATTCCCTCCTGAAATTAAAGGTAACCTTATATCGAAAGTTTTTTCTAAATCCCCTTTTAACTTTATAAGGATGCCTAAGTTTTCTCTATCAGGAATTACTCCACCATAGCAAGTTACATTGGTGCCTAGTCCAATTAATTTAATGTTATCTAATTTTAATATTTCGCGTACAGTAGAGGCTGCATCCTGGATTAAGACACCTTCTCTTAAATCCCCTATATCTATCATTAAAATAATATTATGAGTTTTATTTAAATCTTTTGCAGCTACTGATAAGGCCTTAATTGTAGCAAGCTCTGAATTCAAACTTGTATCACTATATCTAACAATTTCATAGGCTTCGCTAATCATTGGAATTCTAATCATTAATTTTTTACAATCAAAATCTTTTGATTTTTTCAAATTAGAGATTCTAGAATCCGCAACACCTTTAATTCCAGCCTTTAGTATAGCTTCAGTAATGGGACTTTGAGCACAAAACACTTTAGTTACCGAGGCAACCTCAATATTTTTTTTGTTACACAGGTCTAATATTACTTTTGCATTATGTGTTAATTTTCCTAAATCTACATCTACACAAGGGTAAATTTTTTTCATTTGGTTACGCTCCTTTTTCTAAACACATGCTGACTTCATTAATTTCCATATCCTTAGTTATGCCTAAACTTTGAATTAATAATGCTTGGGCAACTTGTTTATTTTCTCTACTTAATACTCCTGCACTGGCCATAATATAGTTTTTGTCGAGTAGTACTTTAGCACCTTTTTTAGGTAGCATTGTTACTTCATCCTTTAGGTATCTTATTCCTAGGAGCATGGCTTCCCCTTTAGGTAGTCTGGTGAGTGCGCCTCCTGTTCCAATTATATATTTAACTTCAGATAAATCTTTACCATAAGCCACAAAACCACTTTCCCCATCATATTTTCTTTTTATAAATCCTACATGCCTACTTATTGCAACATCTAGAGCTTTCTTAGTTAGTAGGCTACTTGCATTTATATCCTCAACTTCTGTGGGGATAGGTTTTATGTGCTGCGTTATGTGTTCCTTAGTAAATTCACCTAAATCGCGTGCATCAAGTAAATCTATTACATTTTTACTATTAATAAAAACTCCAAGATCTCCTTCTACAGTTCTTTTAGCCTTTGGTTCGGGATTTACTAGCATATCTAAAACTACACTACTACCATCAGTAACAGAATGCACATCTGTGGTAGCACCTCCTACATCAAAAACTACTAAGTCACCTATTATATCATATAAAACTTTTGAACTTTCCATAACTGCTCCCGGAGTTGGCATTATGCTTCCATTTACCATTTCTTTTATTTTATTCATTCCAGGGGCTTTTACGATGTTCTTTTCAAAAGCCTTCTGTATTATTTTTCTTGCTGGTTCCACATTTAAGGTATCTACCATTGGATAAACGTTATCAATCAAATAAATCTCTTGTCCCTCAAATATATCTTTTATTTCTTCCTGATTTTCGATGTTTCCACAATAAACAATAGGAATATTAAATTTTTCCGCGCTTATTAGTTCAGAATTATAAAGAGCAGTTTCTCTCTCCCCATAATCCGTGCCCCCAGCAATCATTATCATGTTTGGGTTTATATCATGGATTCTCTTTAAATCACTTTTTCTCATTTTGCCAGCAGTAACCATTTTTATGATACCACCAGCACCCAGAGCAGCTTCTCTTGCAGCCTTAACTGTCATCTGTTCCATTAGTCCATGAACAGTTATACGAAGCCCCCCTGCAGCACTTGAGGTTGCGAGCATCTTATCCCAGGTAAGTGGTCCTCCAATTTGATTTTCTATATCTTTTACTGCATTTTTGAGTCCTATAGTTACATCACCGTCTAATACTGTAGTACAGCTTTTACCTTGAAAAGGTATATTTACAACAACCTGTCCCCTATCGTCATAGGTGGCATTAAAAGCTGTAACTAAAGTAGTGGTGCTACCTATTTCAGCAACTAGATAATCTACCTTCAAGTGAATTCCCTCCTTTTACACTTCTTACTCTTCTTCGATATCAGGAATACCCATTAATTTTTTAATTATGAAAGATGCTACAGCTGTTCCATTTGATCCACGGCCAAATCCAACATCCATACCGTTTGCTTTAGCTATATCATCTGTTACTTGTGTACCACCAGAAACAAGTATAATTTTATCTCTTACTCCTTTTTCTATACAAAGATCACTAAGCTTTCTCATGTTTTTTATATGCACATCATTATGAGAAATAATTGTACTACATAGGATTGCTTGAGCTTTTGATTCTATAGCAGCATCTACCAATTTTTCTATTGGGCAGGAGGTTCCAAGGTAAAGTGCTTCTATACCAAACCTTTCAACTCCACCATGTTTTATATCTATAACTTCTCTAAGTCCTACTGAATGTTCATCTTCACCTACAGTAGCTGCGGCAACTTTTATTGGGTGCTCTTTTACATAATCTTTCATAACTTGATTTGACAGCACTTTTCTTCTCTTAGGCAGTACTAACTCATCTCGTTTTACAGGAGTAAAATCACAAACACCTTTAATTTCTACAAGACAACCTTCAGCCTTTTGTAGAACTTGTTTATGAAGAACTTCAACATTTATTAAGTTCATTCTTTTACCCATTTCAAGAGCTGCTGCTTCAGCAATCTGTTCATTTTCTGGAATAAATAGAGTGATCTTCACATATCCGTCTTTTGCCCATTGAACTTCAGGAATGATAGTACCATCCTCTTTAACTTTTTCCATTCTCTTAAATACATTATCATTTTCATCTAATTCATCAATATATTGAATTTTCGAATGGTTGCATAAGGTACATTCTGAAATAGCATCGCAAGGTTTTTTATATTCTGATGGAACATTATTAAACCCAAAATGACCACAAACTGGTGCGAAATAATCACTGTCTCTTAAAACTATTGTGTCAACAGCATCTCCGCCATTCATCTTTCTTGCAATACCATCATCATTTCTTTCTGGATACTCGCCTGAATCTATAAAGAAGCCTGCATCAACTGATTTAAAATATCCGCCTACTTCTATCATTTCTTCAAGGAACAATATGGCTCTTTCTTCTAGTTCCCTAGCTTTTTCAGGTAGATATCCGGTCTTCTTAAGTTCTATCATATCCATTAGACCATCCATACCTAAAAATGACTGTTTTGCAGTATTTATAGCATGAATATTATTATAATGCCATGGAACATTACGTCCTTCATCAGGAGTTATAGTACTTTGAATATCAACTGAAGTTAATTCTGAAATTAACAAATTCAATGTATGACCAACTGTAGCTTCTCTTTCACAAGATTCTACATATTTTGTATTCATCTGTGCTCTCATTTTGTACTTTTTAAAGAAATGTCTTAGTGCAACTGCATAAGGCAAATCATATCTCATACAAGGAGCTGGTGCTGAAGTTGGTGGTACAGTAGATAGTGCAATGTTTTCTGGTTTCATTCCTACCATTTCTGAAAAACAAGAATTTATAGCATGTTGTACCATAAGCTCTGGCATTACTTTATAACCTTTCATAGCTGTTGCATTTGCATTATGAGCACCATCTATTTGAAGTATATTTGCCCAGGACATTACACCTTTTGCAACTGCAGCATCTACAAAGGATCTATACATATTAATATTTCTATAAAGTACATTGTATTGAGGATCTTGATGAGCTCCATTAACGCCTTCTTCTGCGAACATAACTGCTACATCAGGACCAGCCACACCAGATACATAGGAATGGAAATTAATTCTTCTTCCTACTTCTTCTTCAATTAAATCTATAGCTTTTCTTGTTGCCCTAACTTCTTTTCTTGTTATTGGAACGCCACCTATACCTTCTGGGCTTCCTTCAAGTAATCCATCAAAGTGACTTTGTCCCATTGTCCTTATAACCATTAAATGATCTGCACCATGCCAAGCTGCCATTCTCATTCTTCTTAAATCATCTTCGAATCTTCCTGAAGCTATTTCTGTGGTAATAACAGGTCTTGGTTGAGGGTCTATACCTTCAAAGCTTCTTGCTGCTGGAAGGCCATGGCTTTTCTTTAGTGGAGCTGATATTTCATGGTAGGTGAATTCTCCTACTTTTCCTTCTTTATTTTCTTCTCTCCAGTGCCAGCCTCTCCATTTCGGTTCATACTTATCTAAGTCTTTTAATATTTCTTCTACATTAAGCTTTACATTTTCTTCTAACCTTTCAACCATTACTTGTCACTTCCCTTCATTTTTTCTGAGATGATATCCCAGCCTATTCCTTTAGCCAACTCTTCTCCTGCTTTAAGGTAATCCATATTCTTTAACTTTGCATAAGTTAAAATAACATTTCCAACACCTTTTCCAAGTAAATTGTACTTTGTACCATAATCAATTAATGGTTTTGCCTGTAAACTTGAAAATCCCATTCTGAGTACTACAGACCTCTCAATAGCTGGAGATGTATGAGTATATGCTAAATCAACAATAGGTTTTACAATTTGCTCAGTCAAGTTCCAAAATCTGTCGTATAATTGTTCCTCGGTAAGTCCTTTTAAATGCTCTCTTCTTTTCTCAAAATCATCTTCTCTTTTCATAAATTAATTTCCCCCTAACATATTTAGATACTTAACATATTTCAATATTATGTTGTTTTAATATTTCAACTACTTTTTCTCTGCTAAGTTTTGTTTCTAAAGATAGAAACTCAATATCAACTTGTTCAGCTTTATTTTCTGTTAACTTATTAACCGCATTTTTCATATAGGAATTTTTTAACCCCTCCATGTCCAAATCTGTAACTGAAACTTTTGAAGGATGAGATGGAATTACTATATTTTCACCAGGTATTTGCTCTTTTGGATCACCTACATAAACTTTAATTCCATTATCTTTAGCAAAATTAAGCTGAGGTATTAAATGTTTTCCAGCTCCTGTATATTCAGTCTCTTGGACAATTATTATGGCATCATCCTCATATTCCTGAGCAATTGCAAAGGCTGCTACGAGAGATGTATTTCCTGCTGGTCCTCTTTCTAGGCCTTCAAGCTGGGCTAATATTTCAGTCATCCAAAATACTTCACCTTGAGTGGTTGTTACATATCTATCCAAGTACCTTAGTGGTCTAGCAGCACTTCTAGGTACATCTGATCTATCTGGATTTGTCACAAAGGGAATTCCAAAACCTGTATGGCCTGTTGTAAAGGATTTCTTATTAAAGTCTATGTCTGACGCCATATGAAGACCTGAAAGATCAACTGAGGCTCCTATTATTTTTGTTTTCAAAGCACCGGCCTTAATAAGTCCTCTTGCAGTACCAGTAACATTTCCACCACCTGCATTAGTTATAACAACTGCCTCAGGATCTTTACCAAATTTTTCTCTACACTGCTCAGCTATTTCATAGCCTAGTGTTTCAACTCCTGCTACGCCGTAAGAGGAATACAAGGAAGCATTGTAATATCCTGTATTTTCAAGTATTTTTAGGTATGTATAAAATAATTCAGGACCTACAGAAAGTCTAATAACTTCTGCTCCAAAACCCTCACACTTTCTTGCTTTTTCTAATATTTCTGGCTGTCCTACTTTTCTTGAATCAAAACATTCGTTTGCTATTATACATTTAAGTCCTCTAATGTTTGCTTGTGACGCAACTGCAGCACCATAATTACCTGAAGTAGCTGCTCCTACGCCTTTGTACCCTCTATTCATTGCATCAAATACAGATATTGATGCTCTTCTGTCTTTAAAGCTTCCAGAAGGATTGCAACTTTCATCCTTTACAAATATTCTAGCCGCGTGTCCAGTTTTGGAAACCTTTCTAGCGAGCTTTGTAATGTTTTTTAATTCTATTAGTGGTGTATTTCCTACTCCCACCTCTTTTTGAATTTCTTTAACTTCCTCTAAACAATATCCAACATCCTTCATCAATCCTTCATAATCGAAGGAAAGCTTGCCTGTTTCATATTTGTTGTAGTCTATTCCTATAGATTTAAGAATTATTTCATTCTTACGCTGCATAAGCTTTTCATATTTACTCACCTTTTATTACCTCCTTAAAACTATGGTTAAAAATAATTATTCTATTTTGCTATTATTTCCCTAGCTTGTTTTCCTATATTGCTTATCTCTTCAACATATTTACCATAGGTATGATAATAACCAGGCTCAATTTCAACAATTGTGCCTTTAGTAATTCTACCTATATTAGTTTCAACTTTTACCTCACTGCCTAATTCACTATCACTAAGGCACTTTCCGCGTGTCCAGCTTTTAAGTGGAGTTTTCTTTGTCTCATCTGGTATATTTGTAGCTCTATCTTCAGGTATTAAAACGGTTTCTTCGACTTCAACCCAGGTGCCTTTTTTTATCATAATTTTTACCTCCAAATTTGAAATTTTTATTGAGCATACTTTAATTAATATAGAGCAAGTTCCGTGCCAAATAAAAAACACATGTGTTTAAGCCATTGCTTAAATACATGTGTTTTACTATTTGCAAAATATTCTGCATTATTTTTTTTGTACAGAATTAAAATTTGTAAATTGTAACAATCCCAGTGTTTTCCGGGGCTACGCCCTATGCAAAATATTTTGCATATATAGCAAGTAATCTTGCCTATTCTTCCAATATTTTATGTATCTTTATCTTATATTGAAGATTTTGTCTTGAAATACTAAGTTCTCTAGCCGCTTTACTTACATTAAAATCATTCTTTTTTAACATTTTTTCTATTATGGTCTTTTCAATATCACTCATATAATTTTCTAAATCAAAGCTTCCCTTATTATTTGTAATAATGTCTTGAACATTAGTACAATTATCATTTGCTATTCTAAAATCAAAATAGTCTTCTGTTAAAATGGAGTTATAGTCTGCCATATTTATTGCAGATTCAATAACATTTGTTAGCTCCCGTATGTTTCCCGGCCAATTATATTGTTGAAGTTTTTTCATCATAACTTCATCAATGCCTCTTATATTTTTATAAAGAATTTTGTTATATTTTTCAATTAGCTTATCTACAAATATAGGAATATCATCTATTCTCTCTCTTAGTGGAGGTATATTTATTCTCAGTACACATAACCTATAATAAAAATCTTTTCTTAATTTTCCACTTTCAATTAGTTTCGCTGGTTCCTCATTTAAGGTAGCTATTATTCTTACATCAATATCTATACTTTTAGTTCCTCCAATAGGCCTTATATAGCCCTCTTGAAGTACTCTTAATAGTTTAGATTGAAGATAAGGTTCTAATGAATTAACTTCATCTAATAAAATAGTTCCGTGATTTGCTTGTTCAAATAATCCTTTTTTATTCTCTGCCCCTGTAAAACCACCTTTTTCTGTACCAAAAAGCATTCCCTCTAGTAATAGAGCCGGAATAGCTGCACAATTTATAGGTATAAAAGGCTTATCTTTTCTTACCCCACCATAATGAATACTTTGAGAAAAAACTTCTTTCCCTGAGCCAGTTTCTGCATATAATAATACAGAGGAACTTGACATGCTAGCTTTTTTAGCTTTATCTATAGCAATTTTCATAGCAGGATTATCACCATATATATCATTGAAAGTATAATGGCTATAAAGCTTCTTATCCAGATTTTGCAATTTACAAATGCTTTCTGTTAGTTCTTTTAGTTGAGTCATATCTTTTGCTATTTCAATCACCGCTATAACCTTATTATCTATAGTTACTGGTACAGTAGTATTTATAGTAGTGACTTTTTTCTTATATCCATTGCCATAATGTTGTATTAAACCTACAATTTTATCACCGGTCTTCAATACATTCATCAGGGTGGAATCATCATCTTTTACATCCTCTAGATACTCGCTAACCTTTTTACCTATTACTTCACTTGGCTCTACCCCTTCTACTTTTCCCATGGCACTATTATAATATATAGTCTTGCCCTCACTATCTACTACCTGAATTCCTTCCTCCAAATTCTCTAATAGACATGCTAATATCTTTTCTGCCGTTGGAATTTTAATATCCATATTACCCCTCCCTAATGGAGTATTTACACTTTAAATTAATTATACCACATGAAATTATATTATAATTTTTTTTGTAATCTAAAAACTACCGAAATATAAAATTACATTTCGGTAGTTCCTCTAGCTAACAAAATAATGCGTTCCATAATTACTTGACGCGAATCACAGTTAGTTTATTATCACTGTTCCTGCTGTTCCATCTATTGCTTCCCTAGCTTTGCCTAAAGATGTTATAATTGCTTTTCTACCTTTTTTTGCTTCAACGAAGGTAAGAGCTGCTTTTATTTTTGGGAGCATGGAACCAGGAGCAAAATGTCCTTCTTCAATATAGATTTTAGCTTCTTCTACAGTTATTCTTGAAAGATTCTTTTGATCAGGCTTACCAAAGTTAATAGCAACTTGTTCAACTGCTGTAAGTACAACCAATGCATCAGCATCTAGTAATTCTGCTATTTTACCAGAAGCAAAATCTTTATCTATTACTGCTGCTACCCCTTTAAGAACTCCATTTCCCTTATCAATTACAGGTATACCTCCTCCACCAACAGTTATAACAACATGTCCAGCTTCAACTAATGTTTTAATAATAGGTTCTTCAACTATAGCTTTTGGAAGAGGAGACGCCACTACTCGTCTCCAGCCTCTATTTGAATCTTCCTTCATTACATATCCTTTTTCAGTCATTAATTTCTTAGCCTGCTGCTCTGTAAAGAAAGAACCTACTGGCTTAGTTGGATTCTTAAACCCTGGATCATTCTCATCAACTATTACTTGAGTAACTATTGTTGCAATTTCCTTATTTACGTCTCTTTTTCTCATCTCTGCCCTAATGCTTTGTTGTAAATGGTATCCTATATAGCCTTGACTCATAGCACCACATTCAGGAAAAGGCATTATTGGGTTATTTTCATTTATTAAAGCTGCTGCTTCATAAGTAGCTACAAGTTGACCTACTTGAGGTCCATTACCATGAGCAACAATCACTTCATGACCCTCTTCAATTAAATCAACAATAGCTTCTGAAGTTTGTCTTGCAGTTATTAACTGTGCTTCTGCAGTAGTATTCTTTGGATTTGCTTGAAGGGCATTCCCTCCAAGTGCGATTACTATTCTTGCCATATTAATTTCTCCTTTTATATTATATATAGAATATAATTTATTTTAGGCTAGTCACCAAGTGTTGCAACCATAACTGCTTTGATTGTATGCATTCTGTTTTCTGCCTCATCAAATACTATAGAATGTTTACTTTCAAATACTTCATCTGTAACCTCTAAACCTTCAAGACCATATTTTTCAAATACATCTTTACCTACAATCGTCTTTAAATCATGGAATGCTGGTAAACAATGCATGAATTTAACATTTTTATTTCCTGTTAATTTAATCATTTCCATATTTATTTGATATGGTCTTAATAGTTCTATTCTTTCCGCCCAAACTTCATCTGGCTCTCCCATTGATACCCATACGTCTGTATATAGTACATCAGCGTTTTTTACCCCAGCTGCTACATCATCTGTAATAATAATTTTTGCTCCTGTTTCTTTAGCAATTTCATTACATTTTTGGACTAATGCTGTTTCTGGGAATAAGCTCTTTGGTGATACAATTCTAAAGTCCATACCCATTTTAGCTGCACCTATCATCAATGCATTTGCCATGTTGTTTCTTCCGTCTCCAGCATATACAAACACAATGCTGCTTAATGGTTTGTCAAAGTGCTCTTTTATAGTTAGAAAATCTGCAAGAATTTGTGTTGGATGATCTTCAGTTGTTAATCCATTCCATACAGGTACTCCTGCATATTTTGCTAATTCTTCAACCACTTCTTGACCATATCCTCTGTATTCTATACCATCATACATTCTTCCAAGAACTCTTGCTGTATCTGCTACTGATTCCTTTTTACCAATTTGAGTTCCTGTAGGTCCTAGATAAGTTACATGAGCTCCTTGGTCTAACGCACCTACTTCAAAAGCACATCTTGTTCTTGTGGAACTCTTTTCAAATATGAGAGCAATGTTTTTACCTTTTAATGTCTGCTTCTCTGTACCTGTATACTTAGCTCTTTTTAAATCCCTAGCTAGATCTAAAAAGTAGTTTATTTCCTTTGGGGTAAAGTCCATCAAAGTTAAAAAATTTCTGTTTCTTAAGTTAAACATAATAAATTCCTCCTAATATTTTTTTAATTTCTAGTATTCTGTACATATATACTTAACTCTTTATTCAACAAGCATTTAAAACATTACCTTGACCTATGAAGCCATCGGCTTCTTAACATCTCCTACCTTTTCTTTCAATGCTGCCAGCTGATCTCCATAGTTCTTTTCAGCGATGTCATTCCATATTTCAGCACCTTTAATACCGCATCTCTCAGGAATAAAAATCGGGTCCAAACCCATCTTCTTTTGCTCCTCGTAATCTTTAAGGGTTGCAAGGACAGGTTTTGTTAATAGTATTATAGCAATTATATTCAGCCATGCCATCATACCAACACCAATGTCAGCAAGATTCCAAGCCACATTTGATGTACGGATTGTACCGTAAAATGTAGATATTATTAAAATAATTTTAGTAACAAATGAAATAATTTTCAAATTTTTGCTATTTTTAAATAGATATGCAACATTACTGTCAGTATAGTAAGCAAATGCTAGTAATGTAGTGAAGGCAAAGAAGAAGATTGCTATAGCAATAAATGGACTGCCAAGACCGGGAATCAATGTATTTATAGATTCTTGAGCGAAGGCAGGACCAACACCAACTCCTGGAAGATGCTCTACTAAAAATCCACCAGCAGGATTCGCAATATTGTACTTTCCTGTAGAGAGTATCATAAGTGCAGTTGCAGTACAAACGAATAATGTATCTATATATACTGAGAACGCTTGAACAAGACCTTGTTTTGCAGGGTGGGATACTTCAGCTGCACCGGCAGCCTGTGCGCCAGTACCCATTCCTGCTTCGTTAGAATAAAGTCCTCTTTTTACTCCCCACATAACTGCATTTCCAAATATAGCACCGAATGCTGCATTAAGGTTAAATGCAGAACTGAAGATTAAACCAAACATTGCAGGGACATTTTTAAAATTTATAACCAAAATAACTAAAGCAATGAGGATATAAGCACCTGCCATAAATGGTACAACTGCACCCGCGAAATTACCGATTCTTTTAATGCCACCGAAAATTACAAATCCGAATAATATAGCAACAAAAATTCCTGTAACATATGGAGAAATACCAAAAGCGGTTTTTGTTGACTCTGCAATGTTAAACGCTTGTATTCCCGGTCCTGTAAAACCATTTCCTATAATAGTTACTATAGCAAATAGTATAGCAAAAGGTTTGTTTTTCAGGCCTTTTTCTATATAGTATGCCGGGCCTCCACGGTAATCACCAATAATATCTTCTTTCCACACCTGGGCCAAAGCAGATTCTGCGTAGGCTGAACCGGCTCCTAAGAAAGCAATAATCCACATCCAAAAGATTGCTCCTGGACCACCATAGAATATTGCAGTAGCAACTCCGGCAATATTTCCAACACCTACACGTCCACCTAATGCCATGGCAAAACTTTGAAAAGATGAAACACCTTGTGTAGAACTCTTTCCTCCAAACAATTGCCCCACCATGTCTTTGATTAGGCGTAGCTGTGGAAATTTCATTCGTAATGAAAAATAAATTCCAGATCCCAAACATAAATAAATCAAGCCCGAACTCCAAAGCATAGTTGCGATTTTACCTGTTAATGTAGCAAAATCCATTTAATAACCCTCCCTAATATTGATTTCTTTAATTTGCACTGTTCTGTATATCCATACTTAGCTCTTTTAAATCACTTGCCAAATCAAGTAAGTAATCGATTTCTTTTATTATAATAACAGCATTTCAGAAATACTCATTTTAAATCAAAAAAATATTCAGAATTCTAATATTTTTAGAATTCTGAATATTTCTTATTACTTATTCTGCTATTTTTTAATCTATTTCACAGTATAGTAAAAGTCCTTCAAAAAATTTATTTATAGAAATTTTACCTCCCGTCTTTTTTATACCTTTTATATGATCCATTTCAGCTTTCACGCTTGAAAAATCGAAAAGCACACTTGCATAAGTGTTAAAAGTTTCATTCATATAATCTTCAATTCCTAAGTTTGCCATATTATCCAGTCCATTTTTAATGGCTCTTCTAATTCTTTGTTTTACAATCTCTGGATTGTCTCCTGAACAAGTGAAAAGTTCCTCTAAATTAAATTCAGAAAAGGATTTTTTTGTTTCAATTATAATAGCACATATTTTGATTATATCCGTTGTTCCCTTTTCACCAAGCATTCCAAGAATACTTAAAATGTGTTTTACTTCTTTTAGACTGTCCTTTGTTTCCACATTGGGTTGTTCAGAACTCTTTAACATTTTTTTTATATTAGACAACATAATTTTCATTTCAATAGTTTCTGCAACTTTTGAGATCACTTTTTCTACCTCAATTTTATTTATGGGTTTCTTTATAAAAAATTCTATTCCTGATTTATATGAATCTGCGATAAGTTCGGTATCTAAAACCTGGGATATCATAATAAAACAAATATCAGGTCTTAAAGTTTTGAGCTGCTTCACAAGAGTATTTCCATCCATTTTAGGCATAAGAAAATCTACAAGCACAATATCAGGACTTAATAAAAGTATTTCGTTGAAAGCAGTTTCTCCATTATTTGAGCAACCTATAACTTCATATGAATTGTCTTCTTCTATTATATTAGTAAGTATTCTTACTATACTTATGTCATCATCAACAATATAGTATCTCATATAGCTTCTCCTTCCATTTTATCTTCCTTTATTTTTATAATAAATTCCGTACCTTTATCCACTACGGAATGAACCTCTATGGTACCTGAAAAAATATCATTAACAATTCCTTTTACATGGGCAAGTCCTATACCGCGGCAAATGTCACCAGTCTCTGTATTAAATTTAGTTGAAAATCCAGGATTGAAAATATATTCAATGTCTTTCTCTTTTATGCCTTTGCCATTATCAGATATAACAAAAACACAGTACCCCTGTTCCTTTGTAATGGAAATTTCTATATACCCATTTTTAACTTCTTCCATAGCTTCCATGCTATTGTAAATAAGGTTTCTCAATACGGAAACTAGATAAAAATGTTCCTTCACATTAAAATTACCTACTATTGAGAATTTTAAACCTACATTAGATTTATTTCTTTTTATATACTCCTTTACATCTATTTCAATAATGTTTGCCATATCTTCAATATTCATCTTCAACGTATCCGTTCTTCCACCAAGCATTTCCTCTAATCCTTTTATAACGCTGATATAATCTTTTTTTATTTCGTGTACATCTTTTGCTATATCAAGAGAAATGTCTTTTAAATCACTAGAATAGTTTTGTTCCGATATGGTTTTATAAAGAGAATAGGCTTTTTTCATAACATCTTCAATATCCGCATTATTTTTGTTCATAAAATAAATTTCACTTTTTACACTTGAAGTCATTAAAATTAATTTTCTATATCTTTCTTCATGCTCTTCCTTGATCAGTAAGAATTTATAATATTTCAATAGTAATATTATACTTATTGCTACTACAGTTCTTATGAAGGCTATAAGTGCTAAATTCTGAAACATATCATAGCTATATCCCTTGAACCCAAGCATAATGCTGATTTCTAAAACGTTAGATAGAAAATCACAGAAAAATACTGAAAAAAACAAATCCGTTAAATTCGTTTTTAGTTTTTTCCAATAGATTAAGTAAAATAATATACCATAGGTAAAGTAAAACAAAACATCAGGACCTATAAATCCAAGTGTAGTATGTAAATCTTTAGTAGCAATGTATAAAAATATCCCCCTATAAAGGGGAGAAACTATCCCTGTTGCAAAGAGAATTTCTATGGGATTAAATTCTTTGTAAAAATATAGAAAAACAGGTAATATAACAACTGCTAGTGTTATGATAAACCCTGATACAAAAAAATTCAAATTGACTTGAGATGCTAATGCAATACCTATGGAAATAATAAAAATGGATTTTATTTTTTTCATGATTTTTCTCCCTTATATGCAAAATGCACCTGCTTAAGCAGATGCATTTCATATTAAATTCTCTAGTCTTAATATAATGGGAACTTACTACATAACTTAACTACTTTTTCTCTAATCTCTTCTAAGTTTCCTTCTCTATTTTCTATAGTTTCATTCATAAGCTGCGCTATTATTTTCATTTCTGCTTCTTTAAATCCTCTTGTAGTTACAGCAGGCGTTCCAATTCTTATACCACTTGTAACAAATGGACTTAGTGTTTCATTTGGTACAGTATTTTTATTTACAGTAATACCCACAAGATCTAGTAGCTTTTCAGCTTCTTTGCCAGTTATATTTTTATTTGTTAATTCTATAAGTAAAAGATGGTTATCTGTACCACCTGAAACTAATTTAAATCCGTATTTTAGAAGTTCTTGTCCGAGTACCTTTGCATTTTTAACTACTTGTTCAATGTAAACTTTAAATTCTGGTTTAAGAGCTTCTCCAAAACAAACCGCTTTAGCTGCTATAGTGTGCATTAATGGTCCACCTTGCATACCTGGGAAAATAGACTTGTCTATTTGCTTTGCATATTTTTCTTTACATAAAATTGCTCCACCTCTAGGTCCTCTTAGTGTTTTATGAGTGGTAGTGGTGACAAAATCAGCATAAGGAACTGGAGATTGATGAGCGCCTGTTGCTACAAGCCCTGCTATATGAGCCATATCCACAAACATATATGCTCCCACTTCATCGCAGATTTCTCTAAAGGCAGAAAAATCTATTGCTCTTGGGTAAGCAGAGGCACCAATAACTATCATTTTAGGATTATGCTCTTTGGCAAGAGCTCTCACTTCTTGATAATCTATTGTCTCTGTTTCTAAATTAACGCCATAAGGAATGAAGTTATATAACATTCCCGAAAAGTTTACTTTGCTTCCATGAGTTAAATGTCCGCCGTGGCTTAAATTCATACCTAGTACTGTATCTCCTGGTTTTAGCACTGAAAAATATACAGCCATATTAGCTTGTGAACCTGAATGAGGTTGCACATTAGCATGCTCTCCACCAAAAAGTTCTTTCATTCTATCACGGGCTAAATTTTCTACTTTATCTACTACTTCACAACCACCATAATATCTTTTAGCAGGATAGCCTTCTGCATATTTATTAGTTAATACAGAACCATTAGCTTCCATTACAGCTTTACTAACAAAATTTTCAGAAGCAATTAGTTCAATATGATCCTCTTGTCTTGCATTCTCCTCTTCAATAATTTCATAAACTTTTAAATCACTGTTTTTTAAATTTTCCATCATATACGTACCTTCCTCTCATGTTAAATTAAATCCTCACTCTAGCTACTAATTTTTCAAATTAAATATTATATTTATATTATAAAATTTAATGACTTATTAATCAACCTAAAGATGAAAACTTTCCAAAATCTTCTGAATTATTTGCGAAATATACTTGTTATTGGATTTTAAAACACTTTTTAGCATATTCTATATGTATACATGTATCATAATCCACACTACAAACAATTGCAAATAATTCAATTTTCTGACTAACAATAGTTTAATAAATTTATGGTATATAATGATAATGCAATTTAAATATTATTTTATATACATAATTATATAATTAGAATATATTTAGCTATAAACTTCCAAAATTAGTTTTTTACTGAAAGGAGATTCCATGCATATTGATGATATTATTCATGTAGCCACTGACGCTGGTAAAATCATATTAGAAAATGGCGGAGAAACTTATAGAGTTGAACAAACAATTACTATGATATGTAAGTCCTATGGCATTCCGCACACTGAAAGTTTTGTTACCCCCACGGGCATAATGGTTTCTATAACTAATAGTCAAAACAAGACCATTTCATTAGTTAGAAGAATAAATAATAGAACAGTTAATCTTCGTAAGGTTGAAATGATCAACGATCTGTCTAGAAAAATAATGTCTAGGCCCATATCCACTGATGATATGAGAAAAGAAATTGAGTTTATTAATAATATACCACCTTATTCTCAAATCACCACAACATTTTTCGCTGCGGGCTCTTCTGGATTTTTCACCTTGCTTTTTGGTGGAAATTATAAAGATTTTTTTGTAGCCTTTATAATTGGAGCTCTTATAAACTATTTAGGCGGATATTTAGATAAATTAGATGTAAATGGTTTTCTAAAAAATATGCTCGGTGGTGCTTTAGCCGCAACTATGGCTATCATAGCCGCGTCTTTAGGTCTAGTAGGTAATATGGATACTATAATAATAGGATCTATAATGATACTAGTACCAGGTATTTCTATAACAAATGCAATAAGGGATACTATTGCTGGTGATTTAGTTTCTGGTGTATCAAGGTCAGTAGAGGCTCTATTTGTGGCCATTGCTATAGCTGCTGGCACAAGTATAGCTTTCAAAATATGGGTATTGTTATTTGGAGGTGGTTTGATATGATCCTTAATTCATTTTATGCTTTCTTAAGCGCTCTTGGTTTTGGAGTACTATTTAATATTAGAGGTAAAAACCTAATTATCGCATCACTTGGAGGAGGGCTTAGCTGGTTTACTTACCTTCTTTCCGCAAGACTACAACCTTCTTTAGTTTTTTCATTGTTTCTAGCTTCCCTTGTAGGTAGTATTTACTCCGAAGTAATGGCAAGAATTTATAAGACTCCTGTGACCATATTTATAATCTGTGCAATTATACCTCTAGTTCCAGGTGGTGGAATGTATTATGCCACTCTTGAGGCAGTTAAGGGGAATTTTGATGCATCACTATCAAAGGGTGTTGAAACCCTCTTTAGTGCAGGTGCTATTGCAATTGGAATAGTTTTTATATCTTCTATAAGTACAATATTTAAAAAAATAAAGAAGTAAAATTTGATAACAAATGTTTTATACGCAAAAAAAGTATAGATTACGCGTATTGCAATACGCGTAATCTATACTTTTTTTTTTATTTTAAAAACATAAGGAAAGTTGAAACTAGTTCTTGAATTTTTTCTTCTTCAATTGGGTCATCTTCATGTAAAAGACAGTTTTTTGTATATCTCTCTAAAACAAGCCCTCCAACTTTACTCATTGCGGCGCGTGCTGCAGCAACTTGCACCAATATGTTCTTACAACAAGCTTCACTGGTCACCATTTTTTCTATACCTTTAACCTGTCCTTCAATTTTTCTTAGTCTCACTTGAATATCTCTCACTAGTTCATCATTAATAGATTTATCTTTTTCTGTTGTCATTTTACCACTCCTATAAATAATATAGTCAACCACTGTCATTAATTAATTGTAACCTTCGGTGCTATTTCGTTACTTATTTAATGAATTATATAAATTTCATTTACAATCATTATACCCGGTATAGGTACTATTTATAATTATAGCATCAGAATTATTACAAATCAAGAGATAATTAGTGTAATTATCTCATTCATACATAAAATTTATTTTTATAATAATGTACGTAAAAACAGCATAATATTTTATATATTATGCTGTTTAATATAATTATATACACTTAGTGTATTATTTCTTTACATCTGTTTTTTTGATGCCAAGTTCCTCAAGCTGCTTGTCATCAACCATGTTTGGTGCCTCAGTCAATGGACAAAATGCATTTTGATTTTTAGGGAAAGCTATTACATCTTTAATGTTTTCTGTTCCTGCTAAAAACATTATTATTCTATCTAGTCCAAAAGCAAGTCCGCCGTGTGGTGGTGGTCCGAATTTGAATGCTTCTAATAAGAATCCAAATCTTTCCCATGCTTTTTCTTGTGTAAAGCCTAAGACTTTAAACATAGTTTCTTGTAGACTAGAATCGTGTATTCTTATACTTCCTCCACCTAATTCTTCACCATTTAATACCATGTCATAAGCTTTAGCCCTAACTCTACCTGGCTCTGACTCTAGATATTGTAGATCTTCATCCATTGGCATAGTGAAGGGATGGTGAGCGGCAATGTATCTATTTTCTTCTTCGCTATAATCAAATAATGGGAACTCTGTAACCCACGCAAAGTTAAATTCCTTATTATCTTTTAAAATTTCAAGATCCTTAGCTACCTGTAATCTTAAAGCACCTAAAGACTGTAGCACAATGCTATCTTTATCCGCAACAATAAGTACTAAATCTCCAGTTTTTGCCTCTACTTTATTTAATACAGCTTGCATTTGCGTCTCGCTTAGGAACTTAGCTATAGGGGATTTAATCTCATCTTCTTTATATGCAATATAGGCAAGACCTTTTGCTTTGTAAGTTTTAACAAACTCACCTAATTTATCTAATTTCTTTCTGCCCATATCTGCTGAACTGGTCACTTTTATAGCTCTTACTGATCCACCATTATCTATGGCATTTTTAAATACTACAAATTCACATTCACGGACCTCCTGCGTAACATTAACTATTTCCATTCCAAATCTTAAATCCGGTTTATCTGATCCATATTTATCCATAGCCTCTTTGTATGTTATTCTTTTCATAGGAAGCATAACATCTTCATTTACTACTTCTTTAAATACTTTTTTAATCAGTGCTTCATTTACAGCTATAACATCGTCTTGCTCCACAAATGACATCTCTATATCTACTTGTGTAAATTCTGGTTGTCTATTTGATCTTAAATCTTCATCTCTAAAACATCTTGCTATTTGGAAGTATTTATCATATCCAGATACCATTAATAATTGCTTAAACAATTGTGGTGATTGTGGAAGCGCATAAAAGTTTCCTGGATAATTTCTACTTGGAACTAAATAATCGCGAGCACCCTCTGGAGTACTTTTTGTAAGCATAGGTGTTTCTATTTCTAAAAAGCCATTTTCATCTAAAAAGTCTCGAATTACCTTAGCCGTTTTATGGCGTGTCATAAGGATTCTTTGCATATCTGGTCTTCTTAAATCAAGATATCTATATTTTAGACGTATATTTTCAGATGCATCTAAATCTTCTTTTATATATATAGGTGGAGTTTCTGATTCAGATAATATTTTTATACTTTCTCCTTTAAGCTCTACTTGTCCAGTTGGCATATTATCATTAGGAGATTGTCTTTTAATTATTTCACCAGTTACAGCAATACAGTACTCTGGTTTCACTAAATCCGCCTTTTCAAAAGCTTCTTTGTTTATTTCTTCTCCAAATACTAATTGGAGTAGTCCTGTTCTATCTCTTAAATCGATAAATACAAGTCCTCCTAAGTTTCTTTTTGTTTGAACCCAACCCATTACTGTTGTTTTATTTGATATATGTGTTTCACGAAGATCCCCACACATATTGGTTCTCTTTAAGCCGTTTAATGCTTCTGCCATTTTGTTCCCTTCCTCTCTTCATAATTAATTCTTAATTCACATTCCTTAGCCTTTAAGTGCTGAAAATTAAGCTTCAACTATATTAATAATTTCTTCTAAATTATCTAATTTAATTTCAAACTGCTGTCCATCAGACATTCTTTTTATTTTAGCAATTCTTGTTTTAATTTCATCTTCACCTAAAATAATAGTATAGTAGGCTTCAATCTTATTAGCATATTTCATTTGAGCTTTTACACTCCGCTCCATATGATTACATTCACATTTTATTCCATTTTCGCGAAGATGATTCACAATTTTAATTGCTTCATATTTGGATTCTTCATTCATAGATCCAACATAAATATCCATATATTTTTCTTTAGGAATCTCTATACCATTTTCTTCTATAGACATTAGTAGTCTTTCAATTCCCATACCAAAACCCATAGATGGAAGCTCAGGTCCACCAATTTCACTAATTAAATTATCATATCTTCCACCACCACAGATTGCAATACCACTTTTATCATGTACTTCAAATACAGTCTTTGTGTAATAATCAAGTCCTCTTACTATATGAGAATCCACTACAAAGTCTATATTCATAACAACCAGATATTTTTTTAAACTTTCAAAGTGAGTAGAACATTCCTCGCAAATATAATCTGATATAATTGGGGCACCACTAACTATTCCTTTACAACTATTAACTTTACAATCTAAAATTCTAAGTGGATTTTTTTCAAATCTACTTTTGCAAGTTTCACAAAGATCTTCATATTTATCTTTTAAAAATTCTTTTAGGGCTTCATTATATTTTTTTCTACAACTCGGACATCCCATACTATTGATTTTTAATTGAACACCTTCTATTCCAATCTCTTTATATACTCTCATAACAAGGCTAATTACCTCAGCATCAATGGAAGCTTCTTTTGAACCACAAACTTCAACTCCAAACTGGTGATGCTCTCTAAATCTTCCCTTTTGCATTTTCTCATATCTAAAACAAGGAGTAAAATAATATAACTTTGTAGGTTGCACCTCATTAAAAAGACCATTTTCTATAAACGCTCTAATTGCAGGTGCTGTTCCCTCTGGTTTTAGTGTAATGCTTCTTCCACCCTTATCTTCGAAAGTGTACATTTCCTTTTGAACTACATCTGTAGTTTCCCCTACTCCTCTTATAAAAAGCTCAGTATTTTCAAACATAGGTGTTCTAATTTCTTTACATCCATATACAGAACATAATTTTCTAAATAAATTTTCTACATAATGCCATTTATATATATTTGCAGGTAATATATCTTTAGTACCCTTAGGTGCTTGAATATTCATTGTATCTCTCCTCACTTAGTCTCATCTTTCAATCTTTAACTATATAGTGTATCTAACAGTGCAATTTTCTTTTGGATCATCTCATTTATCCTTTTTATGTACTCTCTAACATCTTTGGTATTTGCAAATCTTTCATGCCTATTTTCCTCTAGAAAAACAACTTTACAAACAGCATCTGCGCCAAGTGCAATAATTGTCTGCTTTTCTTCAATCATTTGAATATTATATATTCCTTCTTTGCCCGGTGTTTTATATCCAACATTTTCCATATTACCTACCATATTTTTTTGCCTATACATATAATAAGGTTTCATTTCAAGTTTTTTAGATAATTCCACAGTATGCTCGTACATTTGATTTAATTCTTCTTGGCCAGGAATGACAAACCTATAATTATTAAGCATATTTTCATGGAGCTTAGAAGCCCTTTTTATGGATAAACCATGAATTGTAATACTGTCAGGTTTAATTTCAGATATTTTATCACAAGTTTTTATTATATGTGAAATTTTCTCCCCAGGCAGACCTACTATTAAGTCCATATTTATATTATCAAAACCTAATTTTCTTGCCATATCAAATTTTTCAATAACACTATGTACGGAATGAGTTCTACCAATTAATTTCAAGGTATCATCATTCATTGTTTGAGGATTAATACTTATTCTATGTACTCCATACTTTTTCATTGTAGTTAACTTTTTAAAAGTTATACTATCCGGTCTTCCACATTCTACTGTAAATTCACGTACATGATTACTTTTAGTAAAGGCTTCATAAATGCATTTCATTATAAATTCAAATTGGTCATCATTTACAGAAGTAGGCGTACCCCCTCCAAAATAGACACATTCAATATTTAGTTTTTTAGCTTTAATGTAATCACTTATTTCACTAATCTCATGAGATAGTGCTTGCAAATATGGTTCAACTATATCTTTACAACTTTCTATAGGATTCGAGGCAAAAGAACAGTATAAACAACGAGTCGGACAAAATGGCATACCAATATAAACACTTATATTGTCTTTATTTGTATTAACAATATTTCTCTCAAACTTTGCCACATCGATACAAAGTCGCGCTTTATCTTCTCTTGTAACATGTTTTTCTTTGAACTGTTCTATGATAGCCTCATCAGAAAACCCCTCTTGTAGTAGTTCAAGAGCTTTTTTTGAAGGCCTAATTCCTATTAGTGTACCCCAAGGTAGCTGATTAGTTGTATGCTTTGAAAAATATAAAAAAACAGCTTTTTTTACTTCGTCCTTAAGTTTATAGTACTTATCAACCTTGTATTCAAAACTTTCAAGTCCCTTTTGTAACTTTACTATAGTTTCCTCTACTTCAATATTAAAATCATAATTTTCCTCTACAAATTTAATATCAGCAAATAAAAAAAACAAATTTATCATTTGATATACATCATAATTAAATTCTGAATTATTTAATTTTACCTTAATCATTTTAACTCCTTATGAACCATAGTTTATAGACTTCTTAGCGCTTTATCGCCCTATATTAACCTTGTAAAAAAGGGTTACTTAATTTCTCAGTTTTTATTGTGCTACTTGGTCCATGACCAGGATACACTATAGTGTTCTCAGGAAGGCATAAAAGTTTTAGCTTTATACTCATAATTATAGTATTGTAATCTCCTCCTGCAAAATCTGTTCTTCCTATTGAACCTGCAAAAAGAGTATCTCCAGTGAAAACACAGTTATCTACTATGAAGCACATTCCTCCAGGTGTATGACCCGGTGTATCAACGCATGTGAATTCTAAGTTAGAAATTCTTATAACATCCCATTGATTTAATAATTTATCAGCCCCACCTTCAATAAGAGGACCAAACAAATACTCACCTTGAGTTATTAAGTCATCGTCTGCTTTGCTTATACATACTGTTGCCTTTGTGATTGCTTTTAACTGGGCCACACCGGTTGTATGATCTAGATGTCCATGAGTCAAAAGTATATACTTAACTGACCCACCCATAGCATCTATAGTTTTAACAATATCATCTACGTCTCCACCTGGATCTAGCACTACAGCTTCTTTTGTAGTCTCATCCATTACAATATAACAATTTGATCCATATATTCCTGTAACAACTTTTCTAATTTCCATATTAATCCCCCTAGAAGTCTTTTTTACTCTCTAAAATTAGAGTTACTGGTCCATCATTTTGTATGAATACTTGCATATCTTCTCCAAAATCTCCAGTTTTAACTTTACCTAATACCTCTTTGCACTGTTTAACAAATTCTAAATATAATATTTGTGCTCCCTCTCCACCAAGGGCTCTCATGAAATTTGGTCTTCTTCCTTTTCTACAATCTCCATATAGGGTAAATTGGGAAACTATAAGCATTTCCCCACCTACGTCTAAAAGTGACTTAGTCATTTTTCCGTCTTCTTCAAAAATTCTAAGATTTAATATCTTATCCGCTAAGAATTTTACATCCTCTTCATTGTCTTCCTGGCAAATTCCTAGAAGAACATTTAGGCCAAAACCTATTTCACTCCGTAATTCACCATTTATTTCTACCTTTGATGATTTTACTCTTTGTACTACTGCTCTCATATATATCCATCTCCTAAATAGAAAAAGTATCCACTAGTTTTTTATTCTATATACTTCTATTATACCTGCCAATTTATTGATTTTCTTTTGTAATTCCTTCAAATGCTCTGTATCAGAAACCCTTAACTTTATATTTATTAAAGCCACATTATTTTTCAGTGTTTTTGCGTTAATTGAGTATAACTGAGTTTTTGTTACTGTTATTACTTCCATTATGTCAGACAATAACCCATACCTATCATCTGCTTTAATTTCTATCTCAGTAATATAGCCCTTTCCTTCGCTAGCTCCCCAGCTTACCTCAACTACTTTATTAATTTCATTTTTCATTAAGGCTTCAACATTTTTACAATCTAGCCTATGAACAGAAACTCCACGCCCCTTAGTTATATATCCTATTATTTTATCTCCTGGAACTGGATTACAACACTTAGCAAACCTTACAAGTACATTGCCCTGACCTTTGACTATAAGCCCTGAAAAATCCGTTTTCTTTTTCTCTTCTTTACCTGCTGTCTTGGTTATCTTTTGTTCAATGTCTTCTATAGTCAAAGTTTCTTGTTTATTTTTATTTTCAAAAACCTCTCTTAATCTATTAACTACTGTTGAAGGCATAATATCTCCTACTCCAACATAGGCAAATAAATCATCTATAGATTTAAAATTATATTTTCTGTATATTTTTTCTAATGCTTCGCCCTTGGCAATTTCTCCGAAATTATGTCCTTGTCTTTTGGATTCTCGTTCTAATAGGTCTTTCCCCTTTTCAATGCTCTCTTCTCTTTTAGCCTTTTTAAACCAACCTTTGATTTTACTTTTAGCTTGATTGCTTTTTGTAATGTTAAGCCAATCAATACTAGGCCCCTTAGGCGATGGTGAAGTTACAATTTCAACTATTTCTCCAGTTTTTAAGTGATATTCCAGGGGCACCATTCTTCCATTAACCTTTGCACCCATGCACCTATGACCTATATCTGTATGAATTCTGTAGGCGAAATCAATTGGTGTTGCATCAAGAGGCAAATTAATAACCTCTCCTTTGGGTGTAAATACAAACACTTCATCTGAAAACAAATCAATTTTAAACCCTTCCATGAACTCTTCTGCGTCAAAGGTTTCTCCTTGCCATTCAAGAATATCTTTTAACCAAGAAAATTTAGAGTCAAAATTTTCATCCTCAGTGCTTTCTGTACCCTCTATGCCCTCTTTATATTTCCAATGAGCTGCAATACCATATTCTGCAGTTTTATGCATCTCATATGTTCTAATTTGAATTTCAAAAGGTTTTCCGTGAGGTCCAATTACAGTTGAATGAAGAGACTGATACATGTTGGGTTTTGGCATTGCAATATAATCTTTAAATCTTCCCGGAATTGGCTTATAAACCGTATGCACTATACCTAGAGCTGCATAGCAATTCCCAATATCATTAACTAAAATTCTAACTGCTGTCAAATCGAAAACTTGATCTATAGTCTTATTTTTGGCAACCATTTTTCTATAAATGCTATAAAAATGTTTTGGCCTTCCATCAATGTCTGCTTCTATTCCTACAATATTTAAGTTGAACTTTAGTTCTGTTATTATGTTGCTTATATTTTCTTCTCGCTCCACTCTTTTTTCTGCAATTTTCCGTACTAAATTATAATATTCATTTGGGTTTAAATATCTAAGTGATAAGTCCTCTAGTTCCCATTTAATTTTAGACATTCCAAGGCGATGGGCTAGGGGCGCATAAATATCCAAAACTTCTTTTGCCTTTAGCTTTTGATTTGCAACAGGCATATATTTTAAAGTACGCATATTATGAAGTCTATCAGCGAGCTTAATAAGGATAACTCTAATATCCTTTGCCATAGCTAAGAGCATTTTTCTAATATTATCAGCCTGTTCCTCTTCCTTAGTCTTATATTTTATGAGACCAAGCTTTGTTACACCCTCAACTAAATTGGCTATTTCTATACTAAATTCTCTGCTTATATCTTCATAAGTATATACGGTGTCTTCAATTACATCATGAAGTAAACCCGCAACAATAGTACTAGTATCAAGTCCCATTTCCGCTAAAATACAAGCTACTTCTAATGGGTGCACAATATAAGGCTCTCCTGATTCTCTCTTTTGCTCTTTATGTGCAGCATAAGAAAAATTAAAGGCCTTAACAATAAGATCTTTATCTAAAATATTACAATTATTTTCAATCTTATATAACAATTTTTCCAACATGGCTTATACACTCCTAAAATCAAAGGCTGGTTTAATTAACCAGCCGATACTTTTTACTAATATTATATAATATTATGTAGAATTATGCAATTTGAATTTAGTAATTACTACATAAGTTTAAATAAGAATTAAATATCGTACTTTACAAGAGATATTATATCATAACCTTTTAATTTATCTTTTCCATTAAGCTCTGTTAATTCAATTACAAAGATCAATGAAACAACCTCTCCGCCCATTTGCTCTATAAGTTTTGTTACTGCTGCAACTGTTCCCCCGGTAGCGAGTAAATCGTCTACTATAGCTACCTTTTGACCAGGCTTTATGGCATCTTTATGAATTTCAAGTTTATCTGAACCATATTCAAGGTCATACTCAACTTCCATAGTGTCATAAGGTAACTTACCAGGTTTTCTAACTGGAACAAACCCTGCTCCAAGGGCATATGCAACTGGTACACCAAATAAAAACCCTCTTGCCTCTGGTCCTACTATAACATCTATTTTTTTATCTTCTAAATATGCTACCATTCCATCTATAGTGTACTTAAGAGCATTGTGATCTTGTAATAAGGTAGTTATATCTTTAAAACTGATACCACTTTTCGGAAAATCTTCTATTATTCTAATACTATTTTTTAAATCCACGATAATTCCCCCTAAAAATAAAATCATATCACTTTTTATATATTATACGCCCATTATATATTATAATGAGTTATTTATGCAACACAAAGATTATGTAGTATCTCACCTATCCATGAGACTATTTTTTAATTCTTTATCTAAGTACTTTGAAATTTGTAACGCTCTATTACTATCTGAGGTAATAAATAACTCCACAACAATTTTAGCATTATCCATTCTTCCAACAGCATTAATAGTAGGCATTACTGTTAATGCTAATTTTGATACTGTATCTACATTAATAACCACAATATTATGAGTTTTTAAGAGTGCACAAATTCCATAATTATTTGTGTTTTTTAATTGCCTTATGCCTTCTTGCGCAAATATTCTATTTTCACTCTCAAGCTTCGTTTTACTAGAAATAGTACCTAGCATTACCAAATCCATATATTTGTTTATAGATTTCATCTTATAGTAAGAGGATATTGCTTGTGCTATTTTAAAGGCTACTCCACAGGCACATAACCCCTTGAAAGGGTAATTGCAACCCTTCTGCTTTGGATTCACAACAATGGTGTCTGGATGTCTTTTAATTGGTATATGAAAATCTGCGATTATAACATTAATACCCATATACTTGCATAATTCTATTTCACTGAAAGAATTGATGCCACAACCTAATGTTATTATAAGTGCTGGACCTAGATATTTTATATGACTAGTAATATCACTTTCAATTATATCACGACTATCACTCCGCTGGCTTGGTATAAAATACTCAACATCAGCATTTAAAAACTTAAGTACTAACATCAATAAGGAAATTGCCGTAATACTATCCACATCATAAAATCCATAAAGGACAATTTTTTCTCTCTCATTTATGGCTTTGACAATTCTATATAATGCATCCTCCATTCCTTTTAATAAAAATGGATTATACATATTATAATCTATAAAGTCAGTATTATTCTTTTGCATGATTTTAAGATAATCCACCGTAAAAACTCCTCAAAGTTAATAATAAACAATTTTATTTTAAAATACCCTATTTAACAAATTAAAAAAGGCAAAGAAGTAGTTAATACATCATACTTCTCTGTCTTTAATTTTTATCTATTTTAGCCAAAGTATAAGTTTAGCAATTACTTTTTATACTCTCGCTTTCGAAGTTGCCTTACTATTTCTTTTTTTAAGCAATACCCAAACTGGACTTGCTATAAATATTGAAGAATAGCATCCAACTAATATACCTATTATTAATGGAAAACTAAGTTCTCTAATAGATGGTACAAATACATATACTGCAACTATAGTAAATAGAGTTGTAGCAACTGTATTTATTGATCTTGCCATAGTTTGTGTAACACTTGTATTAGTAATGTCTTCTATAGAAGATTTTCTCATATTTTTTTGATTTTCTCTTATTCTATCAAATATAACTATAGTATCATTAATAGAGTAACCAATTATAGTTAGAATAGCCGCTATAAAGGTTGCGTTTACTGGTATTTGAAATACAGCATATACTCCAAGAGTAATTAAAACATCATGCAATAATGCAACTATTGCTGCAATTCCGAATCTAAATTCAAATCTTACGGCGATATACCCTAGCATACAAATCACGGCAATAATTAAACCAATTATTGCTTTTGACTTTAATTCATTACCAATAGCTGCACCTATTGTATCTTGTGAAATTAATTCACTAGATTTAAATTGGGTTTTAATTTCTTTTACCATTGTTCCTGTTTGTTCAGCAGTAAGAGCATCACTTTTCATTGTTATTTCCAAGTCTTTACCCTGATCTACTGTTTTAGATAAATATTCACCCTTTGCATACTTGTCTATTATTTTATCTACATCTGTTTTTACAAATGCCTGATTCATTTTTATACTAAGTATTGTACCACCTTTAAAATCTATACCTAAGTTTAGTCCTCTTGTTACCATGAATCCCATTCCTATTACAATTATGAATAGAGACATAGCAAACCATAATTTAGTTTTTTCAACTATTTTTAGCATATGCTTACCCCCTCTTCACGCCAAAATGAGATGTTTTACTAAGTAGTCCCATTTCGACAGCTAATTTTAATAAGAATTTAGTGCTAGTAAGTGCTGTAAATACACTTATAACTATACCAATCATGAGTGTTAGTGCAAAGCCTTTTACTGCGCCTGTTCCAATTGTATAAAGAACTAAGGCAGCAATTATAGTTGTAATATTTGAATCTAATATTGATGACAATGCTCTATGAAATCCAGCATCAACAGAAGATCTTATTGATTTTCCAGTTCTAAGCTCTTCTTTTATTCTTTCAAAAATCAACACATTAGCATCTACTGCCATACCAACCGTAAGCAGGAATCCTGCTATACCCGCCAGTGTCAAAGTAGCATTAATTGCTGAGAATGTGCCAAGAACCAAAACTACATATAGAATTAGTGATATGTCTGCAATAATGCCTGGTGCTCTATAATATAACATCATAAATATTAATATAATTAATATTCCAACAGCTCCAGCCTTCATACTTAATGGTAATGCATTCTTGCCTAATGTAGCTCCAACTGTTTTAACTGAAAGAGCTTTTAATGTTACAGGTAGTGCTCCTGATTTGATAATTTGAGCCTGTTTAGTAGCTGCTGCTAAATCTTTACTACCTGAAATTTCAGCCTTACCATCTGTAATAACTGCTTGAACCGTAGGACTATTTATTTCCTCTTTATCCATATAAATAGTAATTGGTTGTCCTAAAAATTTCTGAGTAGCTACCGCAAATTTTTTCTTTCCTGAGTCATTGAGTTCAAGATTTATAACAGGTTTATTCTCTTGACCTAAAGATGCATTAGCATCCTTTACATCTTTACCAGTAAGAATTGTCACTTTATCAGGACCAACAAATGTAAGCTCTCCTGATTTTGCAACAGTATCAAGAACTTCTTTAGAATCGAACATACCTGGTATTTCAATTCTGATTCTATTATTACCTTCTTTGGCAACTAGTGTTTCACTAACTCCCATTTTGTTGGTTCTCATAGAAATAAGCTCAATTGCTCTGTCTAAGGTCTTTTCATCAACCTTTCCACCTTGAACTTCTTCTAAGACAGAAATTCCGCCTTGTAAATCTAACCCTTTATTTATAGTTTCAGTAAAGGGTTTAAACCTATAACCGCCTATTTCCAATCCGTGGAAACCTGTATATGCCAATATCCCAACAACTAAAACACTGGTCAAAAACATAAACATGCTTTTTTTCTTTTTCATCTTTATCCCCCTCTGTTGCTTAATCATAAATACAATTATATTATGATTAACAAAATTAGTCAATATTAGGTAAATTCAATTATTTATCCATGGTTTTTGCTTTTAAAGCTATAGCACATTCTATCCTTTTCTTTTGCATCTTGCATCCAATTTCATATGGAATATGCATATCTCCATTAAAATTATAGTTATTTGCTTGGCATCCACCACTACAATAAAATTTGGCCCAGCAATCAGTACATTTAGGTTTATTGTAAATATGAGCTTCTTTAAACTCTTGTTTCATTTTTTTATTATGCATTCCATTATATATATCGCCCATTAGAAAATCTTTATTACCAACAAATTGATGACAAGGGTATATATCACCATCCGGAGTAACTGCTATATATTCATGACCTGCTCCACATCCAGAAATTCTCTTATAAACACAAGGTCCACCTTTAAGATCTATATTAAAATGATAAAATTTAAACTCATTTCCATCCACATGTCTCTGAAGCATATCCTTATATAATTTATCATATTGTTCGAAAATTACCGGTAAATCTTCTTCTCTAAGTGAAAGGGCATGTTCCTTTGGAAGCACCACTGGTTCTATAGATATTTCTTTAAAACCTAGATCTGCCATATGTTTTATATCTTCAAAAAAGTCAGTATTTTCTCTAGTGAAGGTTCCTCTTACATAATAAGCTTTTGACTTATCTCTCATATCAACCATTTTTTTAATATTAGGAAGTATTCTATCATAGGAACCAGTTCCATCTGCTCTTACTCTAACTTTATCATTAACAGATTTCCTGCCATCTATACTAAGTACTATATTACCCATATTTTCATCCATATATTTCATGATTTCGTCATTGAGCAAAGTAGCATTAGTTGTCATAGTAAATCTTATAGATTTATTATGAAGTTTTTCTTGGACCTTAGCGTGTTCCACTATTTCTTTTATTGTATCAAAAGCCATAAGTGGCTCTCCGCCAAATAAATCTACCTCAATGTTTTTTCTTGGACCAGATTTCTCTATAACAAAATCTATTGCTTTCATGCCAACTTCTGCTGACATAACACTTCTAGCGCCATGATATTCACCCTCATCAGCAAAACAGTATTTACATCTTAAATTACAATCATGTATTACATTGAGACACAGTGCCTTTATGTAAGACTCTTTTTCTCCACTTTCCATTGCAATTGCTTTATACAAATCTCCTGTATACAGCATTTCTTCCTTGATTAAGCTCATAATTTCACTATAGGCTTCTTCAATATCTTCTATTTTATATTTTTCTTTAAAATTTTCTATTAGCTCTTCTTTTTCTCTAAGGGAATTATCATCCAAAAGATCATAAACTATTTCATCAACTACATGTAGTGCTCCAGAATTTACATCAATTACATAATACTCGCTGTCTTGTATATATTTATGAATTAGTGACAAGTTATTTTCCTCCTAACAAATTTAAAGCAGTAACTCTAAGTGTTACTGCCACATTAGTAATATTAGTTCTCACAAGCTAAATTAGCTACTGTACAAGAAGTTTTGCATGCTGATTGACATGAATTAGCACATTCCTTGCATCCTGGTTTTTTTAAGCTTTCTTTAATGCTTGTTTTATTTATAGTTTTTATATGTTTCATTTCAATTCCTCCATTCGTAAAGTTTCGGTATGATTATATCATAATATCATTGCTAAATAAAGTATTTCTATAGATTTATTCCAAGCATTCCAGCAAGCGTACCTATACCCAAAGCTAAAGCGGTTCTTATTACTTCTGTCATACCAATATCAGTGCTTCCACCACCAACAACTTTAACTAAATATAAAACTACCATGTAAATAGCTGCCACCATAATTCCCATTAGCCAACCCTTTTCTCCTGCTTTTTTTGCAGCATATACTGCTCCATAAAGCACACTAACTAATGTTATTACAATATAAGAAACAGATGTTACCTTCATACTAGCTGTTAAATAGCTTGTTATTATAGAATAAATCACCAATACAATTAAGGTTAAAATTCCAGCTCTAAATACACCTTCTGCAGCACAAGAATATTTTATTTTGTTATCCATGTAAGTACCCCCCTTTTTTTTATAGATTTCAATAAAAATATTTTTTGTTGAATTCCATAATATTAATTATGATTAAAAAGGGGGTTTTATTACTTATTTTTTTACTTTTTCTCTAGTACCACTTCAGAATTGCTTGAATTTCTAACTGATCCAATTCCAGTTTTTGCTAATTTAATTTTATTTCTATCTGGACCACTTTCTAATATAACAAATTCTTCTTGCATATTGACGATTTTTCCAATTATACCGCCTTTAGTCATTACTTCATCATTTACTTTTAAATTATTTAGAAGTGCGGCATATTTTTTCTTTCTTTTGTTTTCTGGTATAAATACTACTAAATAAAATACTCCTAACATTAGTACTATAGATAGTAAAGATCCGTATTGTCCCATATATGTTCCCCTCCTTTCAATATTTTTTTTAAATTATAATAAAATAATTGTTCTATAAAAATTAATTAAAAAAATTCTTATCATTATTTCTTATAGATTAATTATATTATAGCAATTAATTATGCATTCCCATTCCACTGAGCTAGTTTTTCTGCTTTAAATTCTTCAAAACAATCATTATCAATGGCAGATCTTATGTCTTCCATAAGTTTATTATAAAAATATAGATTATGAAGCACACAGAGCCTCATGGCGAGCATTTCTTTTGCTTTAAATAAGTGCCTTATGTAGGCCCTTGTATAATTTTTGCAAGTAGGACACTCACATCCTTCATCGATGGGAGATGCATCTAGTTCAAATTTAGCATTAATTATATTGATTTTACCATCACTCGTAAACACATGTCCATGCCTTCCATTTCTTGCTGGCAAAACACAATCAAAAAAGTCTACTCCTCTTGATACAGCTTCTAAGATATTACTTGGGTACCCTACACCCATTAGATATATTGGTTTATCCTGTGGCAGATATGGAACAACTGCATCAATGATTCTATACATCTCTTCATGAGTTTCTCCCACTGCAAGGCCTCCTATAGCATAGCCATCCAGGTTCATTTTACTAATGGTTTTAGCATGTTCTATTCTAATATCCGGGTATATTCCCCCTTGATTTATTCCAAATAGCATTTGTTTGTTATTTACAGTGTCTTCAAGGGAATTCAATCTATCCATCTCTATTTTACATCGTTCTAGCCACCTTGTAGTTCTTGCTACTGAATCTATTACATATTCTCTAGTAGATGGATTGGATACACATTCATCAAAAGCCATAGCGATAGTAGATCCTAAATTGCTTTGTATTTGCATACTTTCTTCTGGACCCATGAATATTTTCTTTCCATCAATATGTGAATTAAAGTAAACTCCTTCTTCTTTAATCTTTCTCATTGCTGCAAGAGAAAATACTTGAAATCCACCCGAATCTGTTAGAATAGGTCTATCCCAATTCATAAATTTATGAAGTCCTCCCATTTGCCTTACAACCTTATCAGAAGGCCTTAAGTGCAAATGATAGGTATTAGATAATTCAACTTGGCAGTTGATTTCTTTTAAATCCATGCTAGAAACCGCACCTTTAATAACCCCTTGAGTTCCTACATTCATAAAAACAGGTGTTTGAATGATGCCGTGAGGAGTTGTAAACTCTCCACGTCTTACTTTACCACTTTTCTTAAGTAATTTATACATTTTTACCCTTCTTTCATTACAATAATTAAGAGTTAGTTCTTAATTACTCACTAATATAAAAACATTGCATCCCCAAAACTGAAGAATCTATATTTTTCTTTTACCGCCATATCATAAGCACCCATAACTAAATCACGACTTGCAAAAGCGCTAACTAACATTATTAGTGTAGATTCTGGTAAATGAAAATTGGTTATTAATGCATCAACAATTTTAAATTTATAGCCTGGATAAATAAATATATCTGTCCAACCTGATTTTTCTTCTACTCTTCCATTCTCATTTGCTATACTTTCTAGCGTTCTATTGGAAGTAGTACCTACAGCAATTATTCTGCCGCCTTGTTCTTTTGTATCATTAATTACATCCGCTGTTTGTTTATTTAACACATAATACTCTGAATGCATTTCATGCTCTTCAACTTTTTCAGCTTTTACAGGTCTAAATGTACCTAGGCCTATATGTAATGTTACAAACGCGATTTTAACACCCTTAGCTTTAATTTGAATAAGTAAATCCTCTGTGAAATGAAGTCCTGCAGTAGGCGCTGCTGCTGACCCTATTTGTTTTGAAAACACAGTCTGATATCTTTCTTTATCTTCTAATTTTTCTGTTATATATGGTGGTAGAGGCATCTCTCCAAGTTTATCTAAAACCTCTTCAAAGATTCCTTCAAATTCAAATTTTACTATTCTACTACCGCCCTCAGAAACACTTATAACCTGTGCCCTTAGCTGGCCATCACCAAATACAAACCAAGTTCCAATCTTTGCTTTTTTTCCAGGTTTCACTAAGGTCTCCCAATGATTCACATCTATTCTCTTTAGAAGCAGAAATTCCATTTTACCGCCTGTATCTTCTTTCATACCTATAAGTCTTGCAGGTAAAACCCTAGTGTCATTTAACACTAAACAATCTCCTGGGTTTAAATAATCAATTATATCTTTGAACACTTTATGTTCTATTTCACTACTAGTTTTATTAACTACCATAAGTCTTGACTCATCTCTCTTTTGGAGTGGATGCTGTGCAATAAGCTCCTTTGGTAAGTCAAAATTAAAATCCTTTACTTTCAAAAAAATTACGCCCTTTCTTTATGCAAAAATAATTTAAATTTCATTGTCGTCATCAAATACTGTAAGTTGTTTAAGATTTTTATGCACCTTAGATTTTTTCATAGGTCTATTAAAATGTTCATAGGCCTTTTCAGAAGCTATCCTTCCCCTTGGAGTTCTTATTATGAATCCCTTTTGAATTAAATAAGGTTCATAGACATCCTCCAGTGTTCCTATTTCTTCGCCTATAAAATAAGATAATGTTTCTATGCCTACTGGTCCACCCTTAAAATTATCTATAATAGCTTCCAGCATTTTATTATCTATTCTATCAAAGCCTTCACCATCTATTTCAAGAAGTTCAGAAGCTGCCTTAGCTAAATTTAAATCAATGATTCCATTCCCTTTAACATCACAATAATCGCGAACCCTTTTAAGCAAACGATTAGCAATTCTTGGAGTACCTCTTGAACGCCTTGCAATTTCCACTGCTGCCTCCTGCGTTATTTCCACCTTTAAAATAGCAGAGGACCGAATCACTATTTCTTTTAACTCATCTTGTGTATAGTATTCCATAGCACTTAGTACACCGAATCTATCACGAAGAGGTGCTGTTAGGAGTCCTATTCTAGTGGTTGCACCAATGAGTGTAAACTTTGGTAAATCGAGTCTTATAGATTTAGCTGAAGCTCCTTTTCCAATTACAATATCTAGTGCATAATCCTCCATAGCGGGATATAATATTTCTTCTACATTTCTATTAAGCCTATGTATTTCATCAATAAATAGTACATCATAATCACTTAGTGAAGTTAAAATAGACGCCAAATCTCCTGCTCTTTCAATAGCTGGCCCTGAGGTTACTTTTAAGTTTCCCTTCATTTCCTTTGCAATAATATTCGCAAGGGTTGTCTTTCCAAGGCCAGGTGGCCCATATAAAAGCACATGATCAAGAGCTTCTTCTCTGTTTTGAGCTGCTTTAATGAATATATTTAGCTTTTCTTTTATTTTTGGTTGACCAATATACTCTCTAAGCCTTTGTGGTCTTAGGGAATATTCCGCATCCATATCTTCTTCAATGATAGAAGAAGTAATAATTCTTTCCTCTATATCATCCATAATATACTCCCACCTTAGTTCATTAAATATTTCAAACAATCTTTGATCATATTTTCAAGTGATAGCTTCTTATCGCTAGCTTTTAATGCCTTATCAGCTTCCTTTTCAGAATATCCAAGTGACATAAGAGCTCCTAAAACCTCCATAAGTTTTCTATCCTCTACTAAATCGCCACCTAAGCCCTGTGATAAATTGTTAACTTCAGTCTGCTCAATATGAATCTTTTCTCTAAGCTCTAGAATTACTCTTTGAGCAATTTTCTTTCCTATACCAGGTGCTCTTTGCAACGTTTTTTCGTCTCCTGATACAATCGCATACCTTAAACTTTGTACACTACAAATAGATAGTAGTGATAAGCCCGCTTTTGCACCAACTCCATTTACCCCAATTACAAGGTTAAACATCTCTATCTCATCTTTTGTTAGAAATCCATATAGTCCAATAAAATCTTCTCTAACAATTTGCTTTATATATAATAACACATGCTCGTTAGTTTTAGGCATCTTTGCCATAGTACTTCCGGAGGTATATATTTTGTACCCCATACCATTATTATCTACTACAATATAGTCTTTATTAATACCTATAAAAATTCCACTTATATATTCGTACACAATATTCCTCCTAGCGTTCTTTTAGAGAGATGAAAATTGACTATTACTTTCTCCCTAAGCGAATAGCGACTATATAATACTTTACCACCTAACCGTTATTAATTCAATAATTAACAATGGAAATGTTTCTAAATAAGTAAAAAACCTAAAGAAATTTTTTTCTCAAGGTTTTTTTACTTGCTTTTTATTTAGCATGAAGCATGAGTATGTTAAGATCTTAATAAACCCCTAGCATAATCAAAAGCTTTTTCAGGAGTTTTAAATTCTCCACTTTCATATTCTTCATCAATTTCTACAGCCTGGCTAGCACCACTATCTTTGCTATATTTTCTTCCGCGAATTAGGTCTTCTACCAGCCCGTCTTTTTCTTTTAAGTCATCTATTTTTATATATTGTAATTCTCCACTGTCTTTTGATTCAAAATCATATTGCCGTTGTTTACCATTATCTCCATATACATTAGAATTAAATATTTTCTGAGCTATTATATCCCCATTATTATCTGTTTTATAAATTGTTACCAGGTCATTATATACTCCTAAAAAATATCTATTTGCACTATAACTGTACCTATCACTATTATTAACAAAAGCAATTTCATGATCACTCATATTAGAAACTGTGTAACCTTGGTTTTTAAAAAGCTCATTAAGTTGTGCTTGTGTTTTACTATTTAATATAATAGATTCATTAAAATGTTTTTCTAATACTATATTTCTTACTTCACTATCTTTATATTTAATTTTAAAAATAAATTTTGTGTCTTTAGCTACCACAGGCAAATTAGCAGTCACTGCTGCTTGCATTGCATCCTCACTAATATTTTTGTCAGTGAGTTTTAAAAATGGAATTTTACTAGAAGCTTCTAGCACTAAATTATGGTTATTAATATATTGAGTAAGTGAGTAGCTACCACTAGCTATAGCAATTAACAGAGCTGTTAACATTGCGTATAAAATTTTTCTGTTTTTCATATTACCCCTCCTTATTTGTAAATTATGTCCATATAGAGGGGTATTTATTCAATTGATTCATTTTATTTATCTAAACCCTTGCCAGAATCAGTAACATCACCATATTGTATTTTTTAATCCTCATCTTATATTAAATTCACTACAAAAAACTACCATAATTGAGATTTTCAATCATGGCAGTTTTTTAATCTTCTTACAATTTATTAATCCTTAACAATTTCCAACTGCGTATTGCTGCAATTCTACTGTAGTTCCATTTTCTAGTCGTCCTATGGTTTCTGATAAAACTCTACATATTAGTTCTAAATTACCATCCTCAAAATCTAGTCGTTTAGAAGTCAAAATACAAAGTTGCCATTGCAATGTTTCTAATAAAAACATATTATATATGTCTGTAGGAACATTTTTTTTCACATAGTCTAGTCTTTTAAGTGCTTCATCATCATGAATTTCGTAAGCTTTTGTAATAATGTGCTTGTATTCCCTATAAATATTTTCATCAAAAAACATAAGATCACCTTCCTCTAATAAAATTTATGTTGGTAAATTAAATATTATTACGATTTCTAGGTTTTGTCAATATTGTTAAGATTGTTAAGTAATCTTCAAATGAATGAAAAGATTACAATATTGATATGAAATTTATCCTAATATACATCTTGAAAGGAGCCTATCATGGCAATTTATAGATTATCAAATGATTTAGTATTCCCTGACCCATCTCTTGCAGAGGAGGATGGGCTTTTAGCCTTAGAAGGTGACCTATCCTCCGAAAGATTACTCCTGGCCTACTCTAATGGAATATTTCCATGGTTTTCAGAGGAGGAACCCATCCTTTGGTGGTCACCTAATCCAAGATTTGTTCTTTATCCAAAGGATATTATAATTTCACATTCTATGAAAAAAACACTTAAAAAGAATACCTATAGAATTTCCTTTGATACTTGTTTTAGAGACGTTATATCCAATTGTTCTAATATTAGGAAAGAAGAAGGCACATGGATTACAAATGAAATGATCGAAGCTTACTGCAAGCTACATGAACTTGGCTTCGCTCATTCAGTAGAAGCTTTTTATGAAGATAAATTAGTTGGTGGATTATACGGTGTGTGTATAGGAAAATGTTTTTTTGGTGAATCTATGTTTTCAACCATGAATAATGCCTCTAAAGCGGCCTTTATTACTCTTAGCAAGGTATTAACTGAAAAGCGGTTTGTTGTAATTGACTGCCAAGTTCATACAAATCATCTGGAAAGTTTAGGCGCAGTTTATATTTCTAGAGTGGATTTTTTACAAGTGGTCCAAAGAGGAATTTCAATAGCTCCCTTAAAATTGTGTTTTTAGTTACATAATTCCTTATACTATTCGGTAATAGTATTGACCTTTTTATTGTTTTGTCTAATAATAAATCAGCATAAAGTCTAGATCTTTATGCTGATTTATTTTATTACTATTCTACCTTTTCAAATTCTGATTTGCCAACTCCACATTCAGGACAAACCCAATCTTCTGGAATATCTGCAAATTTAGTTCCTGGTTTAATTCCACCATCTTCATCCCCTACTTCGGGGTCATAAATATAACCGCATACTGTGCAAACATATTTTTCCATAAACATCCTCCTTTTATTTTATTTTTAACTTGTAATTGTAGAAATAAATGTGATTGAATTTCACAAACTTTCTAATAACTTAAACTTATGGATATATTACCATATTAATTATAGATTGACAATGTCTATTTTTACTTAATAAAGAATGTTAAGTAAAATATTCAATTATTGCATTGTGGAAGTTATTATTTATTAGTTCTGAAATATATTTATTCATGTCCTCACTATCTGGTTTCTTATAGACGTACTTAAATTTCCCATAAGGGCCCCATTTTAATTGCCTCGTTTCTTCATTGAGATCAAGTGCAGTATTCTTAAATCTTTGAACTATTAGTTCTTTTGCTGCTTTTGTAAATCGATGTTGAATAAGTTCAAAGCTTATTTCGCCCTTATAATCCTTTAATGCTATCTTTAATGTCTCAAATAATTCCTTATACTCCTCTTTCCAATTGTCATATATCATAATAGGTGCAATTATGAATCCTATGGGATATTCAGCTGAAGCAATTTTCTTAACTGCATCTATTCTCTCATGAAAACTGGAAGTATTGTGTTCAAATTTATTTATTACGTAACGGGAATTCAAAGTAAATCTAAACTTTGTGTGCTTGTTATGTTTTAGCTTTAAAAATGAATCAACATCATCAAATTTAGTAACTAGCCTCAATCTGCCATTAGAACTCTCTCCAAAATATTCTATGCATCTTTTTAAGTTTCCACTTAAGTGCTCAAGAGCAATGGGATCTGTTATACTTGCACATTCAAATGAGGTTATACTTGGCATGTTTTCATCTATATAACTTTGAATAACCTCTAAAATCTCACCCATATTTAAGAAAACCTTCATAAAAGGCTTTTCACCTTGAGTAGTCTGGAGATAACAATACTCACAATTTGCAGGACAGGAACTTGATAATGAAAATTGATAATCTGCAGATGGTCTGCAACTTACCAATTTCTTTTGACCATTTGTTGTAAAAAGAACAGTTTTTTTAGCCATTGCATAATTTTTCTCAGGGGTTTCACAATCTATTACAACTTTTTTAGAGTTAACTATAGGAATTTTTAAGCTCTCTAAATATTCTGTAATTTTTTTCCCTTCAGGGTATTTTAGAATTTTAGGATCTATATATGCAATATCTGGTATAAATAACTTCATTGTTTTCACCTCATAGGTATTATGTAAAAAAGTATATTTATTTATACACTTTAATTATTAATAAAAATAAGGGGATAATACAATTAAATGTATCATCCCCCTATTAATATTGCTTTCAGTAAATATTGATTCTTACCTAATATTGTATTTATTGATTACCTTATTTCTTAATTTTACACCAACGGTCTCATTTACAAATCTATCAATTAAATCTTCCTTAGTAGCCTTACCTTCTACAAATATGTTATATCTCTTGCAAAGCTTTCCTAAATCACCCTTACTTATCTCACAAGTTTTAACAAAGCCTTTTGCAGCTTTAACACTTCCCATAACCATTATACGTTTATATATCTCATCATTAGTCATAAATGCACCTCTAATCTCTTATTTATCATATACATTATAACATCTTAGAGGGCATGATTAAATCATTTCTACTCAAATTAATTAAATTTCATTAAAAAGCTCCAATATTTAAACAGTATTTACCCATTATTTTTATTTTTATTATCATGCAACACTTGATCAATTACAATTACGATTGCTAATATAAATGCATAGTTTTCCTGTTCATTGATATTAATCTCATAAGTATCTCCCCAGGATAACCATTTTTTATTTATTTCCGCTACGGCAATTCCATTTTTTGTAATTGAAAAATCATGAGCAAAAAAATCTCCTTCAATTTCGTAATTGCCCATATTACTCTCTATATCAAACCTATTGCTAAAGAAAGTAAATTCTTTTTTCACTCTTGCAGCATAGTTCCCATTTAAGTATATATTGTATTCTGGAAGTAACTTAAATAACTTCTGTTCAATATATACAATTTCATTGTTATACATATCATAAAATCTAAGCTTATTTCCTATGGAAAAAACCTTTCCTTCTACATTGAACACATCATTACCCGAAACGTCTCGAATGCTAAACTTGTCACCTATAGAAAATATCTTTTCTTGAATATAAAACTGCATTTAAAATCCCCCCCCTTATAGATGTAACCCAATTATTTATTTTACTTTCATAAGAACATAAAATTCATTCTTGGATTCTATTATACCACTTGAAGTATTCTTATTTCCGGATATATTAGAAAATTGAATTTTAATTTTGACTTTATCATTTTCATCTTCAAAGGACATTTCCTCTGGAGTTATGGCTTGATCCTTTTGGCTAATACCATATTTATCTATAAGTTTAGTTACAAAATCCACTAAATCTTTTTCATAAATATCTTTTTCATCTTGAGTTATCTTTAGTGTGCTTTTATTATAATCGTAGCTTATACTAAAAGCTGTGTTCTTTGGAATCTGCGGTCCATTATTAATATTATTATTCCTTGAATCAAAGAGATATTCATATCCTCTTATATCCATCGGTTCTGATGTGCCTCCGGAATTAAAGTAAAAATACCCGTTGTTATTTGCATGATATTCTTCATTATATTTTACGCCTATTACCTTCTCCATATCAGAAGTTTTGAAGTCTTGTGGCAATTGTTTAACATCTTTTAAACTATGATTTCGTTCAAAGTAATTAAGAATGCTAGTTATTTGCCTCGAATCCTCCTCAGTTACCACACCACTTGCTTTAATTACTTTGCTATCTTTAATCATGTTGTTTGCAATGAATATCTTAGTTAGCCTCTTATTTTGACTGTCTTTTGAAATTGAATAGCTACTAAAAGGACCAAATACAGATATAAAAGTTATTACTACTAGGGATAATGGAAGTACTATATTTCTTAGTTTGTTTGTAGCCGCAAAGTAAATCATAATTAAAAATGCCCATATACCAAGTGCTACAACAAAGTATCTATTTTCAGTTACCCCATATGCGTTAATTCTTATTCCTATAGAAATGAACATCATGACTATTAATGGAAGGATTGCTTTTGGAAAATATTTCATATATCCTTTTGGCCAGGTCTTTTCATGTAGTAGTGGTGATATAAAAAATAACACTGCTGCACTAATGGCCGAATACCAAAGCACGAGATTAGATACAAGCCCCTCTGGCCACTGCCTTGTAATAATTATCTTGCCGAAATATATATACAGTATTATTGTATATACTGAAATAAGTGGCATTATTATATATAGAACTAGTACATTTAATAGACGTGAATAATCCTTTAAAGTTAATATTTCATTCTTTGTAGGAAGTCCCGCGAGAAAAAAGGATGGTGCAAATATACCAGCAACAATAAGAAAAGTGTAATAGTAAAGTTCACTTTTAATATTAATTCCTAGAAGTTTATCAATTGTAAAAAGAATTGCCGCTAGTCCAAGATATAAAACCAGTGAATATAAAACTGTAGTAAAAAATCTAGTGAAAACCCTTACCACAAAAATCTCAAAGTCTTCGCGATTTGGGATATATGATATGAAAAGGAAAATCAAATATAAAATAAGGCTAAAGGCAATATATCTTGACATCGAAACCATCCTAATCATCCCTATACCCTTTAGGAAGAAGAAATAATAAAGAATTAGTAAACCAGTACCTCCTAAATAAGTAGCATACAGTGATACCTTCTTGCAATTCTCTGTTCTTTCAAAGAATAGGTTTATACAGAGTGAAAGTGGAATTCCAAGCGCAACAGCCATAGTTATTCTAACAAGGGTTTCTATAAAATCACCACTTGCTTTTGATGTTATTTCTGATATATAGATAAGAAGTATAACACAGGCCGTCGATATACCAATAGTTTGTGGAAACCTATTAATACTGCTTTTAATACCTTTTAATACTGCATTACATATTTTTTTCATTGCAAATCTCCTTTATTTTTCTAATTTAACTTTCCCCCTTAAGCTCCTTTATTTCCTTGTCCTTTAGCTCTATTATCCTTTCATATTTCGTTTCCATTTCAGTCCAATTTTTATTTAATAAATTTATTAGAGAAGCCATCTCATCAGAACTACCCGCTATTCTATTGAATAATAGTAAATTAAGAGCTAGAACTTCTGGAATTTCACTATGAGAGTATCTTAGCTGATGATCAATTTCACCATAACCTTCCTCAAATATTGTTCTCACTTGAATCTCCGCTATAACCTTTTGACTGGTGGGGAAAAATTCTATCAAGTAGTGTACGGACCTATAGCCTGATTTTCTAGACTGAATTTGAATATTTAGTTCATCAAACCTTTTAGTATCGTCTCCTTCGCGAACGTTAGCAGTTATTTCAATTACCTTCCAAGTACTATAAATAAAATTGTGTATATCTTCCCAATCTTCTTTAAAAATATGTATTGCTCTAACCCCTATTAAATCATTTATTTCTTCTTTATAATTTTCAATTGAAAACTGAAATTCCGAGCCATATTTTTCTTTTCGCCCTGGTGTCTTTCTAATTATCTTTTCTATTAACCTATCTGATTCTTTAACTCTAGACTTTACTGAATGTATTTTATTATGAGTCCTTAGAGTATCTGCTATAAACCCAGCTTGACTTTCATAACTACTCCTATAGCTATCAAAATCAGTGTATATTTCATTTAATACAGACCAATCTATTTCATTTTTAATGATATCGTCTTCTGTAATATGAGTTTTCTTGAAGAATTCTTCTTTTTTAAGATTCATGCTTACCTCCTATATAATAATATGCTACTGAATTTCAGTATATTATTAACACTTCTCATACACACTTATATTAAAATGGAGCACAGTTGAAAGTTTAGAAGTGCCACTGGCTTTTTCTCTCATACAATTGTCAAAAGTCCAATAATAAGGAGTCATTGCAATAAGATTCTTTACATGTTTCTCATCTTCTATATGAATATTGTACACAACTTCTGTTGTATTAATTAACTTGAATCCCTCAAAGGTTATTTCTTTTTCTTCGTGTTTTCTAGGTGTCACATATAATATTTCTTTTAGCCCGTATAAGTGCTGAATTCCAGGTGTTACAACAATTAGCTTACCGTTGTCCACTAGAACCCTTTTAAGCTCAGCCTCATCAGAAGGTGCAAAATTTCTAATAATAATATCTATGGTGTTTGTCATTATAGGTAAGTTAAAATTACTACCTACTATAAAGTTGATTTTTTTATCTCTTTTAGTTGCATAAGTAACTGCAGCTTTTGAAATATCTACACCGAAAAAATTGAATTCACTATTTTGAGTAAAGATAGATTCACTTCTAAATATAGCTTCCTTTAACTTCCATAAAAAATATCCTTCTCCACACCCAGCATCAAGTATATTTACATTATTTCCACTTATGTTTGATATTATTACTTCGTTTAACTTTTCAGAAAAAATGTGATAATACCCCTTATTTAAAAATTCTCTACGACCTTCCATCATTTCTTTACTGTCCCCTGGCTCCTTTGTGTTCTTTTGATTAGCCAGCAAAAGATTAATATACCCTTTGCTCGCTATATCATAACTATGATTATTTGTACATATATATTGTTTTTCATTTTTTTTTAAACACAAATTGCAAACAGGACATTTTAATATAGATTCCATATCTTCTGTTGTCATAAAATCACTACCTTCCTTAAAACCCTCTTTTGTAATATATCTATTTATAAAGTTTACTAATTAATTTTTCCAGGTAAACAGATTTCATCTGCTTACTCGCCATGGCTCTTTTTATTGGTGGTAATTTTAGGATAGCAGATAGAATAGCTGCCATAGCTCTATGACTTGCAAGTGCTTTATTATCAAAAATAAGTTCTTGTAATTGCCCTTTTTCTATAGCCATCAAAACAATTCTATGTACGGAATTAACCGGAGTAATTATCTGCTCTTTTCTACGCTTTAGAAAAATACTATCCTTATTGCAGGATCTAACACAAATACCACAGCCAAGGCATATTTCTTCATTGATTTTCGCAATTTTTCTATTTTGCGCAGAGGTCTCATTTATATTTGCAAGTTCAATTGCACCTATTGGGCATGCTTTAACACATTTGCCACAGGCGATGCAACTATCTTCTATAACTTTAGGAATAAACCCTGTGGTCTGAACGGGGTGAAGCATACCGAATTTCCGTGCTGCAATCATACCCTCACAACAGCAACCACAACAGTTACATAAAAATGCTGAATCCACCCTAACATTTTCGGCACATTGCACCAAGTTATGCTGATATGATCTGTGCAAAATTTCCATTCCTTCTGATACATCAATTTTTCTACCATAGCCGTATTTTGAAAGAGAATTCGATACATTACCAAAAGTGATGCAGGTATCCAGAGGAGCATCACAATTTTTGCCAAGATGCTGCATTTTATGTCTGCAATAGCACATGCTCACACTTATATCTGATGCTGTTTTTAAAATATGACTAGCTCTCTCAAAGTCCATAATTTCAACTGTATTATTATTTGAAAGCACCGGTTCTTGTACAAGAACTCTTCCGAGTTTTGTTTCAGTGCTTAAAAATAAATCTTTAATAAAATCTTCTTCTATATTTAAATATTGATAGTATAGTTCTGATAAAAGTTTTTGGTCAAAGTTCCCTCTAGTTCTCATTAGTGAAAACTCAAAAAAACCTAACATTGGTGGAGGTAGCACATATTGTTGCACCCCCTGTTGGTCCATATCTAAAAGTATTGCATTCTTAGAAAGATTCTCTAATATATTTTGGGTTAAACCCTCATTCATCTTCCATATTCTGCTAGCCGTTTTAACTGTAAAAGGCTTAATTGGTAATTTAGCAACAAGTTCTGCATCTTTTTCACTAATTAGCATCTTTAAAATTTTATGTAGTGTTTCTGAATGAGGTGCCCCTTGGGGAAACCTATTTATTCTTTGTTCCAAACTTTCATAAGCTGATTTCCCTGTAATATGAGACATAAATTCACTTTCCTTTATATTCAATTTTAGTGTGATTTTTTTTCACTTAAATCTACTCCAATTATATCTAATAAGAATATAAATATTGGTATTCCAAGTAGTAGACCCCAAATGCCCATAAAATGTTCTGACACTATTAATGTAACAAAAGTAAAAAATATTGGAAGGTGAGTGGTATCAGACATAAGCTTTGGGTTTAAAATGTAACTTTCAATAGCATGAATTACAAATATCATAATAAGCACAAAAACTACCTTAATTAGCCCACCTATTTTAAAAGCAATTAAACATAGTGGGATTAATGAAATAAATACCCCTGCTACAGGTACAAGACTTAAAATAAATATCATAAATGCAAGAGCGAACAATTGAGGAAAGCCCATTATGGCAAGCCCAATAACTGATAATATTGTATTTGTAATAGCTATCATTATTTGAGCCTGTATTACTTTACCAAAAGAATTTAAAAAGTTATTACCAAAATAACTAAAATAGTTATATTCCATTGATATTTTACTCCCTTTAAATTTATATACAAATTTTAAAATACTGTCTTTCTCTAGTATAAATATGAAACTTAGTAAAAGTGCCATAAAAAAATTCAAACTCCATTTTCCAAAATCAGTTACAAAAAGCATAATACTTTGGATACCAGATTTTGCATAACTGGCTATATCAATTTGCTCTAATATTGGTGTTAAATAAACCATTACGCCTTTTGTACTCTTCGGAAATTTAATATACTCCATCTTATCCAAAACAAGTAGACTTTCCGAAATAGCAATTGGTATATATTTAACTAGTAGAAGAACTATGGTTAATAACATAAACATGTATATAATTATAGTAATAATGGTTGGATTAATTTTAATAACTTTGTTGATTTGATTAACTAATAAATTCTGTAAACTATTTGCTAAATAAGTAATTAAAAAAGTTAATAAAATCAAATTAAAAATGGATCTTATTAAATATGCGAATAATACTAATGTTGCTAATATTATTAGTTTTATTATTGTTTCTCTCTGAAATAACCGTTTAACTGTTTGCATTTAAGGTGCTCCTTTATTTTCTTTTTTTATTTTTAACTATTTCATTATAGCAAATCATTTAGCTGATTTCTATAAATAATTATAATTATAATAGGTGAACAATAAGAAAAATGGTGTATACTATTTATATGTATAATAATATATATTAATATATATTATTAATGAGAAAGTTTGGTGGTGATAATAAATGAAACCAGTAATTATGTTTGTAACTGAATGGTGTCCATATTGCAAAAAAGCACTTGCTTGGAATGATGATGTAAAAAAACAAAACCCAGAATACGCTGATATTGAAATAAAAATAATTGACGAAGAGCTTCAACCACATATAGCAAAACAATACACTTACTATTATGTACCTACTTATTATGTTGACGGAGTTAAAGTTCATGAAGGCGCTGCCTCTAGGAATATTGTTAATAAAATATTTGAAATGGCATTAAAATAAAAAAGTTTATATTAGGCATCTCAAAAAATAGACTAGAATTTACACTAGTTATTTTTTAAGATGCCTTAATTTCTGTAATGCTGACATTCTAGTTTAAACTTCTTTTCCATTTCTTTATACTCACCTAAACTCTCAAGCCTTTTGTGAAAAAAAACAATGCCTTTTTCCATATTTATAATGTTTTTTCTCATTTGCGCTAAGGCTACTTTTTCTAAAATTATTTTTTTGTTATATTTGTTTATACTATTGTTTACATATTGTTTTTCTTGTCTAATTTTTTCTTTTCTTTTATTACATTCCATTATTTTAGTTTTTATACTAAATTCATTTGAATATTTCAAAAAAACTCTTCTATAGCTTGTAAAAAGTATTTTCTTAATAAATTTAAATTTTTCCCTTTTTAGAAAAATTCGAAGAGCTTCATTATATTTTTTACTTTGTTTTTGCTCTTGAACAATCCTATTTTCTAATTTATTTAAATGGAGTTTAATCACCTTAATATCCTGCTTGCATTGTTTTATTTTATCCTTTAGCTCTATTTGTTTTTTTTCAAAGTCTTTTATCTTTAATTTATTTATATCTATATTTTTAATAAACTCTTTTTCATACACTTTTAAAGTTTCAGCCTCAAACATTGTTATTTTTAAAAGTTTGCAAATATCTCTTCTAACTTTAGTAAATGCTTCAACTTCACTTTTCATTTCTTCTAAAATAGAACTATTTAACTTAAATTCTATTACAATATCATTGTATATTTCATTATCCTCTACCATCTATTTTACTACCTCTTTTCCATCTTAAATCCAATAATTCTTAAATGTATTTTACCATATTTGTGAAATTACTGCAAAGCTAAATAATCTCCACTTTAACAATTTAAATATAAATTTTATTTTTGTATCATGAATATGTTTTTTAGTCTGGGATATACTATTATTGTAATCAACTAGCCAACATTAAACACAAAGTGGGGAGATGTTAGTTATGTTAATCAATAGATTTATAGTTTTAAGCGTAGGCAGTATTGCTAAGGCTAAGAACGGAGATTACTAAGTAAGTCCGTATGGAATTTAAAATACGGATTAGTAAAGCCAATGATTATTTAAAATAATCATTGGCTTTATGCCTTTTATCTTATTTAATTTATCTTGCTACTCTAGCATTTCTAGGTTGTTGTCTTCCAGATTGATTTCTTTCATTTCTCCTAGCATAACCGTTTGCTTGTGACTTTCCAGTAGAAGCTTTTTTTGTTTTATCCACAGTAACTACTGTTGGTAAATTACTTGCAGGATAAGGATGATCCTCGATTACTGGTATTGATTTTGTTATAAGCTTCTGAATATCCTTTAGAAAAGGCTTTTCTTCTGCATCGCAAAATGATAATGCAACTCCACCAAGTCCTGCCCTGCCAGTTCTTCCTATTCTATGTACATAGGTTTCTGGTATATTAGGCAGATCAAAATTGATAACATGAGATAATTCCTCAACATCAATTCCTCTTGCTGCTATATCTGTTGCCACTAGTACTCTTGTAATACCAGCTTTAAAATTATTTAAGGCAAGCTGCCTAGCACTTTGTGACTTATTTCCGTGAATAGCTTGAGCTTCTATTCCTGAATTGTTTAGGTCTTTAGTGATTTTATTTGCCCCATGCTTTGTTCTTGAAAAAACTAAAGCAGAAACTATGGACTTATCTTTTAGCAAATGAATAAGTAGTGGTTTTTTATCTTTTTTATCTACAAAATATACTGCTTGATCAATAAGCTCAATAGTAGAAGAAACAGGCGTCACTGCTACCTTTACTGGATCCACAAGAATAGAATCCACTAGCTTTGAGATTTCCGGTGGCATAGTTGCTGAAAATAGCATAGTTTGTCTGATTTTAGGCAGTTGCGCTATAACCTTTTTTACGTCACGCAAAAATCCCATATCAAGCATACGATCTGCCTCATCAAGTACAAACATTTCCACATGGTGTATATTAATAAATTTTTGTTGCATTAAGTCAAGTAGTCTACCAGTAGTTGCAATTAAAATATCTACTCCACCTCTAAGTGCATCAGTTTGATTCTTTTGTGAAACGCCTCCAAAAATAACTGCACTAGTAAGATTCATATGTTTACCATAAGCTTCAAAGCTTTCTCCAATTTGAATTGCAAGCTCCCTAGTAGGTGCCAGTATTAGTGCCTTTATATTTTTAGGTCCCTTTATAACTTTTTGCTTTCCACAAAGAATTTGAAGTATAGGAATAGCAAAGGCTGCTGTCTTTCCAGTGCCTGTTTGAGCACAGCCTAGAAAGTCTTTCCCTTTCAAAATACTAGGAATTGCGGCCTCCTGTATAGGTGTAGCTTCTACATACCCTTCAGTTACTAGTGCTTTTTTAATTGGCGTAATGAGATTTAAGTTTTCGAATAACATTATTTTCTCCTTTGTAAGTGGTCGTCTTGAACTTTAAATGTCGCAAATCACTAATATCCTGTTATGAATTTTCTTGAAAATTGGAAACAACAACTTTCTTACATGATTATATTGCATCTAAGAAACCACCCTTTATTAGCGATATGAGTATATTTAGGCTGATTAATCTTCATTTTAACTTTGACTTTGTGGGTCCTTATGTATAAATAAATTTGTTTCATATATATCAACTTCAATTTTATATTATTTTAATTTAAATTTTATTGCACTCATATTTTTTAATTATAACATATTTTCACACTTCTTGCTATTCTTCTGAAGCATTACAGTCGAAGTGAATATAAATGGTGATTTATCATAAACTATGTGTACAAAATATATTTTTTTAAAGAAGGAGCTATTTTTTATGAATGAAAATTTAAATTTCCCTACTAGTGTACCTGAGCAAAAACAAGATAAACAACCGGGACTCGAGTCACTTATGAACCCAAGGCCTATTTTTGAAAATCCTGAATGTATAGGGTCTGGCAAATTATTAAATAAAGTTGCCATAATTACAGGAGGTGATAGTGGTATTGGTAAAGCAGTTGCCTTGTCTTATGCCAGAGAAGGTGCAGATATAGCAATAGTATATCTTGATGAGCATGAGGATGCAGAAGAGACAAAAAAACTTATTGAAATAAAGGGTAGAAAGTGTATTTTGATCCCTGGAAATATAGGAGAGAATACCTTTTGCAAAGATACTATAATCAAAACAATAAATGAGCTTGGCAAAATAGATATCCTTGTAAACAATGCTGCAGAGCAACATCCTCAAAATAGTATTGAAGATATTACGGTGGAGCAACTAGAGAAAACCTTTAAAACAAATATTTTTTCAATGTTTTATATGGTAAAGGCAGCATTACCTCATTTAAAAGAAGGTGCTACAATTATAAATACATCCTCGGTTACGGCTTATGAAGGGCATAAAACACTAATTGATTATTCCTCAACTAAGGGTGCAATAGCTACCTTTACTCGTTCCTTAGCTCTATCCCTAGCAAGTAGAAAAATAAGGGTTAATGCAGTGGCTCCAGGTCCTATATGGACGCCTCTTATACCAGCTTCCTTTAGTGCCAGTGAGGTTGGTAAATTCGGGAGCAAAACACCTATGGGAAGACCAGGTCAACCTGTGGAACTTTCCGAAACTTATGTATTTTTAGCTTCCGATGGAGCTTCATATATAAGTGGTGAAACTATCCACGTCAATGGTGGCGTTGTGATTAATGGCTAGTGCCACCCACGTGGCAAATGGCATGTATGCCACTTGCCACGTGGGTGGCACCTATGTAATCTTAATAAATACAGCTTCCTTTTTTATAAAAGCATCCACAACATCTGGGTCAAAATGTGTTCCTCTACCCTCTAAGATAATTCCCTTGGCCTCTTCATGGGTAAATGCAGCCTTATAAACTCTCTTACTAACAAGTGCATCATATACATCACTAAGTGCCATAAGTCGTCCAGAAATAGGGATTTCTTCTTTGGATAAACCCCTTGGATATCCACTGCCATCCCATTTTTCATGGTGTGTTAATGCAATTTCTTTTGCTAGTGTCAAGAATGAATCTTCTCCAAGTTCATTTATTCCCACCATTAATGATTGTTCACCATATATTGTATGCTTTTTCATTTCTTCAAATTCTTCTTTTGTAAGCTTTCCTGGCTTAAGTAAAATACTATCTCTTATACCAACTTTCCCTATATCATGTAACGGTGCTGACTTATACAAAAGCTCAATATATTCATTTGTAAATATCTCTTTATATTTATCTATCTTTTGTAATTCAAGTGCCAGCTCTTTAATATATTTTTGTGTTCTTTTAATATGTTCCCCAGTATCAGGGTCCCTTGTCTCGGCTAGAGCCGCAAGACAATATATTGCAGCGGAGTTAGTCCTTTCAAGAAGATTTGTTCTCTCTTTCACCTTTTCTTCTAAAATAGTGTTCTGATTTTCTAAAACTAGACGTACTTCTTCTAATCTTAATTGTGTTTTAACTCTAGCTTTTACTTCAACAATCTCAAAAGGCTTAGTTATATAATCTACTGCACCTAGTGAAAAACCTTTGGTTTTAGAGTCACTATCAGTAATTGCTGATAGTAAAATAACCGGTATATGTTCCAAAGTTGATTGTGTTTTCAATCCCTCTAAAACTTCATATCCATTCATTTCTGGCATCATTATATCCAAAAGAATTAAGTCTGGTTTTTGTTCTTCTAGAATCTCAATTGCTTCTAACCCATTAATAGCAACAATTAAATCATAATCTTCCTTAAGTGCCTCCACAAGAATAACAATATTCATTTCTGTATCATCCACTATCATTATTGTCTTTTGCCTATCCATTATTCCCCTCCACAACAACCTGCATAAGTTTTTCTACCATAACTTTAGCTTCTTTAAAACGATAGCGCTCTACAAGTTCATTTATTTCGTTAATTTGAACTATAAACTCTGTTTCCAGAGTATTGGTCACTAAATAATTCGTACTCTCTTTAATTTCTTTAGCTCGGGCTTTTCTTAAAACTACAAGTAATTTTTCTAAAGCACTATAAACATCAAAATTAACACTTAAAGGTTTTTCTTCTTGAGGATCTATCTCAATAATTTTTATTATATATTTCAGAAGTTCCTCGTTTAAATTCCACATTATCACAAGTTTTTCTGATATAATCACTTCATCATAGGAATCATACTTCTGCTCAAACTCATTAATAAAATTATTAAGTTTCATAGCTCCAATATTTCCTGTTACACTTTTAAGACTATGAATAAATCGCTTAGTTTCATCATATTGCTTATTCCTAATGAAATCTGAAAGTTCTTTTACTAAGTCACTATAATTTATAGAATATTTCTTTAATAGCCCCATATAAAAATCTTTTTTATTTCCTAGTCTAATTAAAGTTTTTTCAATATCTAGTATTTCATTTTTATTATTTGAGTTTTCCACAACATGGTTTATCCTAGTCTTTAAACTATTACTAGACAACCATTTTACAAGTGTTTCAAATAAAACCTCTGGATCAATTGGTTTTGAAATGTAATCATTCATACCAGATTTTATGCTTAATTCTCGATCACCTTTTAAAGCATTTGCAGTCATGGCTATAATAGGCAATTCTGAATTTGAATAGGTTTTTCTAAGAATTTCCGTAGCTTCATATCCATCCATAATCGGCATTTGCACATCCATAAGAACTAAATCAAATTTATTTGCATGAACATGATTAATTGCCTCATTACCATTAGAAGCAATACTTACATGTATACCAACTCCCTCTAGAATATCCTTAGCAACCAGTTGGTTAATCTCGTTGTCTTCAACAAGAAGTATATTCCTATGGGCCAAAATAGATTGATACTTTATTTTACTTTGTTCGTTATCATTTTTAGAAACTCTGCTTATTCCTGTTTCTTTTAACGCATTCATAACCGCATCAAACATTAAGGATTGGTTAATTGGCTTTACTAAAAAATTTTTAACTCCCAATTGATTTACTTGATTATAATAACTTTCTCTTCCTGTCGCACTGACAAATATTGTTTTGGGCACTTTGCTTTCAGTATTTGCTATCAACCTTTTGTATAATTCAATCCCTGATAATTCTGGCAAATTAAAATCAATAATCAGCAAGTCAAAGTTTTCATTTTCAAACAATTCAATTGCGTCATAAGGGCTCCGAAGAGCTGTAACCACAAGAGAAAATGAACTGAGCATACGTTCAAGTATCATTAAGGAGGTCTTATTATGATCTACCACCAGCACTCTTTTGCCTAATAAATCTGGATAATCTATATAACTTGTTTTTATTTCATTTATAGCTTTATCAAAAGGCATAACAAATTGGAAGCATGCACCTTCACCATATTCACTTTCTACCCATATTTCGCCATTCATTAACTCCACAAGTTGTTTTGAAATTGCTAGGCCAAGGCCCGTACCGCCGTACTTCCTTGTCATAGAACTATCCGCTTGGGCAAAAGCTATAAAAAGTTTTTCAATTTGCTCTTTGTTTAATCCAATTCCTGTATCTGTAACACTAAAATGTAATTTAACACTATTTTCTGTTTCCTTGGCAACTCTTACCGCAACATTTACTTCTCCACTCTTAGTAAACTTTATAGCATTAGTGGTCAAATTACATATGATTTGTTCTAATCTAAGTGGGTCCCCAATAAGTATATCTGGTACATCTTCACCTGTATCAAAATTAATATCTATACCTTTATTAGTTGCTGAAATAGCATACAAATTAGATATATTTTCCATTACCTTATCTAGATTAAATTTAATATTTTCTATTTCAATTTTACCAGCTTCAATTTTTGAAAAATCTAAGATATCATTGATAATTCTAAGTAAGGTGTTGGATGATCCCTCTATTTTGGAAACATAATTTTTTTGAAAATCATTTAAATCAGATTGTCCTATCAAATGGGTAAGTCCCATAATTGCATTCATTGGTGTTCGAATTTCATGACTCATATTGGCTAGAAACTGACTTTTTGCAAGGCTTGCTTCTGTTAATGCTTTGGTTCTCTCTTCAACACGACTCTCTAATTCATCATTTAAAATCATAAGGTTTTCTTCGGCCTTTTGGCGTTCTTTAATTTCAGTGTTAAGCTCGAATAGATTATTACGAATATTTCTGGCCATATCATCAATTGTATTTGCAAGTATCCCAATCTCATCTTTACTATCTTTAAGATCTTTTGGAATTTCTATAAAATTAGTACCATTAGAGTTTTGGATAATTTCAACCATACGAGTCAATGGTTTTGTAACAAAATTTGCTATTTTATTTGCAAAAACAAAAATGAAAGTACAAGCGAAGATAGCACCAATTAAAACAATAAGCATTAAAAGTTTCATTGCTGCTGAAAAATCTTTATGTTCAATGGCCATGGCTAAATATAAACCTTGAGAATTAGGTATTTCAGAATAACTTAAATAACTTGAATCACCTGTTGAATTAGTAATTTTCATTTGTCCAAGGGGGCTGCCACCAATTTGTTTTTTAAAAGTTTCAACATCCGAAATTCGTGTTTTTTCACTATTTGGGTCTACAATAACATTGCCCATTGAATCAAAAATCCACATTTCACCTAATTCACTTATTTTTGTTTTTTCCACTGATGCAATTAATTTTTTAACTTCTGCACTAATAATTAAGGTCCCCACTATATGTCCTTTATTATCCATTACTCTAGTTCCTGTAAATGAGACATATTGACAAAGTTTGTTATTATAAGAAGTTTGAGTTATAAGATTAAGCTTGTCCCCAGCTAATAAATTCTTCTCATAACTGCTAGATATTATAATATTCTTTGGGTTATTATAATACTCCTGACCGTTTATTGCCTTGAACTTCATTGATACAAATAAATCCCCATATCTGTTCATTTGATTATCTATCTCTTTTTTTATACCTAAAAAATCCCCTGTTTTAAATGCTTCAGTAGTGGAAAGTAGCTCCAATATATTTTTTTGATTATAAAGCCGCTGGCCAAAATATCGCGCTTCACTGTCAATAGCATGCGTCCCTATATCTCCAATAATTGGCTTAACTGTTTTGTTCATTTGATAATATAAAAAGCCGCTTAATAAAATTAAAACTAGAAACATAAGCAAAGTATAAGTTGCCCTAAGTTTATCCTTATATGATTTATTAATAAAATTCTTTTTAGACACAATATCGCCCCTCTACTTATTGTTAAAATCTACCTTAGCACTATAGCTACATTTATTATCACATAATATAACATTTTTCTCAATATATATCTAAAAATAGTGATATTTGGGCGGCACTTTACATGTTTATCCACACATATAATAACCGTACATAGGCAATTATATATAGCAAAAGTATTGTTTAAAAAAGGAGATATTATTATGAAAAAAAAATTTGTTTTAATTTTTACTGCTAGTTTACTTTACAACATAGTAAATATAACAATATCCCCTGCTACAAATATTACTTTTACTGAAGAAAATACTAATATATATAATGTAATAATGAAGCAAGACCTACTATGCCTAATGATAGCTTATCCTGAATACATTACAAATATTGAAGAAAAAAATGGATATGTATACTTATTGTTGAAGTCTGGAAAGAAGCTTAAATATGATGACAAAATAAGAAAAAATCCACAAGAAAAATTAGCAAGCCCTGACCTTCAAGATACTCTAGAACAAATATATCCCCTTTCAGCTATTAGAAATATCATGAAAACAGATTTTGACCCAGGTCGTTCGCGATCTTATGGATTATTAACAGAAGTTTATGGGTCTTCAAAAAAAGCTATAGAATCTAACCTTACAAAAGTTAAAGTAGGGTACAACAATTATCAATTCAATAGGAGTAATGGTGCTGCCAATTCACTGCAAGCTGTTATGAAAGAAGTAATGCCCCTTTCACAAACAAACCAAAATGTGAGAAAATGCCTTTTGCCCTGCAGTGGTACTTTTAATTACCGCGTTATTTCAGGCACAAGCAGATTAAGTCCTCATGCTTTTGGAATTGCAATAGATCTTGCTAGTGATAAAAGAGATTATTGGAAATGGGCTTCTAAAGAAGCTGGTGAAAAAAGATTAGCCTCATATGCCTCTGATCTTGTAGAAATTTTTGAAAACAAGGGTTTTGTTTGGGGAGGTAAATGGTCACACTTTGATATCCTACATTTCGAGTATAGGCCTGAAATAATTTTAAAGGCACGATATTTTACAGATAATGTAGATTTTAAAAAATCATGGTATGAAGGTGCACCATCTGAGCAAGTTGATATAAAAAATACCATAGAAAAAATCAATGCATTAATAAAATAATAGGAGTAGAGTAATTATGAATTTCTTTAAAATGAAAAATTTACAATTCTCCAAGATTAAATTGTTTTTATTTATAATGCTTCTTTTTTTCATACAACTGTGCTTTCCTAGCTATAGCTTTGCTGCAACAGATGAAGAAAAAAAAGAAGTTACTAATTATATAGAACAAATTTTTCAAAAAAGAAATAAAGCTATACTAAGTGGTGATCTAGAATTAATTAAATCTATTTATAATATGAAAACAAAATATGGGACTTGGGCTTATGAATATGAAAAGAGAAAGATGAATTATGTTAATAACTGGGCACAAAAACAAGGAATTAAGTTTAAAGATATCAAACCAACAGTAATTGTAAAAACAATTAAAGGTAACATTGATAAGTTTTCCATTTACCTATTGTGTTCTACCGAATACAAATATGTATATGAAAACCAGCCTGAACTAGAAAACACATCAAGAATTGGAACTTATCACATTTTACAACTAACTAGTCAAGATGATTCTTGGATAATTTCTAAGGAATGGTATAAAGATCCTTTTGGAGATTCACTAAACTTAGATAATATTAAGGCAGATTCTATAAAAAGCTATATACTATCTCAAAATGCAACAGATTTATCTACCATAGATAAGAGAAGAACCAAAGCTACAGAATATGCTGATGAATATTGTGGTGCTGCGAGTACCGCAGAATTTCAATATAAGTATAATAAAAAATATAGGGACTATAATCCTCAGGGTGGTGATTGTGCAAACTTTGCATCACAAATTCTTTTTGAAGGTGGAAAGTTCAGAAAAAATTCTGCTTGGAACTATGACAAAAACGGAGCAACAAGAGCTTGGCTAAACGCAGATGGCTTTAAAAGATATATGACAAATAGCGGTAGAGCGTCAGTAATTGCTTATGGTAGCTACGATAAAGTATATAAGGCTAGTTACAAACTACTGCCAGGAGATTTTGTTGCCTATGAAAAGAAAAATGACATCACTCACATATCTGTTGTTACAGGAGCTGATTCAAGAGGGTATGCCTTGGTTAGTTGTCATAATTCAGATAGAAATAAAGTACCTTGGGACCTTGGATGGAGCAATAAAAGTATTAAATTTTGGTTAGTTAGAGTTCATTATTAACAAAAAATATTAAAAGCTGAGGGTCATTAAAACCTCAGCTTTTATAAATAAGTGCCATCCACATGCCACTTATCACGTGGGTGGCACTGTTTTTTAAATTTCCATAATAATAGGAAAAATAATTGGTCTACGCTTTGTTTTTTCATATAAATATCTCTCTACAGATTTTTTCATATTAGATTTTAATACATACCATTCAATAATTTTATTATCCAAGCAATTATTAAGCTCTTGCCTTGCAATCTCTTTTACTTCATTAATTAATTCATCTGATTCCTTTGCATATATAAATCCGCGAGTGATTATGTCAGGTCCTGCAATTATACTATAAGATTCCCTCTCTAAGGTAACAACTATAGTGAGCATTCCATCTTCTGCTAAGTGTTTTCTATCTCTAAGCACTATGCTTCCGACATCCCCCACTCCAAGTCCATCTACAAATACAGATCCTGTGTGTACCCTCCCAGTTATTTTAGCCTCCTCTTTTGTGAGTTCTAAAACCTGCCCTGTTTCCATTGTAAATATATCTTTCTCATGCATTCCTAATTGTTGTGCTAATTTAGCATGCTGTCTTATATGTCTGTATTCACCATGAACTGGCATAAAATATTTAGGATGAACTAATGCATGAATTAATTTTAATTCTTCTTGATAGGCGTGACCAGATACATGCACTTCTTCTAAATCCTCATAAATTACCTCTGCTCCTTTTTTAAATAATTCATTTATCACCCTAGATATAAGTTTCTCATTTCCTGGAATTGGAGATGCAGAAATAATAAACAAATCCTGTGGTTCAATGGTGATTTTTCTATGAGTGGCAAAAGCCATTCTAGCAAGGCCTGCCATAGGCTCTCCCTGACTTCCAGTAGTTATTATTGTAATATTTCCATTGGAGTAATTACGCATTTCATCTACTCCTATAATGTAACCTTCTGGTATATGAAGATATCCAAGTTCCATAGCTACTTGTGAGATGTTCTCCATACTCCTTCCACTAAAAACAATTTTTCTACTGTACATTACAGAAGCATCAGCAATCTGTTGCATTCTATGAATGTTTGAAGCAAAGGTTGCAACAATAACTCTTCCTTCAGCATTAGAAATCATTCTAGTTAAAGTCTTTCCTATAGTTTTTTCTGAAATTGTATGGCCTTTACGCTCCACATTTGTGCTATCCGCCATAAGAAGCATTACGCCCTCTTTACCTAAATTTGAGATACGTTCTAAATCCATAACTAACCCATCAATAGGGGTAAAATCAATTTTGAAATCGCCAGTATGTAATATGACACCAAGTGGTGAGTGAATGGCAATAGCACAAGAGTCTGCTATACTGTGAGTAACTCTTATAAATTCAATTTTAAAGTTTTGTAGCTCTATAATGTCTCCAGCATTTACATTGTGAAGTTCACAATTCGATAACATATTGTGCTCTTTTAGCTTATTTTCAATAATTCCTAGGGTTAGCTTAGTACCATAAATAGGTACATTCAATTGTTTTAGAACATACGGCAATGCTCCTATATGATCTTCATGTCCATGAGTTAAAAAAATACCTTTTACTTTTCCTGCATTATTTTTTAGATAAGTTATATCTGGAATTACTAAATCCACACCATACATTTCCTCATCTGGAAAGGATATACCACAGTCTATAACAATGATTTCATCCTCATATTCAATAGCCGTTATATTCTTACCTATTTCTCCAAGGCCTCCTAAGGGAATAACCTTTATACACACTTCGTTTTTCACTAAATCCTCTCCTTAATTTATATGGATAAAATTATTTATTTCATTTTCTTTATTTTGCCTTTTATTGTGAAATTAATACCTTTTTTTAAAGATACCGTATAGAAACTGTATAATATAGTTAGTATTATGTTAATGGACAAATTAAAGTATCCACATAAAGCATATTAACTAAATTTTTAAAGAATACTAAAAGAATTAATGAGCACCCTAATAGTATAAAGAAAACAGTTATCACAATAAAATATAAGGAGATAAATCAATATGAAAACTGAAGAACAAATTAAATCTGAAGTGTCTAGGCAGGTTATTGACAGTATGAAAACAACATTAAATGAAGAGTTAACACAGGTAGAAAAGGAGTTCGAAGAAACTTATAAAAGTAAGCTTGAACAAGAACTACAGTATTCCTTAGACCTTGCAGAAACTGGTCTTCAACACAATTCAAGTAAAACATTAAAAGTAGAAAATAAAAAGCTCATGCAACAGTTAGATAGCATAAGGGTTGAAAAAATGAAAGTTGAGAACAAATTAAAAACTTTAAATGAATTCGAAAATATATAATTTCAAATGATCAAAATATTAAATTTGGTAAAAGCACATGAAAATCATGGGCTTTTATTTTAATTGTACAAAATGCAATACCGCTCTTTTAGCTAAAAATGTACATAGACCTTAATTTGACTTATTCTTTTCACTATAGTATCATTTAATTTAATGAATAAATATTATATTATGCGTTATTTGTATATTTTAAATAGATAAGGAGAATCAGCACACCATGAATATTTCTACTAAAGGAAGATACGGTTTAAGGGCAATGGTTGATATCGCAGTGAATTCAATGGGAGACTATATTCCCTTAAAAGTTATCGCTGAAAGACAAGCCATTTCAGAAAATTATCTAGAGCAAGTTTTCTCAGTCCTTAGAAAGGCTAACCTTGTAAAAAGTGCAAGAGGGTCACAGGGTGGTTATACCCTATCAAAAGAAGCCTCAAAAATCACAGTAGGTGAAGTTTTAAGAATTCTTGAAGGTGATTTAAGTATTACAGGAGATGATGATGGAGCCTTAGGACTTGATAAAACCATAAAAGTTTGTATAAACACCATGGTATGGCAAAAGGTTAATGAGCAAATTAATAAAGTTATGGATGCTGTCACACTTCAAGACCTTGTAGAAAAGTATAAAAGTCTGAATACAGAATATACCTTGGACTTTATAATATAAATCTACTGTATAAAGATTGTTAAAAAGCACTTCGTTTTGAAGTGCTTTTAGTAAGTTTTACATATGAGAAAGTTAAAGCCAATGTTATGACTGTAAATACTATTGCTATAACTTTTTTATTGTTGCTTATAGGAATTATTACGATGCCTCCACCATCTATAATTTCAACTGAGCTTGCATGGATATCCATATCCCCACCGTGTTCCTTACAAGCCCTATTAAACGTTCCATTTATTTTTACTATATCTCCCTTATAACCATACTTACCAAAGTTTTTTATACTTTGAGCCTGCTCATATTTAATCCATATTCCCATAGCTGTGCTTCCGTCACTGATATTTACCCAGGAATGGTTACCTCTAATCATAGCTTCCCCAATAACTTCACCCTTTAGTGTAATTTTACTATTATCGATCTTTTTACTATTTTCTATTAAATCATTAAAATTACTATATTCCTGTGCCCTACATGTTATAGAAAAACAGGAAACTAAAATACATACTAATATGATTGATTTAAAAGTTTTAACCATAAATTCTTAATACCTCCAAATGTAGCTCCAATTAGTACAAATACAGATATAAATTCTAGTCTTCCTAAGTACATTGCTATTATATAATAAATTTTCATTACAGTCGGCATTGATGGAGCAGTAACCCCAATGGATAATCCTACATTTCCTGTAATTGATGCTGCTTCAAAAGCTGAACGTAAGAGTGGATATCCATAGTAGGTTCCGAGTGCAGTTCCTATAAAAAATAATACTATATAACATGTTATTATTAGGAAAGCAGATTTCACAATACCATCATCTAAAATAATTTCTTTTATATGATGAAACTTATACACCTTTACTTTTCTGTCAGAATTTAATAATTTGTTTACCTCTGCAAATACACTTTTCAAAACCACCCCAACCCTGAGTCCCTTAAAACCACCTGCCGTAGAACATGCTGATCCGCCAATAAGCATAGCAATTATAAGCATAATCACAGGAAAATCTCCCCATTCAGTAGCAAATTGTCTGGCATAAAGATTACCAAACCCTGTAGTTGTATGAGCTGATAATACATTATATATAACTTTTCTAAAAACTGATATTGCATTACTATAAATGCCTGAATTTGTTAATTTTAATGCTGTGAAAAAAGAAATAATTAAAGCTGTAATAAAAAAACTCTGTGTTTCAATATTCTTAAATATTTCTTTTTTTTTGCCTTGCCATACTGCATAATGTAATGCAAAATTTAAAGAACCAATGATAAAAAAAATCATTGTTAATAGCTCATAGGAAAGACTATGATAATAGAGAATGTTTTGAGACATTGGTGAAAATCCACCTGTGCTCCAGGCAGACATAAAGATAAATAATCCATGAAAAAAAGCACTTACAGGTTGCATACCTATAAATATTCCATTAATCCATAGCATAGTCGTACCTATAATTAAATATATAATACTAATTTTCCAAATAATTCTTGCTGTATTTTTTACATTAGGTACTAATTCAACATCCTTTCCTTCACCAACATACATTTTGTAAGCACCTAATGTATGTCTTACCATAAAACTTAAAGCGAGTACTACCATACCTTGCCCGCCAACAAAGGTAAGAATGTGTCTCCACATATTTAATCCCAGTGAAAGATGGTCAAGATCTTGAGTAAGTGCAACTCCTGTGGTTGTAAATCCACTCATAACATCGAAACATGCATCCAAAAAAGATTTGGTATTTCCACTAAGTTCATAAGGCACCGCACATAACAAAGTTAATATAATCCAAGAACTAGATGCAATTATTAATCCATGTTTCCATTGTATCTTTACTTTATCAACCTTGCTTTTACCTGTAAACATAAGAAATACACCTAAACTAAGAGCTATATCTGTACTAATAATAAAATCTAAAAGTGCACTCCATTCCTTAAATATAAGTGAAGTCAATATGGGTATTAACATTAGACTTGCAGTTCCGATTATTACATATCCTACATAAAAATTTATTATTTTAAAATCATCAAAGTTTGTTATTGTTTTTTTCATATAATCACCTTACTAAAATCATATTAAGACCATATAAAACTAATAAAAATAGTAGTGTATAGCCTATCTCTATAATTATTCCCCTTATAATTCTCCTATTAGTCATAATATATTTACCTTCCAATTGTAGATTTTTACATCATTCTTTTTATCTGTTTTTGCTTCTATTAATATACTATTTCTCCTTTATTTAAGCTTTCTATTATTTTTAGTGGTTGATATCAAATTCTCCCTCTATTAAATTACAAATTACTTGTGTGCTACATACAGTCTTATCTACTCCCAGTGCCTTGAATATTGCAATATTTTTAGGATTATTGATTCTAGCTATTGTTTTATTAATATTAAAATTCACTTTAGCCATCTGACATATTACCAAGTTTTCCTCATCTTTTCCCGTTACTGCAGCTACTACCTCAGCTTTCTCTATACCAGCATCTTTTAGTACTTCAACATCTGAACCATCCCCACATATTACATCTACTTCAAGATCTTCGGCAATCTTTTCACATAGTTTTATTTCTTTTTCTATTAACACTACTCGATATTTTTTTTCTTTTAATGTTTTAACAAGATAATACCCTACCTTTCCACCCCCAACTACTATTGCTCTCATATAAGTTTCCCCTTCATTATTGCCTTTACTAACTTTTCTTTATTCTCCACATTTATGCTACAAATTATTTTATCGCCCTTTTCAAATAGATTTTTTTTTGGTATCATAAATCCCCCATTTTTCGAAACTGCGCATACCCTACAATCAAACTTCTCTTCTATTTCTAGAACAGTTTTAAAACTAAGATTGTTTATTGTAACCTCTTCTATAGATACATCATTGTTTAAAATCAATAATGTACCAGAATTAGCATCTATTATTCTGTTTTTAATTACATTTATACCTAATTCAGTTGGATTTATAGTTCTTAGTCCTAGTTTTCTATAAATAAATTCCCTTGATGGGTCGAAAATTCTAGCTATAACTCTAGGCACCTTAAATATATCCTTTGCAATTTGACTAGCCATAATATTCATATTATCTGATGGTGTCATAGCCAAAAAAATATCTGCTTTATCTATTCCCGCGTCCATTAATACATCCTTATCTATTTCTACCCCCTTAATTTTAATTCCATTAAAACCACTTCTAAGCCTACCCAAATTTTCTGCGTATTTATCCACTATTACCACATCATGGCCATCATTAGACAATTCCATAGCAAGTCCGCTACCGAATTTACCACAACCTATTATTAAAATATACATAATATGCTCTCCTTACTTGAATCCCTTTAGATGTTATTATTGTTTGTAAAAGAAATTAAGTTATACATTTTAATTACAAATGATTAAAGTAAAGTAAAATTAATAATTCTTTAAAGTGAGGTTAATGGTTATGCTATTCAACAACAGGAAGGCACAGAATGAACATAAGACGATTGAAATTATTTCTAAAAAGGCATATAAAAAGACTTCAGAGGGAGTTAAAATCTCCTTCTGAAGTCTTTAATTCTACACTTTAGATATCTCATCAAAATGTATTTCTTTATCTCACTTTGTTAAAATCATATTAATGCTAAATAAAACTAATAAAAATATTATTGTATAACTTATTTCTGTAATTACCCCACCTATGATTTTTTTGTTAGACATAATATTTTTTCCTCCAATTATAGATTTCTCTATATTTAAATTTTAAATTTTTATCTGATGGTTTATAAATTGAATCAAATACACCTCAAATTATTCTTCATGGTATGGTATATTTAATACATTATATCAATATCAAAATAAATTTGATATTAAGAAAGTATAAAGATTGTCCCTTCCATATAAAGATTGTGTTAAGATTTACTTAATATATATTAACCATCATCTAAAATAGTATTATGCTTTAAACGTAATAAATTGGTTCAGCTTTTGTACTTTATTTTAGACATAATACAAAATAAGCACCCCCATACAACTTTTCAGGCTGTATAAGGGTGCATTATATTATATCTTTTTTTTAATTAAGTGGCATTCATACAAGTTAGATAATATTACTTTAATAATAGCGTAAATTGGAACAACGGCAAAGGCTGCCAAAGGTCCTCCTACTGTAACTGCACCTATTACTAAGAAGATGTCAGTTAAAGGGTGAATTTTCATCGCTTGAGACATAATTGCAGGAACAACAACTCTGCCTTTTAAAGTCTGAATAATGATGAACACAATTACAAGTTTTCCTATCATAACAACTCCCATACTCAAAGCAATAATAGAGGGAATAATCATGGAGATTAAAAAACCTATAAAAGGAATAAAAGCCAAAATAAAAGTTATTGAGGAAAAAAGAAGAGCATTAGGAATACCTATAATTTTATAGCCAACAAATATCATTGTGGATAAAGCAAGAGCTACTTTTGCTTGGCCAGTAACATAAGCGCCCAAAACCGTATCACTATCAGAAAGAGTTTTCGATACAAATTTTTTATATTTTTCTGGAATTATGCACATAATTCTATCTTTAAATTTAGGACCATCTTTAAGCAAATAAAATAATATTACCAACATAAGAAATAGAGTTGAAATGGTATGTATTGCATACTTTATTGAAACCATAAGATTATGAACCAAATTATTCGAATAATTACTAACTACATTACTAAAGGCTTTATTAATCTCATGAGTAGGTATATAGTTATTAATTTTATTCATTATTTGATTAATAGAGTTTTGGTTCCCCTCAATATTGGTTAGTTCTTCTATTATTCCATCAAACTGAATTGCGATATAATTACTAAAAAAAGTTATACCACCTATGGCAATGAATAGTCCCAGTATTAAAGTTAATAAAGCTGAGATACTTGGTTTTAATCCATTTTTCATGAAAATTGTATTTAATGGTTTTATAATATAATACACAAACACAGAAAATATTAAAGGAGTTAAAAATGATTTGAAAAGTATTCTTATAAGTCTATGAACAAAAAACATCTTACCGAAAAGAATTATACCTAAAAAAATTAAATTAATAATCAGTAAAGTTTTTAGTATATTATTTTTAAACATATCTACCCACTTCCTAAGCTTTAGTACATACAATATAGTTTAGTTTTAGCATGCAACTATGCACTTATTCATAAATCCTACTTATATTATTGCACAAAATAGGGCCCCTTTAGAGGACCCTATACATACTTTCTCATGTGCTTCAATGCGTTTTTTTCCACTCTTGACACCTGTGCTTGGGATATACCTATTTCATCAGCCACTTCCATTTGTGTTTTCCCATCGAAGAACCTCAAATTTAAAATTAACTTTTCTCTATCTTTTAATTTTTTCATTCCCTCATTAATTGAGATATTTTCAAGCCAACTATCATCTATGTTTTTAGTGTCGCTTATTTGATCCATTACATAAATTTCATCTCCACCATCATGATAAATTGGTTGAAATAAAGACACTGGATCTTGTATAGCATCTAGTGCAAATACTACATCCTCCCTTGGTAAATTTAGTTCTTTTGCTATTTGAGATACAGTTGGTTCTTTATTGTCTTGATTCACCAATCTATCTCTAACTTGTAATGCTCTATATGCAATATCCCTTAATGATCTACTAACTCTTATAGAGTTATTATCCCTTAAGTATCTTCTTATTTCCCCAATAATCATAGGAACAGCATATGTTGAAAATCTGAGATTTAGACTTAAATCGAAATTATCAATGGATTTCATTAAACCAATACAGCCTACTTGAAATAAATCATCTACATTTTCTCCCCTATTATTGAAGCGCTTTATAACACTTAAAACCAACCTTAAATTTCCCTCAATAAATTTTTCTCTACACTCATACTCGCCATTTTGTATCCTTAGTAGTAGCTCTTTCTTCTCTTTTTCTTTTAATATAGGCAATTTTGAAGTATTTACTCCACATATTTCTACTTTATTGAACATCATAAGGTCATCCTTCCCTTCAGAGTAATTGCATTTAAATTATGTCCTTATGATTTATTTTTTATACTACTGACAAGCTTAACTTTTTTTTTGTTGATTGCAAGAATTCTAAAGAAGTATTATCATATAAAATAAGGGGTGATAAGTATGATAAAAATGAACTTAATAAAAAATAAAAATTTTACATCAATTTATGAAATAAGTAAGAGACTTTCCTTCTGAACTATCCTTAAATAAATGGATAAAGCGTGTAAATAGTATGTTTAATTATACCACAGCCTATTCGTTTACCAGATGCACCAGCTGGCTGGGTACGATAGTCGTCTGGGTTTTCATGAATAACCACAGCTTTGTCAATTATATCTGAAACTTTAAATTTATTAGTAAAAAACATCATTCTAGCATAGCCATTGTTAGAAAATAACACTGGAAAATCTCCTGAATGGTTTCCATGTGGCTGATTTGTTGGATTCCAATGGCCACCTGCATTAGCAAATGGATTAGTTTGGTCGCCCATCTCACAATTGGCAGTTTCATGTATATGAAATCCATGAGGACCAACAGGCGGGGTTTTATCTGTTCCTGGTTTATACAATGGTAACCCATTTAATTCCACATAAATATCTACACCACCTGGAACATCCGTAAAAAAAACCATACCAGTAAGTTTTGGTGCTAAAGAACTTCCGTGTATTTGCGCCATAGCATTCATTCTATACCTCCACAAAATAGATTTGGTATTATAATATGTGAGTATACACTTAGTGTTACCGCCAATGTAAGTTGATATAAGGCACCTAAATTTTTTGCTTAAAATATCATTTAATTTTAACAAAAAAAACACTCCAAATATATATAAATTTATACATACATTTGAAAGTGTTATTTGCCATCATGAATCAGTGAAAATACGTATGCCATCATTGTGCTAAACGTTTACTACAATGCAACCGTTGGTATACCCTAACCCTCAAATTCCTCAGGGAACTCTGCATTATGATAAACATCCTGCACATCGTCATCGTCTTCAAGCATATCTATAAGCCTTTGTACCTTAGCTGCGCCTTCTAGGCTAATAGGTATCATGTTATCTGGTATCATTGTAAGCTCAGCAGAAGCAAATTCAAAACCTGCCGCTTCTAAAACTTCTCTTACTGTTCCAAAGTTTTCTACAGCTGTGATAATTTCAAACATTTCTACTTCTGCATTGAAATCTTCCGCGCCTGCTTCTAAGGCTAGCATCATGATTTCATCTTCATCCATAGCTGCTGTTCTTTCTATGATAATTTGTCCTTTTTTAGCAAACATCCAGTGTACACATCCATTTGCTCCCATGTTTCCACCGCATCTATCAAAAGCATGCCTTACAGTTGCTACACTTCTATTTTTTTTGTCTGTTAATGTGTTAATTACTACAGCAACGCCTTCTGCTCCATAGCCTTCATAAACTATTTCTTCATAGTTTATGTCATTAAGTTCCCCAGAGCCTTTTTTTATCGCTCTAGTTATTGTGTCAGCAGGCATATTAGCAGATTTAGCTTTTGCAACTACATCTCTAAGTCTAGCATTAATTTCTAAACTAGCTCCACCATTTTTTGCTGCCATTATTAATTCTTTGCCTATTTTTGTGAATATTTTACCTCTTTTAGAATCAATTTTACCTTTTTTCTGTTGTATGTTATGCCATTTTGAATGTCCCGACATTTGAAATTCCTCCCAACTAACTATTTTATGTGTTAAAATTTTCTCAACCATGCCTAATAAATAGCAATAATTCTATGAATTAGTTATAAGTACATTACTTTCCCATTATATCATCGAATAAAGCACTTTTCAAATAAAAAAAAGAAAAGTATTTACACTTTTCTTACAATTGCTAAAGGATAGTGTTTATCAACGCATCATTCATACAATCTATGTTCTAATTTGAAGTACATTTTCGGCTCTTCTGCTTGTTCAAAATTTGCTTTTCCAGAGGTAACTTCAGTTATTTGTGACTGAAATTTTTCTAAATTACTAAACTCACAAAGAATTTTAATTTTCACTTTGTCAGTATACTCTATATCCTCTATATGGGTGTTTGACTCTGCACATACATGTTGTAGCTTCCCAAGTAGGTCGTATTCAATTACTATTTCTAATGAAATACCTTTAACCTTTTCCACTACCCCCGCCTCTTTAATAGCTAAGGAAGCACCTTTAGAATATGCTCTTGCAAGCCCTCCAGTGCCTAAAAGAATTCCTCCAAAATATCTGGTAACTACCACAACTACATCTGTAAGATCACTCTTTTTTAAAACCTCTAGCATAGGAATTCCCCCTGTACCGTGAGGTTCTCCATCATCACTATATCTTTGTATCATTCTATTTTCACCAATTATATAGGCATAAACATTGTGACGTGCTTCTTTGTGTTCACTTTTTATCTTTTGTATAAATTCCTTAGCCTCATCTTCAGTTTCTACTCTTTTGACCTGGCCAATAAAAATGGACTTTTTCTCTTTAAATTCAGCCTTTGATTGATCCTTAACTGTAAAATAGCTCATGTGCGTTCTCCCACTATATTTGCTCCATCAGAGTTAAAAACTTCTGTGCAGCATCTATTATGTATTTTTTGTCTGTGTTGTCATTTATGTATTTTATTTTTGTAATAGCTTTTTCACTTTTTATTTTACCTAGAGATTTTATTGCATAGCTTATCACTTGTGGATTCTCGTCCCCAAGCGCTCTTAGCAATGCCCCCTCTGCTCTATTATCTCCCATTTTCCCCATAGCTGAAACTGCCATTCTCCGTATATTTATGAATTTATTCACAGAAGCTTTAATTAAAATATCTAAACAAGACACTTCCTTTAATTCTCCTAAAATCCAAACTGCAGCCTCTTTGTCTTTAGGATACATCTCCCCATAACTAGTTTTTATGAGTGTTGTTAATTTGTTTTTATTATCCTCTCCCAATGAATTCAAAAAATTAATTTTATCCTCTTTTCCTGCTTTAGCAATACTATTGAAAAGCTCAGAAGGATCATTACTTTTAACTAAAAATCCATATTTTATTTTACCATCTATGATATGTTTTTGCACAATGGCATTATCCAAATTTCTTATTTTACATATGGCTTCCATAGTTTTGCCCTCTAAAAATAAGAAATAAGATATTTCTTCCTCTGAATAAGTGCTAATGCATTTCCAGTCAATTTCCACTAATCCCTTTTTCAAAAGCTTCTCTCCTTATCTTGTTGGTATTTTTTCTAATATCTCTGAGATAATTTTAATTCCCTCTTCTATATCAGTTTTTTTTATTTCTGAAAAACTCAATCTAAAATAATTATTGCCTTGCTCAGCATTTTTATAAAATAAAACTCCTGGTGTAATTAAAACTTTCCTGTTTTTGCACAAATAAAACAAATCCATAGAATTAATTTTCAATTCATCAGCTATATTAAAATAAAAGTTAATTCCCCCTCCAGGAGTATAATAACTAACTTTAGTGCCTAAATATTTTTCTATACAACTTATCATAAAATCATATTTATCTTTATAAGCCATATTAAGATAGTTTATATGCTGTTTCCAAAGATCTTTATTTATATATAAATCTAGAGCACGCTGCATAAGACTTGAAGTCGATATATCTGAGTTGATTTTTGAATTTTGAATATATTCCTTATATTTTTCAGGGGATATCATATATCCTAGTCTTATTCCTGGTAGAAATATCTTAGAAAAACTCTTAATATAAATAACTCTATCATTTATGTCCAAGCTTTTGAAGCTCTTATATTGCTTTTGGTCATATATTAGCTCAGATAAATAGTCATCTTCAACAATATAAAAATCATATAGCTCTGCCAGTTCTAATATTTTTAACTTTTTCTCCAAACTATAGGTTGCTCCTGTAGGATTTTGAAAATAACTCATAGCATAAAAACATTTTATTCTATTCTTCTTTAGTATTTCTTCAAATTGATTTAAATCTATGCCATCTTCTAAGATATCAACTTCAAATATATTAGCCCTTCGCCATTTAAAAACCGTAAGCGCACCACCATAGGTCGGCTTTTCTACAACAACATTATCATGAACATTTATTATAGATTTTGACACTATATCAATACCCTGTTGTGCCCCAGATAGAATCAATATATCTTCAGTGCTTACCTTATTGTCCCAAAAAAAACTACTTATACTCTTTCTAAGTCCTTCATACCCCAAAGATTCCTTATAGGCAAAAGCCTCTGCACCATCTCTATCTAATACTTCATTTAATACATCTTTAAATACTGTTACTGGAAAAAACTCACTACTGGTGATTTCTCCTGTAAAATCTACATATATTTTAAGATCTTGCCCAGAGATCTTTTTTAAGGTATTTGAATATTCCTTTTTAAACTTAATGTTTGTATCTCTTCTTTTAGCATAAGTTCCACTGCCCATCTTTTGATATGCATAGCCCTCAGTTTCAAGCTTTTTATAGGCACTAACTATGGTAACCTCATTTACAATCAATTTTTTCGCTAATTTTCTTATAGATGGTAATTTTTCACCATCATCAATGTTATTTTCATCAATCATTTTTTTTATATGCTTTGATATTTCTATGTATTTGGGAATGTCTAGGCTAAATTTAATTTCATACTTCTCCATATCTACACCTATTTATTTCAAAATTATTATACAAAATATACATTTTGTTTAAATAAGACTTTTTCCTTGTCTATCTTAAAATCTCTGCTTTCCTTTTTAATAATATCTCTTTCCCACAGTTTATTAAGCAATTCTTCCATGTCTATATCAAAGTCCACAAACAACTCTTCCTCCATAATTTCCTCAGCACTTAAAAACTTATCTTGTTCTCTCATATAGTTTAATAATAGAGCGCAATTGTTCTTAATACTTGAATTTATACTCCCCTCTAAGAAATTCATAGTCTCTTGAATAGTCTCTGCTATGTTTGATTTTTCAAAAAACAATTTATCAACGCATTGCTTAAAGTCTTCATTTAAATTCATGGACATAGCTAAAACATCCTTACTAATCATATACCCGGATGAATTAATAAATAGTCTTGAATACTTTTCTATACATCTTATAGCCGTAGTGTAGGATGTATATATACCATCGCTCCACAAATACTTTTTACATACTCCCATGTCTTTTAAGAGTTTTCCTAAATAGCACATGCCCCATCGTTCTCTATCGATATCCGGAAAAAATCTTCCACCATCAAATCTTACTGTTATATCCATATCCTTTGAAAATACTAGCCTTGAAGATGAAAAAATTCTATGTATATATCCACCTTTTAGATTGTCAGAATAAATTTGTATAAAATTTTCTTTACCCATAAGTTTAATATGAACAGGAACATCCTTCTCCTGCGTGTATATATCTCTAATTTTTTCAAAGTTTTCTTTGACAATTACGAAAAGATCAATATCTGATTCTTCCCATAAATCACCTGTGACCATACTTCCGAAAACCATTACCGATAAAACAGATTCATCAACTTTTATTCTATCTACTACGCTATTAAATGCATTTTGATATTGTAAAATAGTTTTTGTCATTACCGTTCCCCCTAGTTTTTATAGTTTTTATAATTAATCACATGAAATTAAATATTTTTTACTCTTTTATCCTTCATTATAACACTACATTTTTCACAAGTGAATAAAATAAAGAGAATCAAGTCTAATGTTAATTAAACCTGTCCTCTTTAGCATTGCAAAAAATTATTTACAATCACAATCATACTTTGCTAATTTCAACATATTATCAATTTTACATCTTAATACCTCAATTAAATCCTCAGCTATTTCATTAACTTCTACAACCAAATCTAGAGCTTCCTTTATTTTTGATGCATGGCCAAAATTTGTATTTGCCATATTAAATGCAGAAATTGAAAAATGATCAGCTGCAAAAGACACAACAGTTAAAGTATCTGTTAATGGTTTTACATCATTCTCAAAATAAGCCCTTGCTTTGAAGTCTAAGGGTAATCTATCCAGCTCAAATTTTAAAATATTTATGTTTACTGCCTGATCTGCCAATGATTTAATATCAAAAGTAGTAGTTGTATCAGTGGTGCCAGTGGTGCCAGATAATTGTTCCCCCATGGTCTTATTTTCATAGCTACTTTTATATTGCTGAGTAATATCATCTATAATTTTTTTTTCATATTGGTAATTCACATTTTGGTTAGTAAATTTTTTGTTTTGTCTGTTTTCATTATCTGAATTTAATTTATCATCATCCATATCTACTCCTATATATGATAAATGCTATAGACCTAATACTTAATTATATAAGCTAGCCACAGATTTTATTACACTTATCTTAATTTTTTTCAATAAGTATAAAATAAAACTTTATCAATTACAACAATAATTTCAGTTTAATCTAAACTAAAATATATTTTTCGCACTTATTATAAACTTCATCGTCCCCTTGTACCGACATAAGTGTACCCGCTTCATTGTATTCTTCTGACTCCACCTTAGACCCTCTATGCAAATATGCAACCATTGCCTGATCAGTGTATGGAATAAGTACTTTAAATTGTTTAAGGGTATATGGAAGATCCTCACAAGCTTCTGTCAATAGCCCTTCCAAATTAGTACCATATTTTGCGGATATTTCTATGCATTTCAAGTTTTTATATTTTTCTTTAATCTTCAAGATGTTTTCTGGTGAGGCTTTATCAATTTTATTTAACACCAATATCATTGGCTTATCAATTGCCCCAAGTTCTGTTAAAACACCATCTACAGCTTCTATTTGTAGTTCTGCAGTGTCTGAGGATACATCAACTATATGCAACAACAAATCTGAATATACTACTTCTTCTAATGTAGATTTAAAGGCTTCCACTAGGTCATGGGGAAGTTTTCTTATAAAACCTACAGTATCCGTTACTGCTGCCACACGATTATCAGGTAATAGAAGTGCTCTTGTTGTTACGTCTAAGGTTGCGAAGAGCATATCTGCTTCAAAGACTTTATCCTTTTGAACGGCACTTTTTAGTGCGGCTACCTCGCATAATACATTTCTAAGTGTTGATTTTCCTGAATTAGTGTATCCAACTAAGGACACTTTTGAAATACTTTCCCGACTTCTCTTTTCCCTTTGTACATTTCTCGTGGTTCTTATTTTTTCCAATTCTTTATTTAAATCAAATATGCCTTCTCTTATTCGTCTTTTATCAATTTCTAATTTTTTCTCTCCAGGACCTCTTGTTCCAATTCCAGCACCTGTTCTTGAAAGCATAGTTCCAAGTCCTGTTAAACGTGGTAACCTATATTTTAATTGTGCAAGCTCAACTTGAATTTTCGCTTCCCTAGTTCTTGCTCTTCTTGCAAATATTTCTAATATCA
>Ga0209123_1000243_pt1 | contig 79226 bp, 69 predicted proteins | sample BarGraIncu00431A_FD_184500 | JGI IMG/M metagenome (GOLD analysis project Ga0209123, IMG submission 184500) | Arctic peat soil microbial communities from Barrow, Alaska, USA - Barrow Graham LP Incubations 004-31A (SPAdes) (version 2) | ecosystem: Environmental > Terrestrial > Soil > Wetlands >... | reverse complement strand
TAAGAAATACTGTTTCTCTTAAAGTTGAAGTAATCCTCGCTGCAATAACACAACAAATTGTAATTTTAATTGCTGATAAACTTAATAAAAAATCTCATCTCTTATCCATAAAATCTTTAATAGCATAATCATTTTTTATAATTAGATTAGTGCTTATTAAGTTCGCTATAAATCAGGAGACTATTAATCCATTATCTGTCTAATTTTCTTGAAGAGTTTTGCAATCAACTAAATATTAATATGTTTTAGCTTTTATTATATTCTCTACATTTGTGTTAATTCCTTCAATAGATAACTATTTATTTTAAAATTATATTGTATATTAAAATGTAATCGTTTTATGATGAATTCATATAAATTCTGCCCTTAATGAAAAATAATAATAGTATATAATAAATATGAAAAACCGAGTCCTTTTGAACTCGGTCTCGGTCTCGGTCTCGGTCTCGGTCTCGGTCTCGGTCTCGGTCTCGGTCTCATTCTCATGTGCTTTTCGCCAAACTAATAATTACTCAAATGAAATGCTTTATTAGTTACTCAATATAGAAGTTCTAGCAGGAATATTGTCATATATAAATTTAGCATTTACTAAAGCTAACCTTACACATCCGTGAGATACAGCAATTCCAAGAGTATTATCTATAATATAATCTCCATTGTTATCATAAAGCACGGTGTGAAATAAATAGTTGCCACTTATTTGAGTATAATATTTACACCTAGCTCCTCCATCTGCAATAAAGTACCCACCTTTACTTCCCACCGTGAAATTACCTTTAACTGTAGGTGTGCTTGCTTTCCCTGAGGAACAAACCATTGATTTAACAAGATTCCATCTTTTATTGGAACCATTAAATATATTTACCTTTTGGTGAACTGAATCTATCCAAATAAAATAAGCAGTTGAGCTATAATTATTCTTACTGTTTATAAATTCTTCTATCGTCTTGTTTGAAACTGCAGCTTTAGCTATAGATTTTTGTACCGTTGGTAATTTATACATAGTCTCTGGAGTTGGTGTCATATTAAGCTTTTTCAGTGTTAATTCACCTACTATACCATCTTTAAGCATCTTATTTCTCATTTGAAAGTCCATAACTGCATAGTTTGTTAGGTTACTAAAATCTCCGTCTACACAAAGTTTATAACCAAATTTATTAAGTTTTTGTTGTATTTCTTTCACTTTATCGCCCTTATCTCCTTGTTTGAAACTTGTTTGAATCTTTATCTGTTGTACTTTCCCGGGCATAATCTTGATATTTTTATCTTGAATTATCTTACTGCTGTTATTAATGTTATTTTTTACATTTTCTTGTGGTGTAATGTTTGGGTATACTTTTGTAGTAATAGGAGGCAACTTAACAGATGCCCTATCTTTACTCGCTATAGTACAGCCACTTAAAATACTTATAACCATAAAGAGAATACACACTAAGTACCTTTTCTTCATACTAATACCCCATTTATTTAGAAGTATGGAACTGTTCACTTATAGTGTATTCTCTTTTAATTAAAGTGCTACTAAAACAGGTTGCTAAACTTTTGCCTATATAAAAAGTTGGTTACCATTTATTGAATTAATTAATACTTATATGTAATAATTCATAGACATATCCCCTCATATTCATGAAACAAATTACATTATAAAAGTAACATCACTAACGATGTCCTAACTCATATATTCTTGTATATTCTTCAGTATACTCTTCTATAAATTTTCTAATTATCTTCCCACTTGTTACAAATCTAAAGAAATCTCTATCAATTCCATTTTGAGAATAAATAAAACAATTATCAATAAAATCAATTTGTTTTATTAGCTCCCTCCAATGATGCCCATCAAAATTATCTAACTTAAGGCCATTATTATCAGCCATAATATACTCAAATATATAATATTCTTCTGATGATCCGGTTTTATAATATTTTACTATATGTGTACTCTTAGTATCATTTGTAACCAATGGATTAACGGTAATAATTTTATTCCAAACGAGTTTATCTTTATCAGTATCAAATATTTCTTCATTATCAATTAACATAATATCACCCCTATACAATATTATTCCTCAGTAAAGGGTTTTATTACAAAAAATAATATGTATAGCTTAAACATTTTAATTGATAATTTTTACAATCTAATGCATAATTAAAGAAGAAATTTTAGAAAGGGCTTATTTAAGATTCAGTTGCTATTATAGATATTAATCTTAAAAATGGAAATACATTAATGGATTCGAAAGGAGTTATTTATGCTTTTATCATTAAACAATCTTTCAAAGGAATATATAATTGAAAAAAAGAAAAGTTTTAGCGCTCTTAGTGGAGTTAATCTTAATTTTGAAAAGGGAGAATTCGTTTCTATATTAGGCCCTTCAGGCTGTGGAAAATCCACCCTTTTAAATATAATTGCAGGCCTTGACGGGCCAACTTCAGGCGATTTAATTATTGAGGGAAAATCAACTAAAAAGTATAAAAAAAAGGATTGGGATTTATATCGTAAAAATAATATAGGTTTTGTTTTTCAATCCTTTAATTTAATCGAACATTTATCTGCACTTGAAAATGTTGAAATTGTTATGAATTTAATAGGTCTATCAAAAAAGGATCGTATAAAGCGTGCAAAAAACCTACTTAATCAAGTTGGTTTGGAAAAACATATGGACCACAAGCCTGGGGAATTATCTGGAGGTCAAAAACAACGTGTTGCTATTGCTCGTGCACTTGCAAATGATCCAGATATAATACTAGCAGATGAACCAACAGGAGCATTAGACAAAAAAACAGGAATTCAAATTATGCAACTTATTAAAGATGTTGCTCGTGATAAGTTAATAATTATGGTTACTCATAACCGAGAACTGGCATATGAATATTCTAATCGCGTTGTAGCCATTCTAGACGGGAAAATTCAAACGGATGAAAAAATTAATGAAACCGAAACAAATAGTTTGAAATCTGAACTTAAGAAGAAAAATGGAAGTATGTCTTTTGGGGATGCAATGAAATTATCTCTTAGAAATATTAAACAAAAAATGGGACGTATAGTAGTAACAACTATTGCTGGTTCCATTGGAATTGCAGGTATTTTATTAGTTATAGGGCTTAGCAATGGAGCCACTAATTATATAGATCTCCAAACAAATTCTTTTGCTAGTGCTAACATAATCCAAACCTCTATAAAGTTTAAGGATCCAGAGCTTCAAAAGACTGATTATCCAAAAAATATTAGTGCATATGATAGTATTAAGAAAAATTCTGAGGTATTAAAGGTTAGAGAAGACTTAAATATAAAAGATATTACGTCTTTTGAAGTAAATAAGGAAACTTTAAAGGATATTACCTTTAATTCACTAGCTGGTGAAAATTATCATTCAAACATTGACCATGCACTTAAAGGTAGTGTACCAAAGGATAATAAGAATGAATTATTAGTAAATAAAGATATGGCTAAAAAAATTATTGAGAAGTATGGCATGAATCCAGACAAAGATGATTACTCAAAAGCTATTGGTAAAACAATTAAGGTTGTAATTCAAGAGAAAACCACAAATCCAATCACAGGTGATGAAATCTTAGGTAAAAAATACACACAAGATTTCAAAGTTGTAGGAGTCGTGGATGAAATAGCCTTAAGTTCAGCTGCTGTATATTACTCTTATGATGCTGTTAATACTTGGCTTAAAAATGATGGCTATTTTGTAGGCAAAGATAACCGCATGGTAAACGCAGAAGTGGTTATAAAAGATGTTCATAACAATGAAACAGTACTCAATTACATTAATGCTAAGGAAAATGGCGGTATTGGTGGCGATAAAATGACTGAGGTTAAGGGCTTCTACGCAACCTCACAAATTGTTATGGTTAAAACTGCTATTAAGACTTTAATTAATTTGGCTCAAGCAGTTATGATTGTATTTATATCACTAGCTTTAGTAGTTTCAACAATTTTAATAGGGATTGTAATTTTCTCAAGTGTACTTGAACGTAAAAAAGAAATTGGTATTTTAAAAGCTGTAGGAGCAAGAAATAAAGATATTGCTCGTATTTTCAAAGCTGAATCTGCCTTAATTGGTCTTTTTTCAGGAGTCACCGGAGTCATTGTCGCTTTTATAATACAACCACTTGCAAATAGAATAATCAATGATGTATTAAATATTAATGCAGATAATATAGTAAATATCCCACTAACGGGTATTCCCTTTACAGATATTAAAGTTCCCTTTGTAACTATTGCCGGTCTAATTGTTATCAGCATCTTAGTTGCAGTTTTAGCGGGACACTTTCCATCTAAAAGAGCAACTAAAATTCAAGTTATCGACGCATTGCGTGATGAATAGGAGGAATAATAAATGTTACAAATTAAAAATTTAAGAAAAACATATAAAATTGGTAAACACCAGGTTATAGCATTAGATGATGTTTCTTTTGATTTACCTAATGGAAAATTAGTGGCAATTGTTGGACCTTCTGGTTGCGGAAAAACAACAATGATGAATTTAATAGGTGCTTTGGATGCAAATTTTGAAGGTGATGTTATTGTTAACGGAAAATCTTTAAAAAAGGCCGGAGAAAAAGATTTAGACACTTACAGAAAAAACACTGTGGGCTTTATTTTTCAACAATTCAACTTGCTTAATTCATTAACATCATTCCAAAATGTTGAATTAGCCTTAGATTTATCAGGAACCTCTAAACAAGACAAAATAAAAAAAGCGCGAATCCTCTTAGAGCGAGTTGGACTAACAGATCAGATGAAAAAAAAGGTAAACCTCCTCTCAGGTGGTCAACGGCAACGTGTCGCTATCGCACGTGCTCTTGCTAATGACCCAGAGATAATTTTAGCTGATGAACCAACTGGAGCCTTGGATGTTAAAACTGGCCAGCAGGTTATGGAATTATTAAAAGAAATTTCTAAGGAAAAGCTAGTTCTAATGGTAACCCATGCACCAGACCTTGCTTTGGCTTATGCAGATTTAATTGTGAATATGGAAGATGGTAAGTTAATTTCTATTGTTGAAAATATAAGTTCTATTTCAACTGCTGAAACTAATATTGAAAAAATAGAAACTAAATCAAAAATGTCCTTTTATACTGCCCTAAAAATGTCACTTCGTAACGCATGGCTTAAAAAAGGACGTACCCTTGCAACAGCTATTGGTACTTCTATAGGAATTTGTGGAATTGCATTAGCTATAGCTATTACTTCGGGTACTACTAGTGCAGTGGACACTCAGATTAAAGGCATCTTTCCAACAAATGCAATAACAGTAGGATTAAAGGAAAATACTGATAAACCTCTAAAGGATATTAAGCCTGTAAAATATAGTGATATAAAATCAGTTATGTCCTTAGATAAAAATATATACGCTTACAACTTTCAAATCGGAGGCATGGGAGTTCCAGTTGCAACCTTTTATTCTTTGGATCAAAGTTTAATTAAAGATGAAAAATTGATGAGTAAAATGTCAGACCAAGCTACTAGAGAAAAGTTGATTATGATGATGGCTCCTGGAGTGCTAGATGATGTTAAAAATGATATTCAATATGGAACCCTTCCTAAGGGTGGATCTACAAATGAAATTGTCATTTCACTTTCCACTGCTAAGAATTTAGAAAAAAATGGTGGCGATTTAAAGAATTTAATCGGTAAAGATATATACGTTCGTTATCTAAAGCAAGGTACTAACCCACAAAGTGATCAAGGTGGTATCCCTCAAGTACCCATTGTTAAAACTTGGAAAATTGCCGGAATTGCCAATACTACAACTTTAATGGATACTTATTATGCTTCCAGTACTTGGGCAATTAGTTTCTATGAGAAAGAGTTTAAAATAGATAAATCAACTTTAGAATCAACTGCTTTTGTTTTATATTCTAAAAATACTAAAGATTTAGACACAGAGGTACAAAAGCTAAATTCTTCCCAAAATAAATACACATTTGATTTAACTGCAAAAACAATCTCGTCTCAAGTTGATGGGGCAATGAAACAAATACGTTATGCACTTATGGGATTTTCGGGAATATCTATTCTTGTAGCAGCTTTAATGATATCAATTGTTGTTTATATTTCTGTACTAGAGCGAATAAATGAAATAGGTATTCTCCGCGCAGTTGGTGCAAGGAAGAAAGATATCTTAAATGTTTTCGTTGCAGAATCATTTATTATTGGTGTATTATCAGCAGGCCTCGGATTACTGTTTACTTTAGGTATATCCAAACTTATTAATACAGCAGTTTATGATTTCTTAAAGAATATTTCTGAAAATGCACCTTACATGGAAGTGGCTAAATTACCACTTGAAGATGCTGGTTTGATTTTACTATTCTGCGTATTGCTTAGTATGATTTCAGGATTTTATCCCTCTTTGAAAGCTTCAAAAATGGATCCTATAGATGCATTACGTAGTAGATAAAAGATGTTTTGTGTTAAAACAAACCCAGCACTAAATTAGTGCTGGGTTTGTTTTAATTTATTTGATTCAATTATTTTATGTTATTCTTATCTAATATGCCTTCAATAAATTCCCCATTTTCATAGAATAATTCACTGTCCGCATAAATTTTGCCACCATTTCTCATGTCACAAAGCATATCCCAATGAATAGTAGATCTGTTTAGTCCTCCTGCTTCAGGCATTGAATCGCCAATAGCCATGTGCACTGTTCCACCAATTTTCTCATCAAATAACATATTTCTTGTAAAATTCTTAATGCCATAATTAGTACCTATTGCTACCTCACCAAAGTTTCGAGATCCATCATCTGTTTCAAGAAGTGCCTTAAGTAGGTCCTCCCCTTTTGTGGCTTTTGCGTTAACCACTTTTCCTTTTTCTATTTCTAAAACTATTCCTTCAATTTCTTTACCCATATATATTCCCGGAAAACTAAAGGTAATTACTCCATCTATTCCATCTTCAACTGGTGAAGTAAATATCTCTCCATCTGGAAAATTCACTTTACCGTCGCAATTTATCCATTTTCTTCCTTCTACATTTACTTTAATATCTGTTCCCTCTGAGATAAAATGTATACTTTTTTTAGTATCAAGATATCTGATCCATTTTTCTTGTTCTGAGCTTACCCTTTTCCACTCAGCTACAGGATCAAGCGTATCAAGAAGTCCCGCACCATAAACAAATTCCTCATAATCGCTAAAGCTCATTGAAGCTTCTTGAGCATCTGCATATGTAGGAAATTGTGTACCACACCACCTTAAGCTGCCGTTACCCATCTTCTCAGAATATATTTTCCTCCAACTTGCTGCACCCTTAGATGACATTTTAAATTTATCAACATCAATTCCTGAATTCGCCTTTGTGTTTCTACTTCCCCAAGCAGAAAGCCACACATCTGCCTTTTCAAGCATTGTTTTAAAAAGAATGTTTTCCTCTAGAAGCTGTTCTTCACTACTGTATTTAAGTTTTATTTCTGATACATCCTGTGAAGTAAGTACTGTTTCAACATGAGCACCTGCCTTCACAGCTTCGCGTACTACCTCTACCATCCAAGGTCTTGCAACCTCATCACAGGATACAAATACAAAATCACCTTTTTTAACCTTGGTAGAATAATTTACAAGTAGTTTTGCAAGCTTATTAAGTCTTTGATCAGCCATTTTAATATCTCCTTTCACTTTTTAACGAGAGGCAGCTAAAGAATGCATATGCCCTTCAAGTTGCCCATTAAAATATTGTCATATAAGCATTTTACCAAATGTTTACTGATAATCCTAATTAAATTTTAAATATCAATTTTTTATATTTATTCTATATTTTAATGATAACAACTGTTACAGTTTAAGTAGTATATATGAATAAACCCAGCACTAATTAAGTGCTGGGTTTAAATTATTTAATATGTTAAATTATGAAATTTATAAACTTATTTTATAAAACTAACTGCACTTTTACCTGCTATTCTTCCGTAAATTACTATGTCAGCTACTGCATTACCACCTATTCTATTGCCACCGTGTATACCACCAGTAACTTCTCCTGCAGCAAATAGTCCTTCTATCACCTTATTTTGGTTATTTATAACTTCTGCTTTAGTATTTATCTTAATTCCACCCATAGTATGATGTATTGCAGGTGATATCTCTACAGCGTAGAAAGGTCCTTTAGATAGTTCTCCAGCCATTACTCTTCTACTAAATTCCTTGTCCACCTTAGTTTTGAAGTAACCATTATACTTATTCATTGTAGCTACAAGTACATCTGGACTAATTTTAATTTTCGCCCCTAGCTGAGCAACTGTTGCCGCTTCAGTTAAAAGTCCAGCCTCTTTGTATTTTTTAATTGCAGCAAGTCTGTCAACTACACCTGAATCAAAAACTAAAAAAGCTTTGCCGCCCTCTTGTTTTAATATAGCTTTTGATACAGTGTCACGAGTTTCAAGTTCATTTATGAATCTCTTTCCTGCTCTGTTAACTAAGATAGCACCTTCTCCTCTTACTCCTTCTGTTATAAGTTCATTTTTAACTGGAACTACAGTTGGATGCGTTTGAATTTGCTTCATATCAACTAGAGCAGCATTGAATTTTTCTATCATTGGAAAAGCATCACCAGTTGCTCCTGGTTGATTTGTTGTTCCAAAACCTTTTAGATCAGGCTTATATTTAGTAACCATTTCTTGATTAGCACCAAAACCCCCACTTGCAACAATTACTGCTTTTGCTTTTATTTCATACTGCTTTCCACCTGATGTTTCTACCTTTATGCCAGTTGCCTTATTACCTTCTGAAAGTATTTCTACTGCCTTTGTATTTAATCTTACATCAATTTTTAATTTTTTGACATTCTCAGAGAATATTTTCATAAGATGGGTACCTACTGCTGCACCATCTTTGGTTGTATGAATTCTATCAGCACTTTGTCCACCAGACCTTGATACCTTTGACAAATCAGCTCCTAAACTTTCAAGCCAATATAAAGCACCTGCTGACTCCTCTGTGAGTGTCTTAAGTAATGCAGGGTTATTTAAGTTATGTCCACCAATCATCGTATCTTTATAGAAAAGCTCTGGGCTATCAACAATTCCCTTTACTGCTTGATATTTTGTGCCCGCTGCATTCATTCCACCAGTTGCGTAATTTGTATTTCCACCCATAAATGAATTTTTTTCTACTACAATTACCTTAGACCCTTCCATTGTCGCTTCTATCGCTGCTGTAAGACCTGCACCACCTGTTCCAATTATAACTATATCAGCAGATGTATTTGCAACTTTTGTATTATCTTGTGTTGTTTTCTTTATTGTTAATGCAATTCCTGATTTAGTAATAGCATCCTTAACTGCTTTAATTATTCCATTACTTGTTAATGTAGCACCTGCTAAAACATCTACATCTGATGTATTGGCAGCTACCATGTCCTTAGGTAGTTGTTCAAAAACATTTTTAGTAAAATCTGATTCATGGTTTTCTATAACCTTAATACCTTTTATAACTGCATTATCAATTGTAACTTCTACCTTGATTGCTCCACTTTTACCCTCTGCCTCTCCAGTAAAAATTCCAGTATTGCTGCTACTTACAGTTTTAGTTTTTGATTGGCATGCTACCGTTAGTAAAACCATTACTAAGCATAAACACACTGCTATCGTCCTTTTGAATTTTCTCATTTAACTCGGCCCCCTATTTCTTCGTTTGTTTTATAAATAATTTAATAATCTGCTATTTTTATATTACAATAACATAACTTTAATTATAATCACCAAACCTTAATAAATTCTTAATGAATCTTAAAATTCCTTAAGATTTACAAAATTAAAATAAAAAACATCATTAATAAGAGCTCATAAATCTTTATAGATTTACGAGCCCATATAATATTGTTTTTTATTGTTGTATAACTTCGATAGTTGCTTCCACAATAGGTAGATAAAGATCCATAATTGTCCCCACATCTACTTCACTTTTTACAATTATGCTTCCATTATGATTTTTGATAATCCCATGAACAACAGATAACCCAAGTCCTGTACCCTCACCTATTTCTTTTGTTGTAAAAAAAGGATCGAAAATTTGCTCTAAGGTGTCTTTATTCATACCACTACCATTATCTTCTACCTGAATTTTTACATACTTTCCTTTCAATAAACCTAACTCATAACATTCTTCATCATTAATATATACACTTTCTACGCTTAACTTAAGGATACCACCATTTTTTTTCATAGCGTGATATGAGTTTGTGTACAAATTCAACAAAACCTGTTGTAACTGCAATTCACTACCAAGTATTATTTCCTCGGTTTTAATATTTTCTACCATCTTAATATTATTAGGTAAAATTGATTTAATCAGTTTAACACTTTGATCTACAACGGAATATATGCTTAAATGCTTAACCTTAGTTATAGCATTATCATTTCGACTAAATGCTAAAATTGGTTCAATAATTTCCTTAGCCCTTAACGCACTATTATGTATTTCTAATATATCGTCGTGGATTTCACTTTTATTATCATTTGACTGTAATAATATCTCGGAATAACCTAGTATAGGAGATAATAAATTGTTAAATTCATGTGCTATACCACTAGTTAATGTTCCAATTGTTTGGAGTTTTTGAGAATGCCTAAGTCTCGCTTCACTTCTAATTAGTTGCTCCCATGTTTTATTTAATTTCTTTAGATATTTTGTTTCTATTTCAAGTGTTCTTCTTTTCTTATCTATCTTAAAGATTACATAAACAACAATTAATATAACCCCTGCAATAAAAAAAGTAATTAGCGATATACTAATAAGTGTTCCTCGAATAGGTTGTTCAATTTCAGCATAATCCATTTGAACAGATATAATCCAAGCAATATTACCCTTTTTAATTGTTGTAAATGCATTTATCTTTTTAGTCCAGTTTTTCCCTTCATCTTGCCACCATTTAGAATGATAGACATGATATCCTTCCCCTTCTTTTATCTGCCTAAGGTTAAGTTTCTCAAGTTCTGCCCAATCATACTCTGGATATCTTTTCTTTCTAACTTTTATGGATTCTATTCCTATTTGATTCGTTACTGGGTGCATAACAATAACACCATCCATATTTTTCACCATTGTGTAGCCCTTTTTCCCAGCTTTTATAGGATTAATTAACTTATTATATAATTTATTTAAATTGATTCTGCTAATCAAAATACCACGAACTTCGTTATTTGCTAATACTGGTTCAAGTATATCCATTGAAAATTCATTAACACTAGATAGATACTCTTTGCTTACAAACCTACGTTTACTTTTAAGTACGCTATTTATAGCAGACTTATCTACACCCTTCTTTGTTACTGAATTCTCAACAGGATACTGATAAATCACTGTTCCCTTATCATCCATCAACAGAAAATTTCCCATTTCATTGCTGTATTTTTTATAAAAAGTCTGCATAAGTTCTTGATGTTGTTTAGAAATAACTCCACCCTTTTTAATTTCTAATGCCTTTATAATAATTGGATTTTGTGCTAATACAGATGCACTATTAGCTTTATCATTTATAAATATATCTAAACTTCTAGAAATAGATTTTGCTATTGTGAGCAGATGCTCTTGTTGTTGCCTAATAACCGTATTCTTATGTTGAACATAATTATCATATCCAATTATTATTATCATAGTTAATAACATAACTAATGAAATTATTATGAATATTCTTTTGAATATAAATCTATTAAACCTCATGTTGAGAGCCCCCTAAAACCTACTCTGCGTAAAATGTCTAATTATTGAATATATGCTCGAGGTTTGTTATAATAATAACATAGTTCTTGATTCCTTTAAATAGATGCTTTCTATTTCTGATTTTATATCACCTATGCTAGTGCTATTTTAAATAATCGTTAGGGGGATTTTTATGTCTAAAGAAAGAGTTCTTATTGTAGACGATGAAGAATGTATTCGTAAATTAATTAAAAGAAGTTTAATCCATGAAAACTATTTCATTGAGGAAGCCTCTTGTGGGAAATCAGCACTTGAAATTTTAAATAATAATGCGTTTGATTTGATCATTTTAGACCTAATGCTGGGAGATCAAGATGGATTCGAGATAGTTAAAGAAATTAAAAGTTTAAGAATTAAAACACCTATTATACTTGTAAGTGGAAGATGTGAGGATAATGACAAGATTCTCGGGTTAGGTCTCGGCGCAAGTAATTATATAACCAAACCATTTAGTCCCGCTATTTTATGTGCCCATGTAAAAGCTCAAATTAGAACCTATAAAGAATATAATAAATCACAAACTATTAACTCAAACTTTTTAATAGAAGGTCCATTTAAGTTAGATCTTAAAACATACAAATTTTATAAAAATGAAAGTATAATTGATTTATCTTATAAAGAAAATCAACTAATGAGGCTTTTTATAGAACACCCCCACCAAGTTTTTACCAAACAGCAAATTTATGAAAATGTTTGGAGTGAAACTATTATTGATGATAATGCAATTATGGTGCACATTCATAATCTAAGAAAAAAAATTGAAGGTAACCCCAAATCCCCAAAACATATCTCAACGGTATGGGGAATCGGGTATCAATTTGTGCCATAATAAATGTCCAGTTCGTTTTTAATTATTGGATAAAGTTCAATTTCCGTTATAATACTACTCATATAGATTTTTTAATGAACTTATTTAAGTTCATTAAAAAGTTCATTAAAAACTCCACTCTCCATCCTAAAGAAAATATGAGCATAATCATAATATATATATCCCTCTTTAAAAAGCATTAATTGTACCTCACAACCATCATTTAAAGTTATATATACTATTTTTCTATCTAGTTCTCTACCTTCATCAAATAAATAGGATAAACTCTCCTGAGAGTGTGGAATTGTATTTTTTAATTGATTAACTAAATTATTTAAATCAGGTAACTTAGTTAATTGCTTATATTGATGTTTGGAATTGTAATAGCTTTCATAGTTTTCGTATTTAGCTGTTTTAATGTTGCCCTCAATTTTCAGTTTATTAAAAATATCTGCCCCACTTTTTACTGTAATTCCATTTAAGCACTCATAAACCTCTGAGTATACCTCTGCTCCATTTTTATCATAAGTCATTATTCTAAACTCTTTATCATAACCCTTTACAGCGTAAACATTTGCTTTTCCTGTAGTTGAAGCAAACTCTACTGAATAATCGCTTTGCTTGCTCCACTCGTCTATATTCCCTTTTGTTGTTCCGAGCTTTTCACCACGTAACTTTCCTGCATCTTTACCACTTATTTTTGTACCAGTTTGAGTATACATTTTTCCCTTATACATAATAAGACCTATCATATCCATCGAAGCATTTTCATTTGTATTCTTTGGTAATGTTATCTGAGATACATATATACCTTCTTTTGGATTTACAATAGGTGCGGTGGTTTTAGCTTTGTTCGCCACTATAGGTTGAGGAGTGTTAGCTTTGTGACCTGCAAAATTATATCCTTTTATTCCAACGAAAATAAATATGACAAGGCTTGCAGTTACTAAAAAAGCAGGTTTTAACACAAACTTATGATGTTGTTTTCGTGTAACCTTTTGGGATAATCTATACTCCATTTCTTTATCTGGTTCTAACTTATCAATAACACGCTTAAAATCAGTTTTATTCATAGCCCTTCTCCTTCCAATTCAATTTTCAAGGTCTCTCTACCGCGTTTTAACCGCATTTTCACAGCTGATTCTGTAATTTTAAGAGTTGCAGAAATTTGCTTAACTGAATAATCTTCAAAATAGAACAAATGTATTACCCCTTTATATTTAGCAGGTAGTTTTAGTATTTCTTCCATAATATTAATATCCGAAGGATCATCATAATAGTTTTCAATTTTTTCTATTTTTATAACTAGCCTTCGACTCGCATTTCTAAGCATATCTTTACAAATGTTAATGGATATTCTAATGAACCATGCTTTTTCATGTTCATCATTATTAAATTTAGGACCTTTATATATAAGTTTAATAAATGCCTCCTGCATAGCTTCTTCGACATCCTCTTTATTCCCAAGATAGACCATACAAATTCTAAATAACATATCACCATACAAAATGTATTTTTCCGAAAAATTATTGCTGACCTCTTGAGCTGAATTTTGCATAAAGAAAACCTCCTTTCACCCATAACACGAATCAGAATAGAAAACAGTCACATCTTTTTCAAAATAATGCAATTATATCCTATTGTACACTATCCTATGGGATATTTATGAGCAATGCATGATACTAATTCTATTTTCAAAAATTCTTATTTTATCTCTATTAAAAATATAGTTGCATTGACAACTATATTTCTTTATTGTATAATTAGTAGGCAATGCAACTAATTTAGGAGGAATAAGATAATGAATGAAAATAAGAACTCATTAGGAAGATGGATTTCTCTTTTGCATAGACATGGTCATGTATACGTGGGAAGACAACTTAAGCAATATAATATAAGTAAAGGTCAATATACGTACTTAAATGCATTATATAAAAAAGATGGAATAAGGCAAGAGCAATTATCGGATTACCTTAAGATTGATAAAGGTACTACAGCAAAAGCTCTAAAAAAGCTAGAAGATGATTATTATATAATTAGAAAAGTAGATGCAAAAGATAAAAGGGCTTATAATGTTTATCTTACCGAGAAAGCATTGAAAATGAAACCTATGGTTAGAAAAGCCATGATGGATTGGATAGATATTTTGTTCTCAGGATTTAGTGAAGAGGAAAAAAAATCATCCTTAGCATTACTCGAGCGAATGGGAGAGAATGCCACAACCATTAACAATGATGTAACACATTTGGAGATGAAAGAATGAACATAGCAATCAATACTAAAAGATTTATTAACAATAACTTTCATGCACTGACCCATAAAAATTATAGATATTTTTGGATGGGACAGTGTGTTTCTTTAATAGGTACCTGGACACAAAATATAGGGCAATCCTGGCTTGTACTTTCTCTAACTGGATCCCCATTTTTACTTGGACTTGTTGGAGCCATGCAGTTTTTACCCGTAACCTTTTTCTCATTGTTTGCAGGGGTTCTAACTGATAAGTTTCCAAAGAAAAATATACTGATTTTCACTCAGATTGTATCCATGATATTAGCTTTTATATTATCTGCACTAGTGTTTACAAATACGTTAAAGTATGAATATTTGGTAGCTTTAGCTTTGTGTCTTGGATTTACTAATACTTTAGATATGCCAACTAGGCAAGCCTTTAATGTTGAAATAGTAGGAAAAGAAGATTTGATGAATGCCATTGCGTTAAACTCAGCCACCTTTAATTTAGCAAGAATTATTGGACCAGCTATCGGAGCTTTGCTCATGGGATATCTTGGAGCGGGATGGTGTTTTTTATTAAATGGTTTTAGCTTTCTTGCCGTTATCTATGGACTTATTCATATTCAAGCAACTACTTATGTGAGAAAGAAAATTACTGAAAAAGGCATGTTTAAAGAAATAGGAGATGGCCTTAAATATATAAAAAGCAAATCTATTTTAATAGAAACCTTGATATTAGTTAGTATTATGGGAATATTTGTTTTTAACTACAACGTTCTTATACCCGTATTTACGAAAAATGTACTACATATGCAGGAAGAAACCTATGGAATTTTACTGTCTGCACTTGGAGCAGGTTCTCTCATTGGAGCACTTCTTATGTCTTTTAGAAGTAAAAAAGGTCCAAATAAAATTCTTATGATCGGTAGCTCTATTGGAATTGGAATAATGTTAATCTTTACTGGAATAAGTAATTTATATTATTTTACTGCCTTAAGTTTAGCAATTACAGGGATGTTTAATATGTTTTTTTCCACCACTGCAAATTCCATGTTACAGCTTAATTCAAAGGATGAATACAGAGGGCGTGTTATGAGTGTATATTCACTAGTATTTGCTGGTTTTACTCCTCTTGGAAGCCTTCTCTCAGGATTTGTTGCTGAAAAATTTGGATCTGACATTTGTTTCATGTTATCCGGTATTTCTGCAATAGTTTTGATATTGTTACTTGTCACATGGTCTAAACTTAGAGAAAATGGTAAAGTTGTACCTGTATAGATAATTTCATTGGTTTATAATTTAAAAATTGGATACAATAAATTTAAAACTAATATTTCTTAGGAGTCGATTTGATGGTATCTATCAGCCTTACCGTAATTTTAATAGGAGTTATTGTAACCGCACTTATTTTTGCGCTTTCAAACGGACTTCACGATGCAAGTTCTGTAGTGGCAACCTTTATTGTATGTGGAGCGGCAACCCCCAAGCAAGCCATTGGAGTTGCATCAATTTTTGGAATGATAGGTGCTATTTTCGGTGGAAGTGCAGTAGCGGATACTATTTCTAATGTTATAGATTTACCAGTCAAGTCTTCACTGCTTATTATACTTCTTGCAGCTATGCTTGGGGCAGTTATATGGAATTTAGTAACTTGGAAATTGGGACTTCCTTCAAGCTCAACACATGCTTTAATAGGTGGAATTATCGGAGCAGTTTGGGTGTCCTCAGGATATACACATATACTTTGGGGCTGGAATGAATTAATTGGTGGACATCACCTCACTGGAATTGTAAAAGTTGTCGCAGCTTTGATTTTTTCACCGATGCTTGGATTTATAATTGCATTTCTTCTACAAAAATCTGCAAAATTGCTACTGAGAAATGCGAAATTTACATTAAATAATGGGCTAAAGAAACTTCAATGGGGAATAGCTGCAGCACTTGCCTACAGCCATGGTGCAAATGACACACAAAAGATAATTGGAATAATAACCTTAGCCCTGATGGCAGGTAAAGGTGTAGCAATTAGCACCTCCCCTCTTTGGGTACGATTTGCTGGTGGCCTCGTAATGTTTATTGGGACAATGCTTGGAGGATGGACAATAATGAAAACTGTCGGTCGCGGAATATTTACAGTAAGGGTTATTCACAGTGTAAATTCTCAATTAGCTTCGGCAGGATCATTAATACTATCTACTTTAATAGGAGCTCCAGTTTCCACAACTCATGTGGTTGTTGGAAGCGTCATGGGAGTTGGTGCAGCTGATGAATATAGAATGGTACATTGGGGTATAGCAAAGGAAATTATTTTAGCTTGGTTTATTACAATACCACTATCTGCAGTAGTTTCTGCAATAATATATATTTTATTAAATTCTATTTTCAAAGTAATATGATGGAGGGAAATATGGATAAAAGAAATATTCTTGATAAATTTTTTCCGGTAAAATATGATTTCTATGAAATGCTAAATAACCAAGCAAAGATTAATATGTTAGGAATTGATATGCTACATAAGTGGCTGAGTAGCCGTTCAAATGAGGAAAAGGAAAAACTTCTGGGTTATGTTAAAGAGGCCGATAAAGTCAGGTTTAATATGGAAGGTAACCTAGTAGAGGCTTTTATAACACCTTTTGACAGAGAAGATATTTATTCTATTTCTGTTGAAATGGATAAGGTAATAGAATTTGCCAAATCAACTCTCGAGGCAATGGAGGCATTCGAAGTGGAGTCAAATGAAATCATTACCAATATGGTGAAAAAGCTTAAAGAATCAACCGATTTCCTATTTGAATCTCTAAAAGCATTAAAAATTAATCCACTGAAGTCGCAACAAAACATTATCAAAATGAGGAAAGCCCATATTGAATTGAACCTGTTTTATCGCGATGGAATGGTTGCAATATTTAAGGGTAGTGACCCAATGTACGCTGTTAAACAAATAGAGGTATATCATCATATAAAAGATGCCTCTGTTAATTTAGAAAACACAGTGGATATATTCCATAGGATAGTTGTAAGAAGAATATAATCCTGTGCTTTCATAAAATATTCTTTGCTCAGGGTAGGAATATTTTGATTCTGACCTTTATCTAGATATATATATACTTATTGAAACTGAAGCTGAAACATCGTTAAATACATCCAGAGCTTGAACCTGGAATTTATATGATTCCCCAACTTTTAAACCAGTTACTGTGATGAAATTATTAATATTTGTTGAAATCCAGACACCATCTCTATAAACATTGTAGCCTTTTAGATCTATTTCAGTGTTTTTATTCCAACTCAAATTAACTGTTCCAACTGAGGAATTAAATCCATTCAAATTTATTGGTTTAGACGGTGGCGTTATTAAATCAAGTGATGGACACCAACTCTGATCCATGTGTGTATATCCACCAATGATTGCGGATTGCGTGAATTGCCAGATATTCCATCCTTTCCATCCACCAAAACTCATAGGTGTATCATCACTGTACTTCAAATAACTATTAAATTCATAGTATTCAGCATTCCAAAGAGGTAAATTATTTATTGTAATGATATCAGGATTAATATTCCAGTCACTAAAGAAAGACCTGTTTGTATATATCATTATAGTTCTACCTGTATATGATTTAAAATGGTCACAAAATGCTTTAGCCCAATCAATTATTTGTTTTCCAGTAAGCCCCACATCAGTTTGGCCAAGTGGAGGTTCTATATCTAAGACAGGAAGTAAGTCACCATATCCACTTATACCAGCTTTACTCATAAGACCTAATATATGATTCGCATATGCTTCGGCCTCAACACTCGCTTTGTTTAAATCGTAATCTACATTAGACCAGTGTGGAATATAATAGAATCCAACTAAAAGGCCAACACCTTTTATTCCTAGGGTATGTTTTTGTGCCATTACATCGGGGTTATATCCCTTATTTAATACACTATTTCCAGCCCTAACGTAAGCATATTCTATTCCATCATTTTTAATTTTATTCCAATCAAAATCTGATTCATAAAAAGAAACATCTGTACCTTTGACATAGCCAGAATACTTATTAGCTTTTGACCAATAAACTACGCCAAGAGAAGTTGAAATACTTACCCTAACAATGTTACTATAACCAGAGAAAACTTTTCCTGAGGTATACGCTGTTACCTTATACTCATAAGTTTCACCAATTTTAATAAATGCATCTACAAACACTCGATTGGGGGTAGATCCTATAGGAATGTTATTTCTCAAAATATAATATCCACTGACCTCAACATTGTCATATGCTGGTTCCCAAAATAGCACTACACTGATTAAGGTATTTCTTTGCACTATTAGTTTTGTTGGAGCTCCTGGTGTGGCCCTATAATCCATTCTTAAATCCAAATTTTATTCCCTCCTTTTATGTCCCCTTATAATTAATATATTCATATAATAATTTTATAGTGCATCATCTTTATTAACCCTATTTCTTATAAAATTAATAAATTCAGTAAACATATTATTAATGTTTGTTTATAGACTTGAAAAAGATATAGATAAAAATAAAACCAGGAGGAATATATTTATCCCTCCTGGTTTTATTTTATATTTAATATTCTCTACTATCCTTTAACTCCACCTACTGTTAACCCACCCACAAGATATTTAGATAAACAAATAAATAATATCATTACAGGTAAAGCTGTAATTAAAGCCCCTGCGGAATATATACCCCATGCAGTTGAAAATTGCCCTTGCATACTTACAAGTCCAACAGGTAAAGTTATTTTTGCTGGATCATTTATTATGACACTAGCAACTATATACTCAGACCAGGCTCCCATAAATGAGAATAATGCAGTTAATGCAACGGCAGGTTTTGCAAGTGGTAATATGATCTGATAGAAAGACCTAAATGCTGAAGCACCATCTACATATGCACTCTCTTCAAGAGATTTCGGAATGGTATCATAAAAGCCCTTCATCATCCAAATGTTAAAAGGAATTGAAGTGGATACGTAGATTACTGCCAATGCAAAATAACTATTTGTCATCTGTAAATTAATTATCATTAAGTATAAAGGTAACAAAGTCATAGCTAATGGAAACATTTGAGTAACTAAAATCAAGGTTAATCCAATTTTTCTTCCTCTAAACTTAAACCTAGAAAATCCATATCCTGCTGTAACAGAAACCATTACGCTAAAAACACAGGCGACTGTTGATACAATTAAACTATGAAAAAGCCAATTTAACATATCATATTGTATAAAAGCTTGCCTGAAATTATCAAATGTTGAATTTTGCGGAATTATACTCAGAGATTTAGTAAACAATGCATCTGCTGGTCTTAAAGATACAGTTAATATATTTAAAATCGGATATACTGAGCAAACACAAGCAACTATTAAAACAACATATATTAAAATTATTTTTCCAGGAGAATCTGTTCTATTAAATTTTTTATTTTTCATGTTTTCACCTCTAGTCTTCCGATTTTTGAGCTCTAATAAATACTGTACTAAATGCTAACAAAATTAGAAATATAATTACAGAAAGTGCTGCTGATTGACCATACCTGAAATATTGGAATGCTCTTTTAAATACCATAGTTATAAGAATTTGAGATTCATCTGAAGCTGCTCCACTTGTAATTATATATACTACATTAACCATATTAAACGTCCAAACTGTTCCAAGTATTATCGCAGGAGTAAGTATTGGCTTTAATAGTGGAAGTGTTATATTTTTGAACTTTTGAAAACCCGTTGCTCCATCAAGATCCGCTGCTTCATATAATTCATCTGGAATACTTGATAATCCACCAAGTGATATCATCATCATAAAAGGAATTCCAAGCCATATATTAGTTATAATACAAGCTAAAAATGTCCAATCTGGCACAGATAACCATGGAATGGATATAGCGTGTCCAAATAATTTTGATAAAATAAGATTAACAGAACCATACTCAACATTATACATACCTTTCCAAGTAAGCGCTGCAATATACTGTGGTACTGCCCAAGGTAAAATAAGCAAAACCCTTATAAATGCTTTACCTGGTAATTTTCTATTTAAAATTATTGCAAGAAATAATCCAATTGAGACATGAAAAAATACATTAATAGCAGTCCATAATATTGTCCTTATTAAAGTAGAATAAAATAAACTATCAGAAAGTATATTTTTATAATTATCAAATCCAATAAAAGGATAATTCTGACTTTTCAAATTTAACAAATTTACATTTTTAAATGAAATTATAATTTCATATATAAGCGGATAAGCTACAACAAGTGTTAAAACAATAACTGCTGGCGCTAAAAAAAAGAAAGGTGTAAACTTGCCCTGTCCTATTCCAAAACTACCATTGCTTTGTTTCTTTTTTCTTTTCTTGACAGTCCCTAACATATGAGTGCTCCTTTCTTAGAAGAAAAAGGGGATTTCTCCCCTTTTATAATTGAATTTTATAGACCTAAAGCTTTTATTCCATCTTCAGCTTTCTTCTGCATAATTGCTCCTGCAGCTTCTGGCTTAGTTTTTCCTGATAATACATCTTGTTGAACTGGTTTAATAGCATCCCAAATAGCTCTCATTTGTGTAATAATTGGCATTGGTGTTGCTTTATCTAATTGATCCTTTTGCCCTGCTATTAATGGATTTCCTGTAATTTTAGGATCCTTTATAGCCTCAAGATTAGTTGGAATTTGTTGATGTGCATCAACCATCTGTAATTGTGCATCTTTTGAATTTAAAAATATAAGGAGTTTTTTAACTGCATCTACCTTATTAACATCCTTTACTCCTGCTGATACTGTATATCCTTTAACAGATGAATAAGGTGATGGAGATTTACCATTTATAGTAGGTATAGACATTATACCTAAATCAATTCCAGCTTTCTTATAATCTGCAAAACCCCATGGTCCATTTATTATAAATGCGGCTTTTCCACCTTTAAATAAGTTATCTGCTATTGTTGCATCAGCTTCTTTAGGAATTAAACCTTCACTGTGTATTTTATTCATGAAAGTCATCCACTCTGTAACAGCTGGTGTATTTAGTGTTGGTTTAGGTGAAGTTGCATTGACATCATCAAATACTTTACCACCAAAAGCTCCTAAGAAACCAATTGAGAAAAATGGTTCAACTTCATTGAATACTAAACCATATTCAACTTTTCCATCTTTTTTGAGTTGTAATCCCATTTTTTCTAGTTCTTCAAAAGTTTTAGGAGGAGTTGGTACTAATTTTTTATTATAAGAAACTAAAAGTTCATTACCATTTCTGTCTGGAATCATATATTGTTTTCCTGTAAATTTACCACCCTCTAATGTTTGAGGATCTAGCGTTTTTAGGAAATCTGCTCCAACAATATTTTCAATTGGTTGTACTAAACTACCTGGAACAAATACTCCTAGGTTGTCATTTGGTGATAATACAACATCAGGACCTGTTGTACCGAGTGATGCAGTTGTAAAATTCTTTCTTAAATCTTCAGTTTCGTAATGTGTTCTTTTAACTGTTATGTTAGGGTTTGCAGTATGAAAGTCCGCAATTAGTTTATCCAATGTCTTTTGTGCAGTTGCATCATCTTGCTCCCAAAAAGTTATATTTACTGGTTTTTTAGAATCTACTGCTGGAGTAGCTGCCTTGCTACCACACCCTGCTAATGACCCTACTACTAAAGTTGATATCATTGCAATGGCCATTAATGTTTTGATTTTTTTCATTTTTTTACCCCCCTAAAATTTGTGAAAATAAATAAAATACTAAATATTTTTAAATTAAGCAACTATTTGCATACAAAATGAAAACGTTTTATTTGTAATGCAACCGTTTGCCTAAATCTAGTCTACTATTAATTTCTTTATATGTCAAACCATATTTCAAAAATTATAATTTTATTTTCAAGCATCACTTTGCCTTGTTTAACTCTAACTACAGAACCATCCACAATATTAGTATATTCACCATCAGTTACGTTTATACTTATCTCTCCTTGCTCCATTCCAACATTAAATATTCCAATAAGCTTTTTATTTTCCATCTTGTATGATGCTAAAATGACTTCTTTGTCCTCTGCGGTGTTGATTTCATAAAAACCAGTAGCAATAATTTCTTTTTTCTTTATTTGACCAAGAGTTTTTAATAACTCTACAAAGTCACCCTTTATGAAATTTAAATTTATTTTATCAGTATCGAAAAGACTTGGCGTGGTAACTGCCTGCCCCTCCTGCCCTGCATTTATAAGCGTACATCCCTTTTCGAAATATAAGAAACCTGTCCAAATTTTTAATATTTCTTCATCAGGAATAAGGGCCTTTGCTCTAAGTTGATCATGATTTTCTAAAAATCTTAACTTAACATAATTATCTGGATATATAGATTCTTGAAGAGCAACTCGATTTATATACTGCTTTAATGAGTTCTGACCACTAAAATATCCTAAGTACTCAGTATTTACATCATAATCATAAGCTATATCAAAAGCCTGATATATTTCGCTATCAGATAGTCCTACAAAACCATTTTCTCTCATAGTACGTATGAAGCTCGGATGTACACTTTCTGACAGCCATAAGATATTTTCTTTAATTTTTGCTATCTCATCTCTTGCTTTCAACCAAAATTCTAATGGCACAAGTGAAGCTACATCACATCTAAAACCATCCACTCCAAGGTTTATCCAATATTTTAATGTTTCAATTTGATACTCCCATAACATTTTATTATTATAATCGAGATCCACTATATCCGTCCAATCCCCTACCTTGTTTCCAAGGCTACCATCTGATTTTTTATAAAAAAATGACCTATGATTTTCAACCAGCCAGGAATCTGGGGAGGTATGATTGTAAACTACGTCTATTATGCACTCCATCCCTAAGGAATGTATCTTATTAATCAAACTCTTAAAGTCCTTTAAACTACCATACTCAGGGTTTACTTCTCTATAGTTTTTAATTGCATAAGGGCATCCAAGTTTACCTTTTTTATTTTTAGTTCCAATAGGATGAATCGGCATTAACCATATAATATCTATACCTAAGCACTTTATTCTTTCTAAATCCTCTTCAACATCTTTGAAAGTTCCATTAACGCCATGATTTCTCACAAATATTGAGTACATTACCTTATTTCTCAAAGACACTTTTGTATTATTAGCCATAAACAACCTCCATTTTTTTTGTTATTGATCACTACATATTTGTGCAAACGAATGCATAAAGTGATAAAAAAATATAATAAAACCTATTTTTTTCATTTTATAAAGATATCTAAAAACTCTAGGAATCTAGAGTTTTTGGGTTGATTCTCTTTCAACTAATTTTGTATCGATAATGTAATTGTTTATATTTTCTTTCTCATTTTCTAATTTGTTTATTAATAATTTAACTGCAAAATAACCTAATTCTTCAGAATTAATATCTACTGAAGATAGCGATGGGTTTCTGTAAGCTGCCAGTGGTGTGTTATTAAATCCAACAACTGAAATATGATGATTTGATAATTTATGATATTCTTTCATCTCACTTATAGCTTTTGATGCACCAAAGGCAATTAAATCATCAGTAGTTACAACTGCTGTAGGATGAGATTTACTTAATATTCTTTTCATAGCTTCATAACCACTTTTTTCTGTAAACTCTGCTGCTTGTATCATATCTTCATCTATTTTCTCACCAATATTTTCCATAGCTCTCGTGTAACCTTCTAATCTGTTTATAGTTACATTAAGCGTAGGTGGACCTCCTATAAATGCAATCTTTCTCTCACCCTTTTGTATAAGATAATTAACAACACTGTACATGGCATGAAAGTTATCATTATCAACCCATAAAATCTCATCAGCATTTTCTGGTTTACCTATTACTACAAAAGGATAATCTGTTTCTTTTAAATAAGCAATACATTTATCATCCTTCCTAACTGTTGGTAAAATAATCCCATCAACCCTTCTGCTATTCATCAAACTTGCTATATACTCTACTTCTTGATCTTCATTATTACTGTAAGTATACATAATATAATATCCTTTTTTTTGAGCATAATGACTTATTCCTCTCATAATTTGGATAAAAAAAGGATTAACAAATAAATCCTCATCGTTGTTAGGCAGGATAAGTCCTATAGTTTTTGTTGTTTTACTTACTAGGCTCCTAGCTATTGCATTAGGATGATACTTCATTTCCTTCATTGCTTTGTATACCTTTTCTTTTGTTGCATCACTAATTCTAGGATTATCCGCAATTACTCTTGAAACTGTGGATGGTGACACATCTGCGAGCTTTGCTACATCTTTTATAGTTACTGACATAAAAACTTCACTTCCTAATTTCTCAAAATATTCTATGTTTATTATATTATTAAACATAATAATAATCAAGATTAAAAAATAAGTAAAATTATTTTGTGCAAACGCATTCACAAATGCATGATTTTATATTATTATATTGTTATAGAGATTAAAGTAAACATAAAGGAGAAATATATGTACAACATAAAAGCAGTCTTATTTGATTTAGATGGAGTATTAGTCGATACTGCTAAATATCATTATTTAGCATGGAATAGGTTGGCACAAGAACTAAACATAACGTTTTCTTTAGAAGACAATGAGCGCCTAAAAGGTGTAAGTAGAATGAAGTCATTAGAAATCATATTAGAGATTGGAAATATTACAATAGATTCTAATACAAAACTTGAACTAGCACAAAAAAAGAATAGTTGGTATGTAGAGTATATTTCTAAATTGACACCTGATGATATTTTACCTGGCGTTATAGATTTTATAAAAAATCTCAAGACAAATGGTATAAAGATCGCCTTAGGTTCTGCAAGTAAAAATTCTATGCTTATTCTTGACATGTTAAATTTAACGTCTTATTTTGATTGCATAATTGATGGCACAAAAGTTTCTAAAGCAAAACCCGATCCTGAAGTTTTCTTAAAAGGTGCTTTGGAACTTAACGTATTACCTAGCGAATGTGTTGTCTTTGAAGATGCCGAAGCTGGCGTAGAAGCTGCTCTTAATGCAGGCATGTACTGTATCGGAATAGGTTCTAAAGATATATTAAAAAAAGCTCATTTAGTTTTCTCAGGATTTTCTAATATCATTTTTGATAAGTTAGAGCTATAAGAAGCAAAATAGGAGGGTAAACAATTAATAATTGTTTAGTGCTCCAGACACTTACAAGGGGGATTTTAATGAAACATTATTATAAATTAGATGAATGGAACATTATAGAAAAAGGATTTAGTGACAACAACAATGAGATATCTGAGAGCCTTTTTAGCTTAGGCAATGGATATATGGGTCAAAGAGCAAATTTTGAAGAAGAGTATGGTGGGAAATCTCTTCAAGGTAATTATATAGCTGGTGTCTATTACCCTGATAAAACCAGAGTTGGTTGGTGGAAAAACGGATATCCTGAATATTTTGCTAAGGTTTTAAACTCAACAAATTGGATTGGTATAAACATTAAAATTAATGATATTTCTTTAGATCTTTCTAAATGCAAGGTACAAGAATTCGAAAGAGTTTTAAATATGAAAGAAGGTTATTTAAAAAGAAGCTTTGTGGCTGTCCTTGCAAATGGCAATGAAATAGAGGTGAACTCTCAAAGATTTATAAGCATGACTCGTGGTGAAATCGGAGCAATAAAATATTCAATTAAGTCATTAAATTTCAGAGGTAGCCTGGAGATTACACCTTACCTTGATGGAGATGTTATTAATTCTGATTCCAACTATGATGAAAAATTCTGGGATGAGATTTCAAAAGGTGTTGAACCTAATGAAGCATATTTAATGCTCAAAACTAAGAAATTAGATTTTAATATTTGCACAAATATGACCTATGAAATAACTAAAAATGGAGAAATAATCAATCCGATTGTACGACTAGAAGAAAGTGAAAAATATGTTGCGAATAACGTTTTAGTTCATTGTGATGAAAATGATGAAGTTATAATTTATAAATATGTTGCAAATACCTCATCAAGATATTATGAAATAGCAGAACTAATCCAAGTAACTAAAGAACTTTCACGCATTGCTAAAAATGATGGTTTTGAAATATTATTAAAAGAACAGTCTCGTTTTTGGAGTGAAAAGTGGAAACAAAGCGATATAGTTATTGAAGGTGATGTATCCGCGCAACAAGGTATTCGATTTAATATATTCCAGTTAAATCAAACCTATACAGGAGAAGATCATAGATTAAATATAGGACCAAAAGGCTTCACTGGTGAAAAATATGGTGGAAGTACTTACTGGGATACAGAGGCTTATTGCATCCCCTTCTTTCTTAGTACATCTGGCGAAAAAGTATCTAGAAACCTATTATTATATAGATACAAACATTTAGACAAAGCCATAGAAAATGCAAAAAAATTAGGTTTTACAAATGGAGCAGCTCTATATCCAATGGTAACAATGAATGGAGAGGAATGTCATAATGAATGGGAAATAACATTTGAGGAAATCCATAGAAATGGTGCCATAGCTTATGCTATATATAATTACGTAAACTATACCGGAGATACATCTTGCCTTTGTGAATTTAGTTTTGAAGTGCTTACAGCCATATCAAGATTTTGGTCTCAAAGAATAACTTTCTCAAAAGACAAAGATAAATATGTGATTTTGGGGGTTACAGGGCCAAATGAATATGAAAACAATGTAAATAATAACTGGTATACTAATAAAATAGCCTGCTGGACTTTAAAATATACACTTGAGGTCATGAATTATCTAATCCAAACTCAACCAAAACTATTAAATGATCTTAAGAAAAAACTTAATTTAAACGATGATGAAATTATTAATTGGAAGAACATCATTAAAAATATGTACTACCCAAGAGAAGAAAAACTTGGAATTTTCCTTCAACAAGATGGGTATATGGATAAAGAACAGATATTAGTAAAAGACCTGGATAAAGAAAGTAAACCGTTAAATCAAAAATGGTCATGGGATAGAATACTACGCTCATGTTTTATAAAACAAGCTGATGTACTTCAAGGTATTTACTTATTTGAGCAGGAATATGATAAAGATACAATTAAAAGAAATTTTGATTTCTACGAACCCAGAACAGTACACGAGTCCTCCTTGTCCCCTTGCATTCATACTATTTTAGCTGCAAAAATTGGAAATCATGATAAAGCTTATGAAATGTATTTAAGAACATCGAGGCTTGATCTTGATAATTATAACAATGACACAAAAGATGGATGTCACACAACTAGTATGGCAGGAACTTGGATGGCTGTAGTCCATGGATTTGGTGGCCTAAGAGTTATAGATAATAAATTAATCTTAAATCCTTTTATTCCTAAGCATTGGTCCTCCTGCTCCTTTAAAATAATGTTCAGAGGTGCACTTTTAAACATTAAATTTACTACAAACAAACTTCAAATACAAAGTGAAAATAATATGGCTGTAAACTTATTACTGTATGAAAAAGATTACAGGTTAGCAGGAAATGAGCTACTAGAAATAAAAATACTATAAAAGTGAGGAAGATGCTTTTGAATAAACATGCAATATATCATATTACTGAAACACCCTATGCCTATGGTAAAGATTTAAACACTCTAGTGTTACGAATAAGAACTGCGAAAGGCGATGTTCAAAAGTGTAACTTATATTATAAAGATAAATATAACTATCAAGCACCCTACTACGTTAAAGATATGAAAATTACAGCCCATTCTGACCTGTTTGATTATTTTGAAACTGTGGTATCCATAGAGAGAAACAGATATAGATATTACTTTGAGTTAATAGATTGGAGTAATAATAAAATATATTTTGATGAAAGAGGATTTAGAGATGTACCACCACCTCTAAAAGAATCCACAGCTTTTCAATATGCTTATTTAGCACAGGGTGATTTATATGAAGAAGTTCCCTGGTTGCAAGAATCCATTGTATATCAAATTTTCCCAGATCGTTTTTATAATGGAGATAAAAACAATGACCCAGAAGACACTGCCCACTGGGGTACCCCAGTGAATACTAAATCTATGTTTGGCGGAGATCTTAAGGGAATTATTGATAAGTTAGGTTATTTAGAGGAATTAGGTATTAATTTAATTTACTTAACTCCAATATTTAAATCCTCTTCAAACCACAAATATAATACAGCAGATTATTATGACATAGACCCTCAGTTTGGAACTTTAGACTTAGCAAAAGAGCTAATAAAAAAATGTCATGAAAAAGGAATAAAAGTTATTTTTGATGCTGTATTTAATCATTCAGGAAGTGACTTTTTTGCTTTTAAAGATTTGCTATACAAACAAGAAACATCAAAATATAAAGATTGGTATTTTATTGACAGTTACCCAGTTAGTATTGATAATATAAACTACTATACTTTTGGGAGTGACGAATGTAATATGCCTAAATTAAATACTCATAATAAAGAGGTAAGAGAGTATTTATTAAAAGTTGGGGAATATTGGGTAAAAGAAATTGGAATAGATGGTTGGAGACTTGATGTTTGCGATGAAGTTGACCATAATTTTTGGAGAGCTTTTAATAGAACAGTGAAAGAAGCCAATAAAAATGCAGTTATTATTGGAGAAATAATGCATGAAGCAAATTCCTTCTTGAAAGGAGATCAACTGGACAGCATAATGAACTATCCTTTTAAATTTGCTTTAGTAGATTTTTTTGCAAATAGAAGTATATCTGTAGATCAATTTGACAACATACTATCATCTAATAGAACTCTTTACATGAGCAGCATCACAAGGCAACTCTGGAATTTAATGGATAGCCATGATACTAAAAGATTTTTAACTGAATGTGACAATAATGTAGACAGAATGAAGCTTGCTATTGCCTTTCAATTTTGCTACCAAGGTGTGCCCTATATTTATTATGGAGATGAAATAGGTCTTGATGGCGGTGATGATCCACAGTGCAGAAAGTGTATGATTTGGGATACTGAAAATCAAAGTAGAAATTTATTTAACCACTACAAGACTATGATAACCCTTAGAAAAAGTAATAAAGCTTTAATACATGGAAGTTACAAAAAACTTTATTGCAAAGATAATGTATTAGTTTTCAAAAGAAGTTATCAAGGTGAAACACTAATAATTGCTATTAACAATAGTGATGAAGAATATATTGTTAATATCCCTTTAGGTAATAATGTTACAGAAATTTTAACTTCACAAAAAACAAATTTAAACAAGGGCTTGCTCTTAGTTCCTATGGGATTTAAAATTTTCAAATTATAGAATACATATAGAAATGAAGAGAATAATAAGGAGGCAGTCATTTATAAATGACTGCCTCCTTATTATTCTCTTATCTATATTTATTCATATTTAAGTTTTACTAAAATTTCTTTTATTTCACCTTTACTATTTTTTCTTATTTTAAAGTCCCTAATATCTTTAAATTCATTTTGCAGTTGATAATTAAGTTCATTAATTGTAGCTTTAGCTTTTTTAGCTAGTTCTCCATCTTGTATTACCACAAATCGAGTTTTCCTAGTAACAATCTCCTTTTGATCCTCGACTAAAACAACATAATATTTATCCCCTTCTTCTACAACACTATATATACCTCCAAATGTTAAATCGGCACATAATTCATTATCAATACATTTCACCTTCATAATGGCCCCTCCTTATTATTGCTTATAAGTTTATTATAAATTAATGAGAGTCAATTTACGAACAAAATGATGGTGATTTATTAAATTTGTACTTTAATACAAATTTAATAAGTTATTTTTGTGACTTCTCCAAATAGCTAAAATCACTATAATATATTAAACTTAACTTATAAAAACATTTAGGGGGAATTTATAATGGCAAATTTATCATTAAGACACATGTACAAAACCTATGATGGAGACGTTACAGCTGTAAATGATTTCAATCTTGAAATAGAGGATAAAGAATTTGTAGTTTTTGTTGGACCTTCTGGTTGTGGTAAATCTACTATATTAAGAATGATAGCAGGTCTTGAAGAGATTACCAAAGGAGAATTATACATAGATGGTGAGCTTAAAAATGATGTATCTCCTAAAGATAGGGATATTGCAATGGTTTTTCAAAACTATGCACTCTACCCTCACATGACAGTATATGACAATATGGCATTTGGATTAAAACTTAGAAAAACCCCGAAGGATGTCATTGCTGCAAAAGTAAAAGAGGCTGCACAAATTCTTGATATTGAACATTTATTGAATAGAAAACCAAAAGCTTTATCTGGTGGCCAAAGACAAAGGGTTGCAATGGGAAGAGCTATAGTTAGAGCTCCAAAAGTATTCTTAATGGATGAACCTTTATCAAATCTTGATGCAAAACTTAGAGTTCAGATGAGAGCTGAAATATCTAAACTTTATAATAGATTGAAAACAACATTTGTTTATGTTACACACGATCAGACAGAGGCAATGACTCTTGGTACAAAAATAGTAGTTATGAAGGATGGTATTATTCAACAAGTTGATACTCCTCAAAACTTATACGAACATCCTAAAAACATATTTGTTGCTGGATTTATAGGAAGCCCTCAGATGAATTTTATAAATGGCAAAATCGTAGAAAAAGATGGCAAAGTGGTTGTGAATTTTGAAGATAGTGTTATTCCCTTAAATCCTGAGAATAGTGATATAATAAGAAAACAAGATTACATTGGGAAAGATATTATAATTGGTATTAGGCCCGAAAATATAGATGATGATCCAGAGTTTATGGAAAAGAATAAAGAAGCTATTATTGATGTTAAAGTTGAGGTAACAGAACTTTTAGGAGCTGAATCCTATCTACATTTGAGTAAAGGAAATTGTCTTCTAACTGCTAGGGTAAATGGAACATCAAATACAAAGTCTGGAGATCATATAAAAATAGCCTTAAATGTTAATAAGCTTCATATTTTTGATAAAAATTCTCAAAAACCTATAATCTAGGGGGATAAATTTATGGATGATATCAACAATTTTCTACAAAAATTAAGTTTTAGTTCTAATATAGATTTTTGTGTAAGTTGCGAAAATGGAGAAAATATATTTACCAGTGGAGGTTTTGTAGAAAGTTCTGATATTATTCATATACCTTTATTCTTAGGTGAAACACATTTTATACTTATAATAGAGAAAAAATTCAAATCTTTCTCTAACTTGTTAAAGTTCACTATTGAAAATAAATATGTTGATTTATATTCTACAAAGGAACAGTCTATAGCTTCTATATTGGATGGGAAAGATGTAACAAATGATTCAATTTTTGAAGACATGCAATTTCTAGACAAGGAATATGGTCTTATTTATATAAGTCTTGATGGAAGTTTACATGAAGCTTTGAATATAATTAAGCAATCTTATAGTAATGAAAATGTACTCAGCATAATTTATAAAAAAAACATTTTAGTGATGGGTGTTTTTGAAAATATAGAAGAACACGCCATAGGTATAAGAGAATCTATAATTTCTAATTTGTTTTGCAAATGTTATGTAAGCTTTAGCCGTATTGTGCATGCTAAAAGTGACTTAGTAGATATTTTTAACGAATGTGAGATTAGTATGCTACTGGGTAGAAAATTCAAAATAAAAACTGATATATTTAATTACAATAAGTTGTTTCTTGAAAGATCTATTTATAGCTTGGATTCTAAATTTAAGCAACATATGTTAGATACATTTAAAGAAAAATTAGACGCTCTTGACAATGAAACCATAAATACTATAGAAGATTTTTTTGATTCTGACCTTAACATAAGTGATTCTGCAAAAAATTTGTATATTCACAGAAATACTCTACTCTACAGATTAGACAAAATAAAAAGAGAAACAGGTTTTGATATAAAAGACTTCAATGAAGCAATGACGTTCAAAATCATTTTTCTTATATGGCAAGAAATCAAATAATTTTATATATTTAATTTGGGCATCTTACTCATATCCATATACAATACATTCCACCGATGACCATCAAAATCAGAAAAACCAAAACCATACATCCAGCTATCATTGTCCTCAGCCTCCGCATAGATAGTACCTCCGGCTTTTACCACCTTGTCTGCCATTTCATCTACTTCTTCTTTACTAAATGTAACAAAAAAATATTCTTATATGAAATTCTATTATTATTTTTAAGTCGTCATCATTCTAAATAATCATCCTTGATTATTCCATAGTAATATACATTGATATATGTATTATCAATATAAGCAAAGTTTCTCAATAGTCCTTCATTAATAAACCCAGAATTCTCCAGTACTTTTCTTGATGCAATATTTCCATCTCCTGCTAATGCTTCGATTCTTTCAACTTTCTCCACTATAAATAAATGCTTTACGAGTGCTTTCGTAATCTCTGTGGCATAACCTTTTCCCCAAAATCTTGAAATTAAATTGTAACCTAAAACAACTCTGTTAGACTGTTTGTTAAAAGAGAGAATCCCAGCCTCCCCTATATATTCACCTGTATCCTTTAAAAACAAGGCTTCAAAATCATATTTATTTTCAGCATAATTTTTCAATACACTTTCAATATGAATTTTAGCATCTTCCAGTTTCGTAGTAGCAAATTTAGTTGAGAACTTCCAAACCATCGGGTCAGATTTGAGTTTACGGATATTCCCTAAATCATTTTCACTATAATTCTTTAAAATAAGTCTTTCCGTTTCTATTTGAATATTCATATACCTACCCCTTGATATGTTATTTCAGACACTCCCCAATCAAGTATTCAATTTTCAAGCATCCGATTAGAGACATTATTTACTCTATAATTACTAATTCCTCTAAGCCTTTCTATTGAAATAATTCAACAAACGTCACAATTATCCTTCAAATTTATTCATTATCCGATTTATCCAGTAACACATTTAGCAACTTAGAATATACTAAAAAAGGGCTGAAAAAAATTGATAACATCATACTTTATTTTAATGCCTTTACTATCACAAACTAAATTAAAAAGGGGATGTATTAATTTTGGAAAATAATAATAACAATCAAGTTCAAAGTATGAATCTTAACAATCAACCAATGTTATTAAAAGATTGGTTAATTACTTATTTATTACTACTAATCCCTATCGTAAACATAGTTTTAATGTTTTTTTGGGCATTTGGAAATGATGTAAATCAGAGTAAAAAAACTTTCTTTCAAGCTCAATTAATTATGTTGGCAGTCGGACTAATATTATATTTTCTATTTTTTGCTGCTTTAATTACTGCTATATTAAGTACAGGTGGTTATTAAATTTCATTTCTCTAGATAAGAGGGTACTCCATAATGGAGCGCCCTCTTATTTCTAATTATGTCACTTTATTATGTTAATAACATATTTATATACTGTTAAATACTAATTTAGAAAAGGAGCGAAAATATGAATTTAAAAGGATTAACAGGTAAAGTTATAACTCCTTCTGATAAAGAATATGATATTCTAAGACTTGAATATAACCTAGACATTAACAAATTTCCATTAGCTATTGTTTATTGTTATAATCCTATTGACGTATCAAATGCTATAAAATGGTGTAGGACAAACCATATAGACCTCCGCATTCGTACTAGAGGGCATAATTATGAGGGCTATTCAACGGATAACGATGTTTTAGTAATTGATACAGCTTGTATGAACAAAATTAATATTGATACTTGCAATGGTATTGTAAAAATTCAGGCAGGGTCAACCTTAGAGAATATATACTCAAAACTTGCCGAGAAAGGTTATGGTTTCGATGGTGGGACATGTCCTACAGTTGGAATTTCTGGCTTAGTATTAGGTGGAGGAATAGGTCTATCATGTAGAAATTTTGGTTTGCTTGCAGACAATCTTTTAGAAATACAAATAGTTAATGAAAAGGGAATCCTATTAACTGCAAACAGTCATATCAATTCCGAATTGTTTTGGGCTTGCAGAGGAGCAGGTGGAGGAAATTTTGGAGTAGTAATATCTTATACCTTTAAGGTTCATAAAGTGGATAAAATTACCGTTATTCAGCTTAGGTGGAATAACGTTTCGCGAGGAGATTTCTTGGATTTATGGCAATGTTGGTTAAAAACTGTCAATAGAAAGATTAGCTGTTTCGCAGGTTTTAATAAAAAAGGCATATATTTAAATGGATTTTTCTATGGAAGCAAATCAGAGGCTGAAAAAAATTTAAAAAGTTTTTTATTGCTTCCTGGTTTATTAGAAAATTCATCAATAGAATATGTACCTTTTATTGATGCAGTAAAAGCTATCGCTTCTTTTTATGGACCACCAAACAGATTTAAAGCCACTGGAAGATTTATATATAGGACTTTATCTAAAGAAAATATCAAAGATTTGGTTGAAGACGTGGACAACAGTCCAGGAGATGATAACTGCTATATTAGGTTATATTCTTTGGGTGGTGTTATAAAAGAATTACCTAATAATTATACAGCATATTATTATAGAAATGCTTCATATATTATTGGTATAACAGCCGATTGGAAAAAGGACGATGATGCACAGCTCTATAAAAGTTGGGTTGAAGAGGTTTTTAATTATGTTAAACCACTTTCAAATGGCTCCTATGTAAATTTTCCTTACGAGGAACTTGAAAACTATGGGATAGCGTACTATGGTAAAAATTATGCTCGCCTAAAAGAGGTAAAAAAATTCTATGATCCAGCTAATATATTTAATTTTCAACAATCAATAAAGCCGTTTTAATTTCAGTTAAGCCAAGGTTTATTAATAATATATCTTGTTAATATTGTACAATTATAGTAATGTATTATTATTAAGCTATATTATGTTAAGGGGTAACTAATTTAGCAAAATAAATTTAATTTAGTAATTGTTTTGTTAAAAGATAAGAATAAAATAAAAGGATGTGCTTTATATGGCAGCAACTAACGATAAGAAATTCCAATTGAAATTGGACAAGCCTAAGAAAACATTATTTGCAGAGGTTTCAGGCACTTTTGGGCCCGCTGATGCCAATGATTTTCTGCAGGAATATACAACAATTTTAAAAACCATTAAAGCGAATGAATATGAACTATTATTTGATTGTGAAAATTTAAGGGTAACGGGAAAAGATGTACAATCAGGAGTTGATATGACTGTCCTTTTGAGAGGTTGTATTGAACAGTATAAGAAAGATGGATTTAAAAAAGTAGTATTTGATTGCAAAAAAAACCTTATAGTAAAAATGCAGATATCTAGACTTTCTAGAGAAGTTGGTCTCTCAATTTTTGAAGCCATCTAGTGAACGTAATAAGTTACTAGGCAATTTAAGTAAACCCAGCAAACTTGCTGGGCTTACTTTACCTTTATCCACTATCCATTTCTCCCTAATAAAATATACAAATTAATTGTCTTTATATAATCAGATTATACACCAGTAATACTATTTAAATCTCCCTGTTTTCTATAACTTACAATTGTCAGTTTATCATTAATAACCCTCAATTCGCCACTCTGGATATATCCCTTAAATCCTTTAATAACCCCGTATTAAAATCGAATATTTCATTTACATATATACAGTTAAATGATAATATGATAATATCAATGAAATATTTACCATTAATTATAAAATTAAGATACCACCTATTCAGGTTGGCAACATTGATTTAATTGCCCTGTGGATTACCATTTATGCAGATGTGGCGGAATTGGCAGACGCACTAGAATCAGGGTCTAGCGCTTTACGGCATGCAGGTTCGATTCCTGTCATCTGCACCAAAAGCACTCATTTTATGAGTGCTTTTTTATTTCAATAAGAAATTATGAAATTACATAATATTATAGCTAATTTAGAGGTTTTTCTTAATTATAAAATTTTCTTGAAAATTACAAGCTGGTAATGGTTTCCCAATTAAATACCCCTGTATGAAATCACAGCCAAGTTCGTTTAGAATATTTAATTGCTCTTTTTTTTCAATTCCTTCTGCAACAACTTTTATATTTAAGTTGTGCGACATATCTATTATTGATTTAACAATAAGTATGTTTTTCGGCTCATTATTCAAGTTTTTTATAAGTGACATGTCAACTTTAATTATATCAAGGGGTAGTTTATTTACATAACTAAGTGAAGAATATCCTGTACCAAAATCATCCAAATATATTTTAACACCAATATCTTTTAGTTCATTCAATACATTAATAACCAAATCAGGGTTTTCCATAACTTCATCTTCAGTAATTTCAAAACACAAATACATTGAGGGTAATGAATGGTCATTTAATATCCTTATTACTAATTCAACAAAATTCTGAGACGTTAGTTGCTTAAATGATGTATTTACAGATATATAGAAGTCTTTTGAGCCCATATCATGCCATTTTCTGCACTGTATACAAGCATTTTCTATCATCCAGTTATCAATTGCAACCAATTCACCAATCCTCTTAACAATTGGAATAAAATCCATTGGGAATATAATTTTATCTGCTTGTTTCCATCTTATTAAAGATTCGCTCCCTATAACCTTCTTTGATTTTAAATCTAAAATTGGTTGATAATAAGCAATAAATTCATTATTTCCCATTGCTTTTCCCAATTTTATTTTCATATTTAATTTATCTATGGATTTATCTTTAATTTCGCTGGAATATATTTTATACCCATCGCCCCCATTATGTTTAACTTCAAACATAGCCAAATCAGCATTTTTAATTAAAGTGTCTGTATCAGTTCCATGCTTTGGAAATATACTTATGCCAATACTTGCTCCAATATGTAATTCATTTTCATTGCATATAATAGCAGGAACTAAAATTTTTCTAATATCCTCTGCAAATTTTTCAACCATTGCAGAAGATTTCAAATTATTTAATATTATTGTAAATTCATCCCCACCAAACCTACTAAGTTCATCATTTGATGTGATTATACTTTTCAATCTACTAGCAACAACTTTAAGAACTGTATCTCCACACTTGTGACTGAAATTTTCATTAATCTTTTTAAAATCATCTAAATCCACACAAATAACTGCAAATTTTTCATTTTTATTAAACAAAAGCATATCTATAGTTTCTAATATTTTTTTTCTATTAGGAACACCTGTAAGATCGTCATAATAAGCAATTGTCTGAAGTTTGTTGTTCTGATTATCTACAATTTTTATAGCCTCGTCATTCATTTTAAATTGAATTACGCAAATAAAACAACCTCCTAAAACAATAAGAAAGTAATATACAAAACTAGTTATCATCTCTCCATTAAAATAGTTACCATGATATTTAATATAAATAATTATAGAATCCAATAGGTTAAGCAAAATACTAAAATGAAGAATAATAGAAATTTGATATCGTTTAATTGACACTAAACTTATAAGAACAAATCCTACAACTAAGGTTGTAACAAGCATTAATACATTATTTTCTGGCGAAGGTACATGATACAATAAATTAAGAATAATTTCTTCGATGAAGAGTGTAAATATGTAGCCCCAAATATATAAATTTACTGCTTTTTCCAATTTTCCTTTTTTAAGATATAACAAAGCAAAACTACAAAGCAATAAAAAAATTGTATCACCAAGTTCATTCATGAAATTTTTAGTTCCAAAAATATCTAACAAAAAAGCTATTAATACTGAAAAAAATGTAATGAAAATAATAATTAAAAGATATTCAGACTTTTTCTTTATAATAAATGGCTTTGATTTATATGCTTCCAAAAAATAATCATTTATGATTTCAAACATATCGAACCTCCTAGGGTATTCCTCATCAAAATGATAAGTTAAATCCTTATCCTGGTTTTTAGATAGTCACATTTGTAACTTGAAACAAAAAACTAACTCTTAATATTAAATTATCGACTGAGGTTGCAATAAACTTTAGACAAATATTGCCTTTTTAAATAAATCAAACAAATATCACTTGAATTGAAATCATATATATAACTGTTCCCCCTAATATACTGATTAAATTATTGCGCTTCCATATATGCAAAGCTGCTACTGTAATAACTCCAATTATTTCAGGAATTCCAAAAGGAAATGATGAAAAAACAGCATTTCTTAAACAGTAGATTATAAGCATAGCTATAATTGCTGGAGGTAAATAATTTCCTATGTACAATATGTTCTTAGGTGTAGGTTTACCTTTTCCAAACAAGATGAAGGGCGCTACTCTCGTAACAAATGTAACAAATGCGATGACTACTATTGCGCCTAATGTATAACTCGTATTAACATTCATTCTTCATCTCCCCCTTATTCATTTTATAAGTTTTCCTAACTATTTGTTTCTGAAATAACATCAACGCTGCAGTTATTAATATCATAGATGGTAAAATCAAATTATTGGTTCCAAATATTAAAAGGGATAAAATAGTAGCGGAAGCACCAATTAGTACTGGTAAATGCGACTTATAACTAACCCACTGTTCTACAAAAATAACCACAAATAAAGCTGTCATTGCAAAATCAATTCCTTTTGTATTAAATGTAATAAGAGACCCGGCTATAGATCCAATAAGAGAACCGATTACCCAATATATTTGGTTTAATAATGAAATACAAAATAAAAACAGATTGTTATTTATACCCTCTGGTGCTTTTGTAGAACATAATAGTGAGTAGGTCTCATCAGTAAGGGAAAAAATCATATACGGCTTTTTCTTTCCCATAGCTTTAAATTCTTCTATAAACGATAATCCATAAAACATATGTCTTATATTTACAAACAGAGTCATTAATGCTATTTCAATTAATCCTGCCCCACTTGTTAATAAGTTAATAGCTATAAACTGTGTCGACCCAGCATAAACTGTTATACTCATAAACAGTGCCCATAAAAAGTTATACCCAGATTTTTGAAATAGCAATCCAAAGGCTATTCCAACTGTTATGTATCCAATCATAACTGGAATAGTAACTAAAAATGCTGCTTTTAGTGCTTTCTTCATCTTAATGTCACCTCTATCAGTTAAATTTAACATGATCTCTCTTCATCTTAACAATTTTAAGATAAAGTAAATGTCACTTTTAAAACTTATTTACATATATTATAGTATAAATCTGGATATTTATCAAAAAATTATAAATTAAGGCGCCCCCCCCATTTTTGCTTTAATAATAAAAGCTGCAAAGGTATTAAACCCTTCACAGCTTATTCTTACTTTTCTAAATTGTCACAATAAATATTAATAGCATCTCTTAAGAACATAGCAAGACCTTCTTTATTTTCAGTAATTCTTTTGTCATGTAAATACATATCTCCAATTCCTCTGAAAATTATTGGAGTACAATGATATAAATTATCGGTTATATGTTGCCTTAACTTTGCCACAGCTTTCTGGACCTCCATGTCATTTGAGCCCTTATCCATTAATTCTGCAATCTTATTTAGGAGTTCGTCACCCTCTGCTTGCATCCTATCAAAGTCCTCTTTAGTGTACTTTGAAATCTTCTCCTGGCCCTCTCTATATGCGTCAGTGTTTCCATATTTACTTTTTATCTCCTCTGCATAGTTTTCCTGATCTTTTTCAATTCCAGACATATCGAAAGCTTTAAACATTTCTTTTTTATCTATTTTCATACCCCCATTTAGCGATTGTAGTGTTTTTCTTACCATTATAATTATTTGTTCGAGTCTTTCCCTTTTCTTAATTAATAAAATTTCTTGAGCTTTTAAAACGTCCTGTCTATCAAAACTTGGGCTATAAATAATTTCTTTAATATCTTTAAGGCTGAACTCTAGCTCTTTAAAAAACAATACTTGTTGCAAAGTTTCAAGGTCCTTGTCTGAATAAAGTCTGTATTCAGCAGGACTTATAGACTCCGGCTTAAGTAGTCCTATTTTATCATAGTGATGAAGCATACGCACGCTTATCCCCACCATATCAGCTACTTCTTTTATCTTGTAGTACATTTATATCACCCCTATATATAATTAAATATATTATGTTATTTATAACATCTGCAAGTTCCTATTTTTATATAAGTGACTTTATCTCATCTTTATCAAAACTATAGCTTTTACCACACACATTACAAACAATTTCAATTGGTTTATTATTTTCATGTGCATAAAAGAGTTCTTCCTTATTTAAGGAATATAACATGGGATAAAAAATATCTTTAGAACACCCACAAAAAAATTGAATTTGATCAAATCCCAAAACTTGAATATCTTCAAATAATAAGTGCGAAATTTCTTTTAACGTCATATTGTTTTTAAAAGTTAATAGAGAAAATTTATTATCTGAAATTTTTTTTTTTATATCATCAATGAGGCCAATTGCTGCACCTGGGAGTAATTGAACTAATATTCCTCTACTTGAAACTATTTCATCTTTTTCATTAAAAACTATGTTCAAAGAAAATAAAGTAGGAATCTGCTCACTTTGCTTGAAATAATGTGAAAAATCATCCACAATATTTCCATATGGCATTTCAGTTATCCCCGTAAATACACCGTTCATCCCCAAATCTTTCATTACCTGAATACAACCTTTATTCCCTATTAGTTGCTCAATAGAAAAATTGCTAGTATAGTCTAGAGAAGCATTTAATAATTCATCATTAATATAGCCACGGATGTTTCCCATAGAATCAACATCTGCAAATATCTTATATTTCCTATTACTGGCATTAACTTTTAGACTTATTCTCTGATTTCCTTTTAAAGTTCCTGATATTAAACTTGCGATTGAAACTGTTTTAGCTAGCGTTGTTTTTAAAAGTTTATTCATATTTTTATGATCACAAATCTCTTTTATTATATCAGTATTTTCCACAAATAATATACGAACTTGTTTGTTATATGCTAATGTCTTCATTATATAATTATCCATTTTTATTAACATTCCTTTCTTATTCATATATATAGAATAAACTATGACACCATGTCATAGTCAATAAGAAAATAATAAATATTTATCTAATAAACATTGTTTAGTACCTTTCAATACACAATTTAAAAAGGGCGTTCTTGAATTATGTGTATTAGCAGTACTTGATGATAAAGATTGCAAGATGAGTGGTTAGATTTTGTAATAACAGTGAGTAAAGTTTTGAAAATACAAAAATAATGGTACTAATGGGGGTATGATAATATGAATAAAAGTGAATTTATGAAAGAACTTTCAAGAAATTTAACTAATATTCCTGTAGAAGAAATGCATGATATTTCAATTGATTATGATGAATATTTTATTATTGGTGTAGAAAAAGGAAGAAGTGAAGAATACATTGCACTCTCTCTTGGCGAACCTAAAACTATTGCAAAACAGTTAAGAGCAAATTATATGATTGAAAAGGCACAAAACACAGAAACTTCTGGAAATATTATTAGAGCTGTAATTGCAGCAGTTGGTTTAGGTTTATTTAATATTATATTTATATTAGGGCCGTTTATAGGTTGCGGACATTTGGCTAAATTTATAAACAAAGTAACTATTAAATATATAAAAACAAATATTAAAATAATCAATGGTAGATAGGAGAAAAATAATGAGAGTTTATAATGAAAAAAAAGTTATAACCGGATTAATAATTATAATAATATGTTCAATGTTATTAGGTGGCGCTGGGTATGTGCTTGAGTATAAATTTGGTTTTTTAAAATCTAGGAATGAAATAGCACAAGATAATAATAACTCCTCTAATGATAATTTCAATATAAATACTACAAAAGAATATAATAGCAGTAATATTAAAACCATAAACGTAGAAACAGTAAGCACAAACATAAATATTATCCCTACCGAAGACGATAAAGTAAGAATCCATTTTTATGGTAATACAAACACAGAAAATGCGGCTTCATATTTAGAATCAAAAGTATACTTGAACAAACTATAATTTACTATTAATTTTTCTTTAAATATGAAACTCATTCTTATTCCCTCTCTTCATTCTGATTATATTTTTAATTATCTATTTTGCAGATATCCAAATATTATCCTTTATGTAAAATCTCCATAAAAAGTCCTTTGCTTCTTCTGCATAATCAATACCAATTCTCTTGGCCTCTACAATTTGAACTTTTTCTTTTTCCACTGCATCTTCAATATATAACTCACTTGTACATAAATCTTGTTTGTTATTATCTTTATTTATATTCATAGCTATGCACAATTTTGAAGGACCTGTGGTTAAGTTTTTGATTTGAGCTTTTGTAAGTTCAAAATAAGCTTTGTTAAATCTTAACTTAGACATTTCCTCGAACCCTTCTATTGGCTGAATAGCTCTAATTAGAACACCTTCTGGAACTCCTTCTTCTTTTGTTATTACATTGAAACAATGATACATTCCATAAATAAAATATACGTACGCGATACCAGGTCTGCCATATAAAGTCGTAAGTCTAGATGTCATTTTGCCTCCATATGCATGACAAGCCTTATCAATTGAGCCAATGTACGCTTCTGTCTCAACTATCTTTCCTCTTAACTTTACTCCGTTCACTTCATGTACAAGTATTTTCCCTAAAAGTTCTTTAGCGACCTGTAGCGTTTCTCTGGAATAAAATCCTCTTGTAAGCTTCAATACACACTCCTCCTACATAAAAACATTAAAAGTATAGAATAAACTATGACATCATGTCATAGTTTATTCTATTTTTTCTTATAAACCTTTAACATCTCATCATACTTAGAAAAATATTTTTCTCCGTTATTCCTTAGAACTGATTCACTTTTGCCAAGCACTAAAAATCCATGATTACCTAAAGAATTATAGAAATTTTTTAATATTCTCTCTTGTAAACTATCTTTAAAATAAATGAATACATTTCTACAAAGTATGAGATTAAATTCGTTTAGCGCTCCATTACTTAGTAAACTATGTTGAAAAAACAATATGTTTTTCTTGAGTTCTTCTTTAACTTTGATGTAGCTTTTATTAACGTTAAAATACTTAGTAAAATTTTCTTCTCCTAAAGCATTTCTATAATTATTTATATCTTTATCCAAAGTGATTGTAGAATATATTCCGTTTTTTGCCTCTTCTATTACATAAGGATTAATATCCGTAGCATAAATTTGAGTTTTGTTTAATATTCCTGCTTCTTCTAGCATTATTGCTAAGGAATAAACTTCTTTTCCATTAGAACAACCTGCACACCAAATCTTAATATGATTATAGGAATTTAAATAGGGCAATATCTTGGTTCTAATTAAAGCAAACACCAAAGGATCTCTAAAAAACTCCGTTGTATTTATTGAGAGATCAAGAAACAGATTATGAAAAAAAATTTCGCTGTTTATTACTTGTTCTCTAAATAAGCTAAAACTAGAGATACCCTCTTTTATCATAGCTATGTTTAAACGCCTCATTATACTATCTATTTGATACTCTGTGTAATCATAACCGTAGATAATATTTAGTTCTTTTAAAAAGCTTTGAACTTCTTCTTTTTTTAGAGATTCTTTTTTACATAATGAATTGTTAGTTGATTTTTTTAAAGTGTATTTTTTTTCGATGTATTTACATTTTATACCTATATTTTGTAAGTATGAGTATAAGTATCTCTTTAAAACAAAAATTGTACAGCTCTCTCTCTCTTGCATACTAAAAAGTTTCTCTACAACTATTTTGGGAATTACATTAGCTCCAAAAAAAGTTATATTAAACTTTTGAATTTTTTTCAAATTTAAAAATTCCATTAGTTCCATTCCCTGTTTAGGTTCCTCAAATTCTCCCATAACAACTATATTCTCTTCTGCTCCGTTATAAATTATTTTAAAATCCAAAATTGTCCTCCATTACTACTTAAACTTTATTAATCCAAGCTTTTACTAAGGTTATAAGCACATCATAATCAATTGGCTTTGAAATGTAGTCATTCGCTCCAGCTTCCAAACACTTTTCACTATCACCCTTTAGAGATTTTGCTGTGGTAGCTATAATTGGTATATGTTTTATTTTATCAATATTTCTTATATTTCTAATTGCTTCATATCCATCCATAACAGGCATCATTATATCCATTAAAATTAAATCAACAACTTCATTTTCAAGTTTTTCCAGTGCAATTTTTCCATCTTCAGCTTCAATAATTTCTGCACCGTAATCTTCTAAGGCAGCTGCAAGCACAAATATGTTTCTTGGATCGTCATCTACAATTAATATTTTTTTATTATCAAGATTTAGTGCTCTATCCTTATTAATTTTGGAAGTAATAACATTTTTATATTCATCTTCACTGTTAACGTCATGAAATATTAAAGTTAATTCATCCAATAGTCTTTCAGAAGAGTTTGTAGTCTTAATAATTATGCTGTCAACATATAATTTTATCTCTTTTTCCTGCTCTTTGCTTATTTCCATACCAGTATAAATAATAATAGGTATTTTTAGATTTTTTAGTTTTAGAGTCTTATTAATTTGTTTAATCAACTCAATTTCACTTTTATATGACAATCCCAAATCCAATAAAATGCCATCAAATTCTTTTTCCTTTATAAGCTTAAGACCTTCAATTCCAGTGTTTGAGGTTAATGTTCTAAAACCTATACTCTCCGCGATTGATTTAATAAACGTTTTTAAAGTTAAATCATCTTGAATAATAAGCAAGTTTTTATTTTTTATCTCTTTAGTTGAACTCTGTACTACATTCTGCTGCATCTTGCTCATAGTAATTGCTGCTTCTTGCTCCGATATGTCTTGCTGAGAACCTGAAAGTGGTAAATATAATAAGAAGGTGCTACCCATTAAAGGCTCACTTGTTACCTTTATTTCTCCCTTCATAAGCATGCAAAGCTTATTGCTTATGGATAGTCCAAGGCCTGTACCACCGTATTTTCTCGATATAGAGCCATCTCCTTGATGGAACTCTTTAAAAATTGAATCTAAACTATTTTTAGGTATGCCAATTCCTGTATCCATTACAGAGAAAATTATATTATTTTTGAACTGTGTATCCCTTTCAATCTTTAGTTTTACGGAGCCTTTATCTGTAAATTTAAATGCATTAGATAAAAAGTTTCTTACTACTTGTGAAATTTTCTCTTTATCACCATAAATACTATCAATAAATTGATCTTCCACTATAAATTGAATATCTTTCCCTTTTGCAGTTTCGTTAAACAGATCACTAAGCTCGCTAATAAGTTCACTAGAATTAAAATATCTATAATTTAATTCTATCTTCCCTGCTTCAATCTTTGATAAATCTAAAAAATCATTTATCAAACTAAGCAAATGTTGCCCTGAGTTAAATATAACTTTTATTTTTTCCTGTGCATCTTGAGTTGTAGTATCCTTAGTATTTCTTATTAAAAGATTAGATAATAATATAATAGAATTAAGAGGTGTTTTAAGCTCATGAGAAACATTTGCTAAAAATTGTGATTTATATGTATTTGCCATCTCATAATCTTTTGAGCGTGCTAAAATCTCTTGTCCAGACTTTTCTAATTCTTCATTTTTAATATTTAAGAGTTTCGACTGATCTTCTATTTGCAATTGATTTTCCTCAAGCTGAGCATTAGTTTGTTGCATCTCTTCACTTTGCTGCTCTAGTATTTGCTGCTGCTCTTCAAGCTGTGCATTTGTTTGTTGAAGTTCCTCAGTTTGAACCTGTAGTTGCCTCTGTTGTTCTTCTAATACTGCATTTGCATTAATTAGCTTAAGTGATATTTCTTGAGATTCTTTTGTTGCTTTTTCACTTACTACTAATAGCTCTTTAATCTTTTGATTTTGAATTGTAGTGTATAGGTTTATAGCAATGACGTTACTTGCTGCTTCTATAAATTGCTGTTTTAATTTATTAAAAGTTTCAAAGGAGGATAGCTCAATAACTCCATATAATTCATCCTCATAAATTAATGGGAAAGCATAAACATTAAGAGGAGCTTCATATACAGTTCCAGTACAAATAGCTGCTTCAGATTTTCTTACATTTGTAAGCAGTATAGGCTTTTTTTCTAAACCTACTTGTCCAACTATTCCCTCACCAAGCTCATATATATTAGATAATCTCTCTCTTTGTGTAAACGCAAAGGATGAATTTAGCATAAGTTTATTTTCTTTATTATTATGTATATAAAATGTTCCATTGCCTGCATCTAATGATCTGGATAAAAAATTCATTGCCCTTTGTGTCAATTCTTTTACAGATAAGTTACCATCCATTTCATCATTTAATGAATTTAGAGTATCATTTATCCAAAATTCATTCTTTAATTTATTTATCAATATATTATAATTTCTAGCCATTTCGGAAATTTCATTTTTTTGAATGATTTCATATTCATCTAACTTCCCTGAATTAGTTGTTTTAATCATATGTTCTTTTAATCTATTAATAGGAGCTAATACGCTTTTCATCACCATTATAAATGCCAATGTTAGCATACTTACTAAAATTACCAAAGTTAAAATTAAGGTTATTCTCTGTGAAGATTGGAGTCTATTTGCTTCTTCTATTAAACTGGTTTCACTATTTGTGGAACTTAAATATATATTATTAAGATCTATTTCAAGCTGATCAACAAAATCTGAACTTATTCCTTCAGATATAACTATCGCATCATTCTTTTTACCTTCGAGCACATCTTTAATAATTTCCTCCCTTTGCGGTTTCCACCATTTTGAAAGAAGATTATTAGCATCTTGTAAATTTCTTTTAATATTTGAATCAACTGAATTTTGCCCTATAGCATCTAAGTTTCTTTGCAATTCAATTTCGTATTGGGTAACTTTACCTATTTCTTCTTGAATGGCCTCACTATTAGACAATAAAATTACACCCTTAAGAGAACTTTTAATTTTAACCAAATTTAATTTTCCTTTTACTGCAGCTTCAGAAATCGTTGATGATTGATTATATAGGTTTTGAGTTATTTCTTGCAAGTTATTAAGTCCAAATAAAGCAAAGGTTCCGAATCCAATAAATGTTATAATACAAATTAAGAATAAAACAAAAAATCTTTGCTTTATACTAACGTTTTTAAAATTATTCATAAGTGCCTCCTTAATAAATCATCAGCTGGTCATCTTAATCGAAGCAGAAATATTAAAAGCTTTTTTATTTCTTCCATTTAGCTAAATATTTGTCAACATCTTTTGGTATAACTAATTCATATGGAAAAATAATTGTCTTCTCTACATTTTCACCCTTTGCTAATTTAACTGCAGTTTCTATCGCACACTTACCTTGCGTCGCAGCATCCTGAAATACTGTAACTGCTAATTTACCACTCTTTAAGTAATCAAGTGCTTCAGGAATACCATGTATACCACCTACAGATATTTCGCCAAGTTTTCCTGCTGCTTCTATAGCTATTGATGCTCCCATTGCCATTTCATCGTTGTTGGAGGCTACAACATCAATTTTTTTACCAGAATGAAGCCATCTTTCCATTAAAGCCGTACCTTTAGCCATATTCCATTCAGCTGTTTGCTCTGCAACAATTTTTATACCTGGATATTTTTCTATTACGTCGTAGAAACCTTGGGTTATTAATCTCTGTTGTTCTTGACCCACTGTTCCAATCATAATTGCAACGTTACCCTTATAATTCATTTTTTTTGCAAGGTACTCCATTTCCACAGTACCTGCTTGCAATGAATCTGATGTTATGTAAGATGCTGCGTCATTTGGGTTAACAAATGGTGTGCTAATGCTAATTATTGGAATTCTAGTAGCCTTTGCAATTTCTGTTATAGGCCTTGTTGAATCTGTATCAACTGGTTGAACAACTATAACATCTACTCCCTCCGATATGAAGTTTTCAACCTGTGACAATTCTATATTAGAGTCATGTTTTGAGTCTGCATATATTACTTCAACATCATCTAAAGACTTAGAATAATTCTTCATCTCATCAAGCAAATAAGATGAGAATTTGATACTAATATCGGAAATACAAACACCAATTTTAATTTTCTGATTGCTATTCGATGTGTCATTTGTACTCTGTACACATCCTGTAAACAGAGACATTGACATAAGAGTAATAAGTACCATTGATAAAAATTTCTTCATTAGCTTTCCCCCTTTTTCTGAAATATCGTTAAAAGTAGATATCAGAAAATTCTATATCAGCTTTCGAAATTACATTACCGAAGATAAGACTGGAATCATTTCGTAAATCTTGATCATTACTGCTTTCACTCATAGGAATTTTAACAATAAATTCACTTCCCTTTGTATATTCACTGTTAACTTCAATAGTTCCGCCATGCATCTCAATTAGTAACTTTACAAGATTAAGCCCAATGCCACTCCCCTCACAACTTCTTGTAAAGAGGTTGTCCACTTGCCTAAATCTTTCAAAAATCATTTTATGTTTATCCTTACAAATTCCTATTCCAGAATCTTTGATTCTAATTTGAATTGAATTTCCTAAAATACCAATATTTACAAATATGTTTCCATCTTGAGGAGTAAACTTTATAGCATTGGATAAGATATTCAACAAAATTCTTTCCATAACATCTATATCACAAGCAAGTAATACCTCTTCGACATCCGTATCAAAAATTATTTCAATATTTTTTAATCTTGCATATACCAATATTGATTTTACAATATTCTCGACTCTCTCAACAATGTTACAGGTTGCTATATTAAGATTAAAATTGCCAGAATCTATTTTTGTAATATCTATCAAGTTGTTAAATAGCCTTATAAGCCTGTAGCAATTTTGAATTTGTGTTTTTGCATTAATCTTCATTTTTTCTCTATCTAAAACTTCATCATTTTCAAGATAATATTTTGTTATTTGTGTTGCTCCAAGTAGAACATTCAAAGGGGTTCTAAGTTCATGAGATATATTTGCAAGAAACATGTCTTTAGCCTCATTAGCTGCTTCTGCTACGTCTTTTGCTCTTTTTAATTCTTTAGCTTGCTCTTGTAAAATTATATTCATTTTTCTTTCTTTTTCAATAAGCTTTAAGTATACATTTATTCTATTTATAAGTAAAAAATCATCAATAGGTTTAGTAAGATAATCTACTGCTCCTATTTCAAAACCTTTTCTCTTAAACTCATCACTAATATAAGCCGCGGTTAGAAATACAATAGGAATATGTTCTGTCTTTTTTCTGCTTTTTATAATTCGAGCTAGTTCAAAACCATCCATCTCTCTCTCCATATGAACATCTAAAATAATTAAATCCACAGAATATTGTAAAAGCGCTTGCAATGCTTTTGTGGAAGTATTAGCCAGTACCACTTTAGCATCTATAGACTCTTCAATAAGAGCTTTTGCAGTAAACAAATTGTTTGGATAGTCATCAACTACCAAGATTGTATATAAATTACTTGTTGACATATTTCAAAACCTCACTTAACAACTTAATAATATTTAGCTAAGTTTTTATTAGATAATCAATAAAAACTTAGCTATGTTTATTCATAATTTTACACTTAAAGTTAATTATTTTATATTTTTTTAATTGTCATATTTTAGCCACATATAGGTTCTATAGTGATAAAAAAATAACATAACATACAAAATAAATATATAATATACTTGCTTTTACATATTACCATATTTTACAGTATATTCATATATCTTTTGTTACCCTTTATACGACAATTTCTACATTCATAAGGAATTTAAAAGTTAATATAATGTATTCATTCCTACATCACATTAACTTTGTATTTATAATAAAATATAGCAACAAAAACTGAAATAGTTTTTGTTGCTATATTTTGATTTAATAAGGCCTAATCACAAACCTATTTGTTATTCATCGCTTTATTGACTTCTTTTAAATGTTTTTTAATTTCTAAATGTTGAGGACATAGTGTTTCACATTTACCACATTCTACGCAAGAAACTGCCCTTTGTTTTAATGTTAGATCATTATTATAAGCATGGGACTGGGTGTCTTGTTCATTATACATGGAAGCTTCATTTAGCAAAGCAAAGTTCTTTGGTATGTCAACACCAACAGGACATGGCATACAATAATTACATGCTGTGCATTGAACCTTTATTAATTCATTATATTGCCCTTTTACATTATCAATTAATGCTAAATCTTTTGCTGATAATGAATTTGGAAGCGCAGTCTCAGAAGTTTTCATATTCTCTATAATTTGCTCCATTGAATTCATGCCACTAAGGACAGTTGTAACTTCTGGATGATTAAGTACCCATCTTAGTGCCCACTCAGCAGGAGTTTTGGCAACTTCTGCTTTGCTCCATTGCTTCTTTACTGAAATCGGTGGAGTTTTCGCAAGTCTTCCACCTTTAAGTGGTTCCATAATTACAATAGCCATTCCTTTTTTTGCTGCGTATTCCAATCCCTCAGTTCCAGCCTGATAATTTTCATCCAAGAAATTATATTGTATCTGACAAAAATCCCAATTGTATCCGTCTATAATTTCTTTGAAAGTATCTAGTTTATCATGAAATGAAAATCCTATTTGCTTAATTCTTCCATCACTTAAAGCATTTTTGATAAATTTAAAAATATCTAGTTTTAATAGCTTGTCCCATCTTTCTTTACTTAGTGCATGAAGTAAGTACATATCTATATGATCGGTTTGTAGTTTTTCTAATTGCTCGTCTAAATATTTATCGAAGTCTCCATATGAATTTGTAAGCCATGTAGGTAATTTAGTGGCTAATTTTACTTTTTCTCTATAACCATCTTTGAGCGCTTTACCTAAAACTATTTCACTACTACCCTTATGATAAGGGTATGCAGTATCAATATAAGTCACTCCATTATCTATTGCATATCTTATTAAAGAGATAGCTTTCTCCTCATCAATTTGCTTTGTATCACCATTCATAATTGGTAATCGCATACATCCAAAACCAAGTGCCGAAACTTTAAAATCTTTTTTCCCAAATTCTCTATACTGCATTTAAAACTCCTTTCAAATCTACTAAATTAATTAGATTAAATGCTCTTTTATCCCTTAATCATACTTTACTCAATTATACCATAAAAGTAAAAGGGTATAATTGTATAATACATCAATTCTAATCCTTATCATCTTCTTTATCTTTATTATTTTCTTCTTTATTTTCTTTATTTTCATTATTTTCTTCTTTATATTTTTCAATATATTCTATTAGTGCCATGCTAATTAAATCCACGCTTTTAAACTCTTGATTTTTCTCTGCAAACTCTTTAAATCGTTCACAAACATCTGAATATATTCTAATTGAAGTCGTAGTTATAATTTCTTTATTAAGTATATCCTCGTCAATCTTTATTTCTTGTTGCGGTTCCTCAATTATAATCTCCATTAATTGTTCTTCTGTTTCAACTATATATGACGCTTTTTTCTGTTCTTCTACAAACTCATAAGCTAAATCGATAGCGTCCTCTATGCTATCCGAATTAAAACTCACGCTGGGAGTTGTATTATCTATAGTTAAACAAAATTTAGAACTTGATTGAATTTTAACCTTAATTCCATCATCTATTAGTTTTTCTAATTTATTCATTTTCCACACACCTTTTAGTTATATATTTGTTGTTCCTACCTTAATATACAATAGGCTTTACAATTATAGCTTAAATAATACGCATTGTGTTGATTTAATAATATGCACGTGATAATGTGTTAAATCATAAAAGGAATGAGTATAAATTTTTAAAAAAAACTAAAGTTGAAATCTATATCCAACGCCCCATATTGTTTCAATATATTTGGGGTTTGATGGATCTATTTCTATCTTTTCTCTAAGCTTTCTAATATGGACGGTTACAGTTCCAACATCCCCAAATGAATCTACTCCCCATACTTTTTCAAAAATATTATCTTTTGAGAACACTTTGTTTGGATTGATTGACAAAATTTTTAAAATATCAAACTCTTTTGCTGTCAAAAACACTTCGCCACCGTTAACATAGACACGCCTAGACGTACAGTCAATACTGAGCCCTTTTATCTCAATTATTTCAGTTTGTTCTTTATTTTCTCCCCTTAGCCTTTCATATCTTGAGATATGAGCTTTTACTCTTGCAACAAGTTCTCCAGGACTAAATGGTTTTGTTATATAGTCATCAGCCCCAAGACCTAACGCTCTAATTTTATCGATGTCTTCTTTTTTAGCAGAAACCATAAGTATAGGAACATCCTTCGCATTTCTTATTTGCCTGCAGATTTCAAAACCATCAACGTTAGGCAGCATAACATCAAGTATAATGAGGTTATATCTCTTATTAAGTGCAGCTTTAAGCCCGGTTTCTCCATCTACCTCTATATCAACAGAAAAATCATTTATCTCAAGGTAATCCCTTTCAAGCTCCGCAATACTGAGTTCATCTTCTATTATCAAGACTTTTTTCATTTTACCACCGACCCTTCTTTAAAACATTTCTTAATTATAAAGAATATACTGGTTCCTAATCCGACTGTACTCTCTGACCATATTTTCCCACCATGCCCAACAATTATTCTTTCGGCAATTGCAAGACCAAGACCACTACCACCAGTCTTTGAATTTCTTGATGGGTCAGCCCTATAGCATCTGTCAAATATAAATGGAAGTGACTCTTGTGATATTCCAGGACCATTGTCTTTAATTTCAAATTGCACAAACCCCCCTAGGTCTTTTAGTATTATTTGTATTTCTCCATTTTCTTTATCCATATATTTTACGGAGTTTTCAACTATATTTACTATTACTCGACGTAGTTTTTCACGATCAGCAAGTATTGAAGTATTGTCTTCTATCTCATCAATTAAATTTATTTCAACATTGCTCTTTTCTAAGTCAAACTTTAACTCTTCCATGCTATCACCTAAGTAACTTTTTATGTCAACCCTCTCAAAATCGAGAGGCAATTTATTCGAATCCAGTTTTGAAAATGCAAATAATTCATCTATTAATTTATCAATATCACTTGCTTTTTTGTAGATAATATTTATATATTTCTCCATCTTCTCAGGTGTATCTGCCACACCATCTTTAATCCCCTCCACGTAGCCTTTAATTGCAGTTACTGGAGTTTTTAAGTCATGTGAAATATTTGAAATAAGTTCATTTTTGTTGTTTTCATACTTAAGTTGCATTTCAACTGATTCCTTTAGTCTACATCTCATGTCTTCAAATTCTTTGCAGAGCTCTCCAATTTCATCATTTGTATTAGACTTAACTTCAAAATCAAGATAACCTTCTTTTATTTTAGTTGAAGCATTCTTTAATTCTATTATTGGTTTTGCTATCTTTTTAGAAACCCAATACGTAAGAATTGCATTAGTTAGAATCATTATTAAAATAATAATAATAATATATAATAATACAAAACTCTTTGTAATTGTTAACATCGCCCCAGCATCTGTCATTAGGAAAATACTTCCTGGGCTTTTATCTGCAAAATAAAAGTCACGCTGCTTTGAAAGCATAAGATTATTTAGAATAAGGTTATGGTTAATTTTCTTTTCATCAGTAAATCCGAATTTTGGGAGGTCCATTTTAATATCAGTTTTATTAATGAAATTAGTGGAATAGGTTATGACTCCATTTTTTCTCACCACTATTCCACTATGTGTCAATTTCAATTTACTATCAAGTGTTGATAGATAACTAGTATCATCAAGTATATTTGGGTTTATTGCTATATCTTTTTCTATGTCCATAAGTATTAGTGTGTTCTTATCATACAAATCTTTTAATGGATTGCTTTTAAATACATTACTTTGAAAAGGGTGCCCAGTGTATTTTATGTCGTATGCCTTACCAATACTTTTAATATAAAAACTTGCCACCACTGGCAATGCAATCAAAGACAAAATAATTGGAATTATAAGCATTGCCATATATGAAACTATAAGTCTAAATTTTATGGACATAAAAATTCCTCCTAAATTCTATTCATAACGCAACGCATCAATAGGATTTAATTTTGCAGCTTTCCTAGCAGGATAAATTCCAAAGAATATTCCAACCGCTGACGAAAACAATATTACCTCTAAAACAACGAATATTGAAATAGTGGGATTTATATTTGCAAAAGATCCTATTATTTGAGCTGAAAGTAACCCAAACGCCATACCTATAAGTCCACCTATAAGTGATAATATAACAGATTCAGTTAAAAATTGAAATAATATAGCATTTGTGGTAGCACCAATTGCCTTTCTAATACCAATTTCTTTAGTCCGCTCAGTTACAGAAACTAACATTATATTCATGACTCCAATCCCTCCAACAAAAAGGGATATAGCTGCAACAGCACTAAGAAATGCTGTAAAAATTCCTAATACTTGATTAATTGACTCAAGCATACTTGCTGAATTAGTAGCCTTATAAAGATTTATAGTTTTATTGTTATGCCTTGTCTGAACAATTTTTAAGGCATCATTCCCAGTTTGCACTGAGTTTTCTTGTGAACTGGATGTAACACTAAGGTTTGAAATGTTGAAATCAGTTGGATATAGTGTTTGGAGGAATGTAACTGGTACTGTTACAAGTGCTGGAGTATTGTCGCCACCCCTGTTTGGCCCTCCATTACCACCGCCGCCAAACATGCTACTTGCTTTTGAAACGCCGACAACCGTAGCACTTTTACTAGAACCTACAGGTCCTAATTTAAATGATTTCCCCACTGCATCATCAGTTCCAAATAATGCTGTTGCTGAAGTTTGATCAATTACAGCAACTGCCTTACCTTCTTCAACTTCTCTTTCATTTAGAAACCTTCCATAAACGATATCTACATTGCTTATAAATGCATAATCTGTGTTAACTCCGGTTATGTTTGCTGTATTAGTTTTGGTATCAGTTCTTGCTGTTCCCCTTTTGGATACAGTTGGAGAAATATACTTAGCTGTATCAACTCTACTTTTTATTTGCTTTACATCCTCAAGCGTAAAATAATCCCCTATTTGTTCTATTTTTGTTGAATCTACACTTAGAGTAACTGTATTTGATCCCATTTTAGCAAATTGATCTGCAATATAATTCTTTCCTCCATTACCAAGAGAAACAATAGTAATTACTGAGCTTATACCTATTATAATTCCTAACATCGTGAGAAATGATCTCATTTTATTTGATAGGATACTGGAAATAGCCATTTTTAAACTCTCCAAAATATTCATAACTGCCCTCCATTTCACTGTGAAAAAATTTAACAGTATACATTATCTATAATATCTTTCTTCCATCAACTGGGTATTCATCAACTATCTCTCCATCTAAGAATCTTACAACTCTTTTGGCACATTTTGCTATATCATCTTCATGTGTAACCATTAGAATAGTCGCACCATCATCATTTAACTTTTGAAATATTTTCATAATTTCAATTGATGATTTTGTATCTAGATTACCTGTTGGCTCATCTGCCATAATAACTGCTGGATTGTTAACCATTGCTCTTGCAATTGCAACTCTTTGTTTTTGTCCACCAGATATTTCATTGGGCCTATGTTTCACTCTGTCAGAAAGCCCAACCTTGTCAAGTGCAATGAGTGCTCTCTTTCTTCTTTCTTTTGATGACACTCCTGCATAAAGCATTGGAAGTTCCACGTTTTCAAGTACTGATATCCTTGGAAGTAGATTAAATGATTGAAATACAAATCCTATTTCTTTATTCCTTATTAACGCAAGTTGATTATCATAAAGATTTGAAACATCCTGCCCGTTTAAAAAATATGTTCCACCATCCATTTTGTCCAAACACCCTAAAATATTCATAAAAGTTGATTTTCCTGAACCTGAAGGTCCCATTATCGCAGTGAATTCTCCCTTATCAACTTTAAGGCTTACTGATTTAAGTGCAGTAAAGTCAATATCTCCAGTTACATATCTTTTAAGTATATCCTTTACTTCTATCATTATTTTCCTCCTATAGCTGCAGCCTCTTTAACCATTAACCCATTTGTAATGGTGGTGCCTGGATTTAATATTACGATGTCACCGACTTTTACTCCACTAACAACTTGCACAAAAGCATCTGATTGTACGCCTAATTTCACGGTTTTTTTAACTGCCTTACCATTTTCAGAAACAAACAAATATGTTGACCCATCTTTATTAGTAAGTATTGATTCAGCAGGAACTTTCACAACATTTAGTGCTTGATTAAGTAATATATCAATGTCTGCGTCAAAGTTTACTTTTAACTCAGGAGCTGAATCTATTACATCTAATTCTACAGTTAGAGTTGTATCTCCACCTGCAACTGAAGTACTAACTGTTGCAGTTGGATAAATATTTGAAACCTTGGCTTTATAAACCTTACCATTATTCATAATCGTTGATGCTTGCCCAATAACTACCTTAGCCGCATCATATTTCCCAACTTGAACAACTGCCTTTAAACTTGATATATCCTGTACAACTATAGCTATTTGCTGGCTTCCAGTTTGCCCACTAACAACATTTACTGCTGTAACTACTCCATCAATATCTGAAGTAATAGACGAGGTTTGATTTAACTTGTTCTTTGCAGCATCTAGAGTTAGTTTTGCTGATGAAACAGCATTATTAAGCTGATTTATTTTTTCATCCGATAATACACTTGCCTCTGCAGATTTAATCGTCGCAGCATTTGCAGGAATATCTTCTGTGTTTGCTATAGTATTATTTGCATCATCATTTTTATTTACAGCATCCGTTTTCTGAGATACAGCATTATTATAATTTATTTGAGCAGAAGCTACTTGATTATTTAGGTCTGCTGTATCATAAGTTAAGAGAGTACTACCCTTTATTACTTTATCTCCAACATTAACCTTAACATTTGAGATCTTAGTTGTAGATGATACAGAATAATCTTTTTCATTTTTAGATTTTATGATAGCTGTGGTGGATAGATACATATTTACATCCCCCATAACAACCTTAGATGTTTTTACAGTTGTAAATTGTCTCTTGTTCTTTGAATTAATTCGAATCCCTGCAACAGTACCTATTAGTGCTACTATTATAACGCCAACAATAATCTTCTTTTTCATGATTGCCTCCAATTTACTTAATTAAATTTTAATTTCATAATTTATATTCTACATGGTAAATATTAAATAAATCTTAGTTAAATATTAAATTTTTATTAAATTAATGAACATGACTATGGTTATCATTATACCCGAACTATAATTCTTTATTAGCTAATTTGTTATGCAATTTTAGTCATAATAATTCCACTAAATTACCAATCTCCTTAGCAAAATTCGGATATTGTAATTTAAGTTTTTTGATTACTCTTTGCACCCGTGGACGGTTATAACGTTGGACTATAATAGGGTATAAGTTCATAAATATATTAAAACATATTAACCATAGTGTTTCCTTAAATGAATACTCAATACAAACATATACGCTAATGAATGCAATTATAATAGCAATAATCGAATGTCCAAATTCAGAAGCCCTTGTTCTGTACTCATAGTATTCTAATAAAATCAATGACTTCCTAATAGGATTTTCCTTTTTTCTACTTCTCTCCCAACCACTTAATACTAGTAATTTCCTGAAAAAATGAACACCAAAGTACTTGTACATTTCCCCTTCCCCTTCAATACTGTGACAATTAAAATATGATGATAGGAGTGCTGGTCTCAATAATGTTTCCACTATAGACATCCAAATCATAAGGATGAAGTTTAGTGAAACACTATATGCTAATGAACTCATACTCATAAATGGAAATAAAATATATAAACCTACCCAACATGTGGCGGTCAATACAATAATCCACTTAAGCAATGTGTTTTTATTTACTTTGATCATGTTGTATTCACCATCTTTCTAGTATACCGGAATATATTACATTTTTAATCTGATTTTATTCTCATCTGCTTTCATTATACTATAAATTTTATAAACTCTAAAAAAAAGGAGCATCTGCTCCTTTTTTATTAATCAATTTATTTTATAGTTATATTACTTACAAACTATCATTAAAATCTTCCTTGAATTTAGCAACCAATTTTTCCTGCCAGTCTGAAACTGGTTCAAGCTTACCTAAGAAGAATCGCATTACCTTAGGTTCTTCTATAAATTTAAGTCCCTTAATCAACTGTCTATTTTCATATAGCCAGCCTATTCTATCTACAGCATATTTTATCTGCGATAATGTAAACACACGCCTTGGAAGCGCGAGACGTACCAGTTCCATATTGGAATAATTCTCACTTCCATCCTCATTACGTTCCTCAGACATTGTACCTCTTTCCATCCCACGAATTCCACCTGCAATAAATAAAGCTGCTGCAAGTGCTCCTGCAGGGTATTCACTTTGAGGTATATGATTAACAAATCTCTTCGCATCAATATGACATCCTAACCCTCCTGCTGGTGTTATAACAGGTACATTTTTTTTCTGAAGTTCCTTAACCATTTCCTCAATAAAGATAGGACCTTGGTTAATCATATCCATATCCATGGCTTCATCTAGGCCAACCACCATAGCTTCCATTTCACGAACAGACATACCTCCATAAGTTATAAATCCTTCATATATGGGTATAAGTTCACGCATTTTTTTATATGCATTCTCATTACTTGTACAGATTGCCCCACCTCTTGCACTACCTAGTTTACGTGCTGAAAAATAAATTATGTCAACATAACTTGCAATTTTACGAGTAATCTCTTGTATTGTCATATCCTTGCAGGCTTCTTCCTTTGTCTTTATAAAATATAAATTATCAGAAAGTAGACTAGCATCGAGCACTGTCATAATTCCATATTCTTGGCACACTTCACAGGCTTCCTTCATATTTTCAAGTGAAAAAGGTTGTCCACCTATAAGATTAGTACCAGCTTCCATTCGTACAAAAGGAATTCTTTCAACACCATATTTATTAATTACTAGTTTAAGCTTATCAATATCCATATTCCCTTTAAATGCAATTGTACTTGTAGTCTCTAATCCTTCATCTTTAAGAAGCTCTTCAACTGTTCCACCATTCAAATTGATATGTGCTCTTGTTGTAGTAAAGTGATAATTCATAGGAATTACATCACCCTTTTTAACAAATACTTTTGCTATAATATTTTCACATGCTCGACCTTGATGGGTTGGAAGAAAATAAGTTTTTTGAAAAATATCCTGCAATTTACTTTCAAGTCTAGTAAATGTAGCAGAACCTGCATAACTATCATCAGCTACCATCATCGCGGCTTGTTGCTTATCACTCATAGCATTAACTCCACTATCTGTAAGCATATCTAAAAAAACATCACAATTATTAAGTAAGAATGTGTTATTACCTGCATTTGTAATTGATTTAAGACGTTTTTCTACAGGTATAAGATTCAATTTCTGTACTATGCGGACTTTATGCATCTCCACAGGTACACCTTCACCAAAATAGAATTTCAAATTTGACATAATAGATACCTCCGTTTTTTAAATTTAATTAGTTACAAATTTAAAACAAAAAAATCCATCACCACCTTAATAAACATATTTTATGTTTTTAAGGGACGAAAGATTATTATCCGCGGTACCACCCTAATTATAACAAATTTCAATAATTCGTTATCACTCAATTCTGGTCAATAAACCATAGCCATGTAACGGTGGCATACGTGTGTATTTACTCAAATATCATAATTATTATATTCTTTAAACACACAAACTCAGGAGTGTATATTACATATCACTTGATACCTGTTTACACCAAACACAGGCTCTCTTTGATCAAATAAATACTTTTCTCTCCGTCATTGTATTTCTATATTTTACTAATATTAATATAAAAATCCAATAATGTCAAGTTAACCTGAACAATCGTATTTTTTAGCTGATTTGTTTCACTCGTATGAGTAACAATATTTGAATATATATTCTCCAATAATTACGCATAAAAAAAGAGCATCTCTGCCCCTTAAGATTTAACTAGTTTTGCTTAACAAATCTTACACCCATATCAAATGCGTTTTTACAATCCTTTGGAAACTGCTCTTCTCTAACTTGGACTTTTTTCTTTTCATCGAAACTTGTTACAACATATTTCGAGTAATCATCAAACTGGTATGTGTCATTGACAATTAATGATTCAAAAGATCCAAAAAGTCTTTCCATACCATTTTCTACAAATTTAAGACCTTCTTCATATCCAACATCTTTCATTTGCTTATTAGTTACATTCATGGTGTATATGAATCCGGTTGGTATCTCCCTTCCAAAAAGGCTTGAATAGGATTTATCATAAACTAAATATGGAAACATGAATCTTTCTATAAAAGACCTCATACCTCCAGTAACTGCTCCAAAATATATTGGAGATCCAAGAATAATGGCATCAGCCTTTGCTACCTTTTCAAGGATAGGAGCTAAATCATCTTTGACAGCACACTTACCATAACTTTTACCATTTTTCAATTTACAAGCAAAACAGCTTATACAACCTTTATAATCTTGGTCATAAAGCTGAATAAGCTCTGTTTCAGCTCCTTGTGAAGATGCCCCTTCAAGTGCACTCTTTAAAAGAGTAACAGTATTTGCATTTTTTCTAGGACTACCATTAATTGCTATTAATTTCATTTATATTCCCTCCATATTATGAGTAATGGTATAATATTATATTATAGTGTTGTTATTTGCAAGTACATACATATTAGTATTATAGTATCTATTTGTATACCTAAATATTATCCCTAAGGGTTTTATGCTATCAATTTAAGGCAGAAATATAATATTTGCTGATGAGCCTACTACTAATTTGGATGTTGAGGGTATAGAACTTCTTAATAATAAATTTAAGGAGTATAATGGAGCTATTATAGTTATGTCTTACGACAGGGGTTTTTAGATAGATTCTGCAATAAGATACTAGAGATAGATGTGGGGAAGCTCAAAGATTGAAAACATAGAACTATTAATTTATGGAGGGGAATGAAAATGAAAATCGCAACATCACAGATAATGAGAAAGATTGATCGCTATTGTATAGACGTTTTAGGAATTCCAGGTATTGTGCTAATGGAAAATGCAGCACTAAAGGTAGTAAAAAACATATCTGAAAATGATAAAAATTTCGTAATAGTTTGCTCTAGTGGGAATAACGGTGGAGATGGTTTTGCAGTAGCAAGGCATCTTTTTAATAGAGGAAATTATGTTGAGGTATTTTCTCTTGGCTCAGAAGAAAATATGAGTGCAGATGCCTTAATCAATCTTAATATTATAAAAAATATGGGTGTAAAAATAACAAAAATAAATAACAATGAGGATCTGGATATTTTAAGAGAAAGCATAATTCACAACGAAATTACTATTGATGCAATTTTTGGAACAGGAATTTCTAGAGAAGTTGAAGGCTTATATTCTTTAGCTATTACAATTATAAATGAGAATAGTAATTATATTTTATCGATTGATGTCCCATCAGGACTTGAGTGCAATAGTGGAAAAGTGATGGGAAACTGTATTAAAAGTAATAAAACAGTTACATTTGAATATTATAAAAAGGGTTTTATTGGATATGATGTGGAATCTCTTACTGGAGAAATTGTTGTTGAGAAGATTGGAATACCTGGAAGTGTATTAGATAAATTTCATGAAAATGAATACATAATGGATATAGACCATATTAAAAGTTTAATAAAGAAAAGAAATAAGTATTCACATAAAGGTGATTATGGAAGAACACTTATTTTAGCAGGATCACCTGGATTTACAGGTTCTGCGTATATTTCAACGCAAGCTGCTGTTCGAAGTGGAGCTGGACTTGTTACACTATGTTGCGATAGCTCAATTCAAAACATTTTAAGTGGAAAATTAGTTGAAGCTATGACTGCCACAACCAATGATGAAAAAAAATTAGATTCTTTAATAACTAAAAGTGATTGTATTGCAATTGGTCCAGGTCTAGGAAATAATAGGAGGACTCTAAATTTACTTGAAAAAGTTTTATTAAATTCTAATTGTCCTGTTGTAATTGATTCAGATGGTTTAAATGTGCTCGAGGGGAACCTTGAAATTCTTGAAAATAAGAAATGTCAGATAGTTCTTACACCTCATATGGGGGAAATGGCAAGAATATCAGGGTTTTCAATAGATGAAATAAATGAAAACAAAATAGAAATAGCAAAAGATTTTGCAACAAAACACAATGTTGTTTTGTTACTTAAAGGATTTAATACAATAATTACAGATGGCAAAACCCTGCAAATTAATCCTACTGGGAGCAGTGCAATGGCATCAGGGGGAATGGGAGACTGCTTAACGGGAATTATATCTTCTTTCATCTCTCAAGGTTATGACATATTTACTTCAGCATGTGCAGGTGCATATATTCACGGTTACTGCGGGGATAAGCTTTCTAAGAAAATGTTTTGTGTAAATGCAAATCATATTATAGAAGCACTCCCTTCTATAATAAAAGAAATTCAAGATTTAGTATAAAAAAACACATCAGATAAACGGCCTCCATCTTAATTTAATATGGGGGCCGTTTTACTTTTGTTTTGTCTTTTACTGAAACAAAATAATATATTTTATAAAAATACTTGAAACATAATTTCAAAGGTGTTAATATGATATAGAAGATAAAACGTTTTCAGAAGACAAATACTGATTAACAGAGGAGGAAGTAATGCATAGATTAAATTTAGAAAAATTAACAACAGAAAGTAGAAATAATAATACCATGGACATAGATACTGTTTCAACTTTAGAGATGGTGAAAAAGATAAATAATGAAGATAAAAAGGTAGCACAAGCTGTAGAAAAGGAGCTTCCTAAAATAGCAGAAGCCATAGATAAAATAGCTTTAAGAATGCAAAAAGGCGGGAGATTAATTTATATAGGTGCAGGAACTTCAGGAAGACTTGGAATTTTAGATGCATCGGAATGTCCACCTACATTTGGAACACCAGAAGAACTTGTACAAGGAATTATAGCTGGAGGAACAGAGGCTATCTTCAGAGCAATGGAAGGAGCTGAGGATTCTAAGCAGCTAGCAGTAAAAGATTTGAGTAATAAATGTATAACAGAGAATGATACCATAGTAGGACTTGCAGCATCGGGTAGAACCCCATATGTTATAGGAGGACTCGAGTATGCAAATAAAATAGGAGCATTAACCATTTCAGTTACTTGTAATGCTAATTCACCGGTTTCCGAGACTGCAAAAATATCAATATCCCCAGTAGTTGGAGCAGAAGTTGTAACAGGTTCCACAAGACTAAAATCCGGAACAGCTCAAAAACTAGTTTTAAACATGTTATCAACAGGAGCTATGATAAAGCTAGGTAAAGTATATGGCAACCTTATGGTAGATGTAAAATCAACTAATGAAAAATTAATGCAGAGAGCTAAATTAATAGTATGTGCGGCAACAGGAATATCTATTGAAGACGCAACGAAGGTATTAAATAAAACAGATTTTGATGTTAAGCTTACAATATTCATGATATTATCAAATCTTAATAAAGAGGAAGCAAAAATTACATTAGATCAAAACAAAGGATATATAGCAAAAGCATTAAAAAGTATTTAATAGAGGGGGGAAATATTATGACAAATATTGAGATTGCTGAAAATTTAGTGGACCTGGTTGGTGGGAAAAGTAATATAAAATCTGTTGCACATTGTATGACCCGTTGTAGACTAGAACTTAAAGATTATTCAAAGGCAAAAATATCAGAAATAAAAAAATCTGAGGGAGCTCTAGGGTTAGTTGAGGCTGATGGGCAACTACAAGTTATTTATGGCCCAGGAAAGGTAAATAAGATAACTGAAGAAGTAAGTAAAATAATTGGAAAAAATGTACTTATAGGGGAAGATGCAGTAGCAGAAACTAAAAGTAAATTAAAACAAAAAAATAACACTAAGTTTAAAAATATGCTTAGAACAATAGGAAATATATTTATCCCACTAATACCATTGTTTGTAGCTTGTGGACTAGTCCTTGCGGTAAATAATATAGCAGGAGTATATTTTGGAGATGCATATAAAACTACAACAGCAGCTGGAATAATAGGACTTATAGGTATGGGTGTGTTCTCTATTTTATCAATTTTAGTTGGTGTAAATGCAGCTAAGGAATTCGGTTCACAAATGCCAATGATGGGTGGAGTATTAGGTGGAATTCTTTCATCAGCAGCACTTGCAAACATAACTCTTTTTGGAAAAGCATTAACTCCAGGACGCGGGGGAATTATTTCAGTAATACTCGTAGTAGTTTTAGCTTGTTATATTGAAAAGGCTTGTAGAAAATTTGTACCAGATGTATTAGATTTATTCGTTACACCGCTAGTTACACTTACAATTTCAGTTTTAGTGGCATTATTTATACTTCAACCTGTAGGTGGATTTATTTCAGATAGTATAGGTCTCATAGTAGCGCAAACAATAGCATCAAATAATATAGTAATATCAGTTATATCAGGAGCAATATCAGGAGGATTATTCTTACCACTTGTTATGACAGGAATGCACCAAGCGTTAACTCCAATACATGCAGATTTAATAGCTAATGTTGGATTTACAGTATTACTTCCAATACTTGCAACAGCTGGAATGGCGCAAGTAGGAGCAACTATTGCAGTACTCCGAAAAACAAAAAATGAAAGATTAAAGAAAATAGCTAAAAATGGATTAGTACCAGGATTTTTAGGAATAGGAGAACCATTAATATATGGAGTAACGTTACCACTTGGAAAGCCATTTCTTGGAGCTTGCCTTGGAGCAGCAGTAGGCGGAGCAGTCATGGCAATGTTTAAGGTTGGAGCCGTTGCAATCGGTGTATCAGGATTACCACTAGCATTATTAATTGCAAATGGTAAAATGGGAGTATTCTTAATAGGAGTACTAGTATCATATATAGGTGGATATTTCTTTACTAGTTTATTAGGCTTTGAAGATCCAGTGGATTAACAAGTTAAGAGAGTTTAAAAAAGACCCGTAAGGGTCTTTTTAATAAGCAAAATTAATCGATAATTTTAAGGAGGGATTTTATGAGTTATGGTATTTCAATTTACTTTGGGCTGGACAATACAATGGAAGAAAATATAAAGTTATTAAAGGACGCTCATAAACTTGGTTTTACTAGAGTATTTAGCTCATTTCACATCCCAGAGGCAAATTATAGTATCCTAAAGACTGAGGCACAAGACTTTTTCAAGTTAGCTAAAGAATATGATATGGATATAATAAGTGATATTTCTCCAAATACATTCAAGTTTTTAGACTTGAATGATATGGATTTGAAGGGACTAGGTGGTATGGGTGTTAAGACCATAAGAATAGATTTTGGGTATACAGAAGAAGAAATATCTAAAATGACCAAAAATCTTTATGGAATCAAAATTCAACTAAATGCATCAACAATAACTGAAGATTTTTTTGAAAATCTAGATAGATATTCTCCTAACTATAAAAATGTTGATGCACTACATAATTTTTATCCTAGAGTAGGTACAGGTATTTCAGAAGAATGTATGATAGAGAAGAATTCTATTTTAAGTAAAAGAGGAATTAAAGCTTGTGCTTTTGTAGGATCAAATAATAGAAAAAGAGGACCCTTACAGGATGGATTACCAACTCTAGAAGATCATAGAGGCATAGAGGTAAGAGACGCTGCAAATCATTTGTTTGCTCTCGGAAATAAATCAATATTTATTGGAGATTCACTTCCTAGTAAAAAAGAGCTAGAGGATTTATCAGGACTAAGTCCAGATGCAGTAGAGCTTTGTATAGAATTAAAAGAATGTGATAATGTAACCCTAAGATTACTTGCTGAAACTTACACCCAAAGGACAGATGAGGCTAGAGATGCTATAAGAGCCAGTGAAAGTAGACTACTTCTTAAGGGAGATAAAATAAAAACATTAAATACAGTAGATAAGAATTATGGAGATATCACTATAGATAACGAAAATTACATGAGATATATGGGAGAATTACAAATATTAAAATGTAATCAAAAATTGGATTATAGGACAAACGTTGTAGCTTCTGTTTTACAAAAGCATTTTTATCTATTAAAATATATAAAGGGTGGAAAAAAATTTCACTTTAACATAATAAATGACTAGAACTAAAATTAATTTTAATAGGGTGTGCGATTATGAATGTATTACGATATATAAAGCAAAATTACGATAACTTTACGGATAGTGAAAAATTAATAGCAGATTACTTATTAGAAACCAAGGAAAGTATTTTAACAATGTCGGCTAAGGATTTAGCTAGTATTACTAAGACATCGGCTCCAACAGTTGTTAGATTTGCTAAAAAAATGGGATTTAATAGCTTAAATGAAATGAAGCTTAAGTTATCTATTAGTTTAGATAAAATAGATCAATCTTCTGAGTTTCAATATTTGGATAGTGATTTAGGAACAAAAAATATAATTTACAAAATAAAAAATTCAATAGATTCAATCATGCAGCAGACAGTTGCCTTGTTAAAGGAAGAAGAACTGGATAAGGCAATAGAGCTTCTAATAAAGGCAAAAAACATATATATCTATAGCGTTGGAGTATCAGCTTTAGTAGGTCAGGATTTTTATTATAAGTTAAGCAGAATAAATAAGAGATGTATATCACACCTAGATACCCATTTGCAAATAACATCATCTGTATTAATGCAGCCAGGTGATGTAGCAATGGCAATATCGTACTCAGGTGAAACAAAAGAAGTTATTAAATGCGTTGAAAATGCAAAAAAAAGAAAAATTCCAGTAATAGCAATAACAAAGGCTAGCATAAACAATAAAATAGCTGATCTCTCAGATGTAGTATTACGTGTGCCCGCAGTAGAAAAATCCTTAAGGGAAGGTGCACTTAGCTCAAGAATATCACAGCTATCAATAATAGACATGTTATTTATAGGCATGGCTAGAAATAATATAAAAGAAGTAGAAGAAAAGTTAATTGAAACAAGAAAAGCTGTTAAAGAACTCTATCATTAGATTATGCAAATAAAAATAAGTTGTTAAATAAAAAACAAAAGTCCTGAATTAATAATTCAAGACTTTTATTTTTTTACAACTATTCTATTTTATAAGTTTTAAAGCATTTAAAAGATTTAAAAGTCTAGTTGCTAAAGTAGTTAACTCTGTATTTTTTTCTGTAGACTTTTGAAATGCATTTTCTAATTTTTCACTTAATTTTTCAAAGTAAGTTTTATCAACAGGTACTGCAGGTACTGTTGGTTCAACCACTGGTACAACTGGTGTTGTAGGGTCTTCTACTGGTGTTACTGGTACTGTAGGATCAACTACTGGTACTACTGGTACTACTGGTGTTGTTGGTTCAACTACTGTTGCCCCTGATGTAGTATCTGGTACTGTAGGTTCAACTACTGGTGTTACTGGTGTTGTAGGATCAACTACTGGTGTTACTGGTACTGTAGGATCAACTACTGGTACTACTGGTACTGTAGGATCAACTACTGGTACTACTGGTGTTGTTGGTTCAACTACTGTTGCCCCTGATGTAGTATCAACTACTGGTGCAACAACACTGATTGGTTCAACTACTGGTGCAACAACACTAACTGGTACAACTGGTGTTGCTCCTGAAACTGGTATTGTAGGATCAACTAATGGCACTACTGGTACAGTAGGATCTGTTACTGGTACTACTGGTGTTGTAGGATCAGCTACTGGTGTTGCACCTGTAACTGGTATTGTAGGATCAACTACTGGCACTGTAGGATCAACTACTGGCACTACTGGTGTACCTTCTAACTTTACACAATCTTTTTTATTAGTTGCATCTTTTGCAGCTAACAAAACTGAATCAGCTTCTGCTTTTACTAATGGATCTAATACTAACTTACTATCTTCAATTCTTTTTAATTCTGCTCTAACTAATTCTGCATTTTTCTCGATTGTAGTTTTTAAAACTTTATTAGCATCTTTAACTGTTGCTACTTTATCCTTTTGAGCTTGTACCGCTTCTTTCTGCTCAGCAGTAAGTGTTACCTTTATATCTTTATGTTCTACTTTTTTCTTATGGTTTTCAGTGTATTTCTCAGCCCATTCTTCGCCTTTTTCATCTTTATCGGCTACTTTTGAATCACTTAATTTTTCATTATTTTCATGATTTTTAACAAATTTTACATCCCATTGCTGAGTTTTTATATTCTTAGAATCAATTTTATGTACCGTAGAAGTTTGTTTTACACAATTCTCATCTTTATTTTGTTGTGAAGCATAAACCCCAGATGATAAACCGACTGATAATGTTAACGCGACGACGAAAATACTTAATTTTGCTTTTTTCAAATTAACTCCTCCTCATATTTTTCTTATGTAGATAACAATTTTGGATCATTATCCCATATTATCATTCTCCTATATATACGAAACGATATATGATTTATTAGAGGGTTTTTCTATTTTATTTAAAATTTATTTTATTTCAATTATAAATTTAATTTAAAAGGGTTATTTTAAAAATTTCAGTGTATCCACTTAAAGACAATTTCACATGGTTCTTTCTCCAAATTTTATAATAAAGCGTAACTTTTACCACCTAGTTTATTGGTCACTTTTTATGGTAATATAACATCATACGAAATGAAAATATATGTAGTACTTTCTCTTGTAATCTCTTTGAAAGAATATCATAATATATAATGTATCCGTAGTAAAAAAATTCGTATTAGTGGGTGTGAATATGAGCAGAATTAGAATTTTTACAGGTCATTTTGGAAGTGGGAAAACAGAGATTGCTTTAAACTATGTTATGGATCTTGCTAAATCAGGAAAAAAAGTAGCCTTAGTCGATATTGATATAGTAAATCCATATTTTTGCTCTAGAAACATGAAAGATAAACTAGAGAAACTAGGGATTAAGCTTATAGCCTCAAGCCCTAATCTCATGAATGCAGAGTTAATGGTTATACCATCAAATGTTTATGGTGTATTTAATGACAAAAGCTTTGATGTAGTAATGGATATAGGTGGGGATGATCATGGTTCACTTGTACTTAGGCAATATAATGAATATCTAAAACAAGAATCTTATGATATGTATTTTGTTGTAAATAATAACAGACCATTTACTTCTAATAAAGAACAAACAATTGAATACCTTAAATCAATTGAAAGAGCATCAGGTCTTATTGTTACGCACCTTATCTCGAACACCAATTTATCCTACGAAACAAACACTGAAGATATTTTAAAAGGCGATAAAATAGTTTCAGAGATTTCGCAGCAACTTGAAATTCCATATAAGTACATTGTTTGCAGAAAAGACTTGGAAGAGAATATTAAAAGCAAAGTAAAGACCGAAGCATATCCTATTGAAATATATATGAACCCACCATGGAGGGAATAAAAATCAATGAAATGTAATAGTTTTAAAAACAACATTGATAAATATAAGGAGGAATTTCAATGGCAAAGATAACATTTAGAGAAGATAGATGTAAAGGATGCAAACTTTGCATTAGTATATGTCCAAAGAATATTATTACGATGTCCACTAAGTTGAACATTAAAGGACATCATTCTGCCTCAATAACTGCTGACAAAATGAAAGAGTGTCTAGGATGCGCCGCGTGTGCAAAAATGTGTCCTGACAGCGTAATTACAGTAGAAAAATAACAAGGAGGAATTATCATGGGTGAAAAAGTTTTAATGAAGGGTAATGAAGCAATTGGAGAAGCAGCCATTAGAGCAAATTGTATGGCCTTTTTCGGTTACCCAATTACACCACAGACCGAAGTCGCAGCATTTATGTCAAGGAGGATGCACAAAATAGGTAGAGTTTTTTTGCAAGCTGAAAGTGAAGTAGCGGCAATAAATATGGTATATGGTGCAGCCGGAAGCGGTGTTCGATGTATGACCTCCTCAAGTAGTCCTGGAATAAGTCTAATGTCTGAAGGCATTTCAAATATAGCAGCAGCTGAACTTCCTTGCGTTATAGTAAACATTGTTCGAGGAGGTCCCGGGCTTGGCAGCATCCAGCCAGCTCAATCAGATTATTTCCAAGCAACACGGGGTGGTGGTCATGGTGACTATAATATGCCTGTACTCGCACCAGCATCAATTCAGGAAATGGTAGATTTAGTTCAAGATGCTTTTGATATAGCAGATATATATAGAAATCCTGTTATGGTTATGGGTGATGGAATGCTTGGTCAAATGATGGAACCAGTTGAATTTAAGGATAGGCCCGCTGTAAATCTTCCTCTAAAGGATTGGGCCGCAAATGGTTTAAGTGGAAGAAAAACTCATAATATAATAAATTCTCTATTTTTAGAAGCTGATATATTGGAACAACATAATATCCATCTGCAAGCTAAATATGCCGAAATAATGAAAAATGAAGTTAGATATGAAATGATTAATTGTGAAGAAAATTGTGACCTTATATTAGTTGCATACGGAACAACTTCAAGAATATGCAAAAATGTAGTTAAATCGGCAATAAAAGAAGGCTTAAAGATTGGACTTATAAGACCCATAACACTATGGCCGTTCCCAATTGAAGCATTTGAAAAAACAATAACTAAAACTAAATATGGTTTTTTATCAGTAGAAATGAGTTGTGGGCAGATGGTTTACGATATAAAACTTGCAGTAAATGGAATAAAACCTGTAGCCTTCTATGGAAGATCAGGTGGAGTAGTCCCACATCCTGATGATATATTAAATAAAGCAAAAGAGATAATAGGAGGTGCACAATAATGGCTATTGTATATGAAACTCCGAAAGCACTACTCGATGTTCCAACTCACTATTGCCCTGGATGCACACATGGAGTAATCCATAAATTAATTGCAGAGGTTATGGATGAATTAGAAATACTAGATAAAACAATAGCAGTTGCACCTGTTGGATGTTCAATTCTTATGTATAACTATTTTGCATGTGATGCAATTGAAGCTGCACATGGAAGAGCACCAGCCACAGCCACTGGGGTTAAAAGAACAAATCCTGATAAGGTAGTTTTTACTTACCAAGGCGATGGGGATCTTGCAGCTATCGGTATGGGGGAAATTGTTCATGCAGCAGCTAGAGGAGAGAATTTAACTTCCTTATTTGTAAACAACTGCATATACGGAATGACTGGTGGTCAAATGGCTCCAACCACTCTTCCAGGTCAAATAACTGAAACTACTCCATATGGACGAGATGTAAAATTGGAAGGTTACCCAATAAGAGTATCAGAATTAATATCAACACTTACTGGAGCATATTATGTTGAGCGAGTATCTGTTGATACAATTCCCAATTTATTAAAAGCTAAGAAAGCAATTAAAAGAGCATTTGAAAACCAAATAGCTGGTAAGGGTTTCTCACTGATTGAAGTATTATCAATTTGCCCAACAAATTGGGGGTTGTCACCTCGCGATTCTATGAAGTGGCTTAGAGATAATATGATCCCGTACTATCCTCTTGGCATTAAAAAAAATACAAATGAGGAGGTTAGATAAAATGAGATCACAAGAAATAATATTTGCTGGTTTTGGTGGCCAGGGCATTCTCTCGATGGGGAAATTTCTTGCATACGCTGGAATGGATTCTAATTTAAATGTTTCATGGTTGCCATCATACGGTCCTGAAATGAGAGGTGGCACTGCAAACTGCTCCGTTATACTTACAGATGAAGAAATCGGCTCTCCAGTTTTAATAAGAGCAAGTGCATTAGTTGCAATGAACAAACCTTCGCTGGAAAAATTCATAGATTTTATTGAGCCGAGTGGCCTACTCATTATTGATTCAGATCATATAACCGATGCTCCTGATAGACGTGATATCACTATTTATAAAATACCAGCTAAAACTATAGCTGAAGAAATTGGAAGCGCAACTTTTGCTAACATGGTACTTTTAGGCGCTCTAGTTAAAAAAACTGGCATTGTTTCAATGAAGACCTTACTAACCTCCCTTAAAACTCATGGAAAAGAAAAATTCTATGAATCCAATAAATTGGCACTTGAAAGAGGCGCAGAATATATTAAATTTAAATAGATATTTATAGTATACAAAACTATATGTAAGTATAAGTCAGAATGAAATGTCACATAATATAATCATTAACGTCAATGGCTAAAAGATTTTTTATGGATTGAAAAAAGAGGTGATTTTGTGAAAAAAAGTCTAAGATTCAAGATTATATTTGTCTTTATCACCATGCTAATCATTTTTACATTTAGTAGCATTTGGTCAATCATTAATTTCAATAGATTAAGTAAATCGATTGACAATATCATGGAATCTAATTACAGGAGTATTGAAGCTGCTCAAAATATGATTAGTGCAATTGAACGGCAAGATAGTGCTGAACTTGAACATATGTTTTCACAAAGCAATGAAAAAGTTCTGACATTCAACGAAAATGAAAAGCTCTTTATCAGTTGGTTATCACGGGCCGAGGATAATGTAACTGAAGTGGGTGAAAAGAAAATTTTAGATCAAATCAACACAAATTATATTCAGTATATTAATAGTTTTAATTATTTGATTTCACTCAAAAAAGTAGAAGGATCTAGTAAACTAAATGATTATTATTACAATACAAATTTTCCTATTTTTGAGAAAACGAAGAAATCTTGTAAAGATTTATTAATACTTAACCAAAATAGCATGTTGAAAAGTAAAGAAAATGCACATGAGATTGCGATAAAAGCTACAGTGACCACAATTGTAATTTCTTTGGGTGCAATTGTTATTAGCTTAATTCTCATTAGACTTTTGGCTAATAAAATTGTTAAACCATTATATGTTTTTATTGGAAAAACAAAAGAAATATCTGAAGGTCATTATGATCAGAAACTGGAAATTAATGGTGATGATGAAATAGCGACCCTTGCAATTGAATTTAATAACATGGCTGAAAAGTTGGTGTCTTATGACGAGCGAAGTATTTCAAATCTAAGAGAAGAGAAAAATAAGTCTGAAGCGATAGTTAGCAGCATAAGCGATGGAATAATCGTAACTGACAATGAACATCGATTAAAACTTGTCAATCATAAGGCTGAGAGAATTTTTAATATTAGAGAGAATGAAGTCTTGAATAAACATTTACTTGAAATTATCAATAATGATAAACTCTTTACTTTGTTTAAAATGGTAAATGAGCACCCATATGATCGCTCATATAAAAAGTATGATGATATAGAACTTCAAACAGAACAAGGAGTCGCTTATTTTAGAATCAATGTAAGACCAATCAAAATGAAATCCGGTGATCAGTTTGGTGCAGTAGCTCTTATTCAAGATATAACTAAAATCAAAGAAATTGATAAGCTGAAATCAGACTTCATTTCTACGGTATCCCATGAATTTAGAACACCACTTACATCAATTACCATGGCTGTTGGATTATTACTCGAAGAGATACCAGGGACATTGACAGATAAGCAAAGAGAACTTGTTGATGCTATCAAAGAAGATTCGCAGCGACTCAATAAGCTAGTAGGAGAACTGCTAGATTTATCCAAACTAGAATCTGGTAAAATGCGGCTTGATTTTCAAGCTCATCATATGAATGAAGTGATTGATTATGTTATAAAATCATTTAAACTTCAGACAGAGGCTATTTGTGCAAAATTTATAAAAGTTATTCCAGAAGAGCTACATGAAGTGCACATTGATATCAGTAAAATTACTTGGGTTATAACAAATCTTATTGGTAATGCAATTAGGTATATTCCCAAAAATGGAACGGGCACTATTAAAATCTTAATTAAAGAAATTTACGGTAAACAGATCATATCGATAAGTGATAATGGAACAGGCATAAATGAAACATTACAAAAACATATTTTCGAAAAATTCATTCAAGGTCCTGATAGTTCAGGAGGCGCTGGACTTGGTCTTGCAATTTGCAAAGAAATCGTTAAAGCTCATGGAGGCGATATTTGGGTAGAAAGTCAGATTGAAGAAGGGACAACATTTTTATTTACTGTAAATACAATTTAGAAGGAGGCCGTGAAATGATTAAAAAAGTGTTGATTATTGATGATGAAAAAAACATTAGAATGACTATTAAAAACTGTTTAGATGAAAGTACTTATCAGGTTGATGTGGCAGTCAATGGAGAAGAAGGTTATAATAAACTCAAAAATGAAGCATTCGATTTAGCTCTATTAGATATCAAAATGCCTGGTATTTCAGGACTTGAACTCTTAAAGAAGATGCGCGATAACCAAATTAAAACAGATGTTGTGATGATGACTGCTTATGGCACAATTGAAAAAGCTGTAGAAGCAATGAAACTTGGTGCGATAGATTTTATGAGTAAACCTTTTACACCGGATCAAATCAGAAAAGTTGTTGAAACTGTCATTCATAGAAGAACACTTGTAGAAACAAAAATTGAGTCTTTCGTTGACGTATTAGAATTTGCGAAAGCATGTATATTATCTAAAGACTATGCCAAAGCTGAACAATTCTTAAAAAAATCCATCAGTCTTAATGTTGATTCAGCGGATCCACATAATTTATTGGGGATACTATCTGAAATTAAAAGAGATTTTTCTCTAGCACAGATGCATTATCGTGCTGCACTAGCTTTAGATCCAACACATGAAGCAGCAAACAAGAATCTTCAAAGAACTGCACAATTCAATTACACGAATATAAGTATGGACCTTGGAAAAACCTTGGTAGAGGAGGATAAAAAATAAAAGATAGACCTACAATATTATCATTGGTTGCGGTATATTGGAAATATATTTAAATGATTAGTTAGGAGAGTGAAAGAGAAGCACTCTCCTAACTAATTTCTCAGGTTTTCTCCACAGGTAAAGTAAATATAAAAGTACTTCCTTTGTTAACTTCACTTTCACAGCAAATTGTTCCACCATGTGCTTCTACAATCCCTTTGGCTATAGAAAGTCCTATACCTGAACTTAAAAATTCTGTGTCATAGGCGCTTATCTTAACAAACCTTTCAAATATTTTCTCATGATATTCTCTAGGAATTCCCGTTCCGTTGTCTTTAACAAAAACTTTCATTTTCCCTCCATCAATAAAAGCACCTATAAGTATTTCCCCACCTGAATTTGTATATTTTAATGCATTAGAAACCAGATTATTCAATACCCAAGTTATTTTTTCTTTATCTACAATTACATTGGGCAAATCGTCTTCTATATTATTGTATAAAAAAATTCCATTGTTTTTTGCTTGCACAGAATAATTTTTAACACAGTTTTGTGCAATCTTAGTTATCGAATAGGTTTTTATATCATATACTGCTTGGTTAGATTGTATTTTACAAAGTTTTAGTAGATTACTCACTAGCTCCGTAAGCTTTTCAACTTCTTCTTTTATTGTCTCTAAAAGTTCTTCCTGTTTCCCATTTATAACCCCCACATTTTTTTCAAGTAACAATCCTACACCCATCATAATTGAGGTAAGTGGAGTTTTAAATTCATGAGAAATAGTAGCTATAAAATCTGTACGTACTTTTTCTAATTCCTTATATTCCGTTATATTTTTTAAAAGTACCACTATAGAATTAATTTTATCCTCTTTATCATTAACTACAGTAACTATGACATTAAAAAAATAAGTTCTATCGTTTACGTGAAATCTTATTATCTTTTCAGTATCAGTAACTTTATTGTCTACCACACAAAAAATATAATCATATAATTCCATATTTCTAATGGTCTCTAAAAAATTACTATTGATTATGTTTTGTTCTAATACGCCAAAAATATTTTCACCAGAATCATTCAATAACTGAACTTTATAGTTAGCATCCAAAACTATTAATGGGTCTGTTATGCTTTTTACAATTGCAATAGATTTATTTCTTTCTAAAAGCAATTTCCCAGTGGTACTTTGCTCAAATTCATAAAGCCTACTTGTCATATTATTAAATTCCTTAGCTAACATCCCAATTTCATCTTCATTTATTATAGGTGCTTGCCTATTAATTGCTCCCTCTTTAACTGATTTTATGGATTCCATCAATAAATGTATAGGATTAAGAAATTTATTGGTATATATTAGTGATATTATTAGGCCACCAATTGTAGCTATAGATGAAATAAATAATATAAAATACAAAACACTTAATGAACTACTTTTTGCATTATCTCTTCCATTAAACATAGCTTTTTCATTCATCGCGGTTAACGCCACTAAATCCTCTTTAACTTTAGCTACTAAAGTGGAAATCTGTGTATTATAAAACTTTATATTTTCAGTATTCGTGTGAGTACCTTGATAGTGTTGAAAGTTTGAAAACGACTTAACAAGCAGAAGATAGTCATCACTTATTTTAATAGTTATATTTTTCTCACCAATTTCAGTAATATTGTTTTCTTCCTCATTTAACCATTTGTAGAACTCTGCATTACTTCTATTAATGTTATCTATAGAATTCTTATCTTGAAAAGCTATATACTTAACCATAGCTTTATCTTGAGTTTCAATAACCTCATTCATTTTAGTTGAAATATCAATACTTTTATAATTATTTGTCATTAACCCATCTATCTCTCCACCTAATTTATATACATTAAAGCTCGAGATAAGTCCAATCATTAATATAACTAAAACTAGTAACACATAAATAGTTGTTATCTTACCTTTTAATGTTTTAATAGAAAACACCACCTTAAATTCGCCATATATTTTAATGAACAGGATCCGCAACCACTAACACATCAATATATTTTGTATCCCTCATTATTGTTCTAACAATAGATCCCCTTAAAATTTCGTGAAATCTAGTTCTTGCAGATGGGCCTATTATTATCTGAGTTATATTATTTCTAGTTGCAAATTCAATAATGGGCTTTTCTCGATGTTTAGACTTTTCCACCTTAAGCTCTACCTCAAGCTTTTCACATAACTTTTTTAATTCTTCTAATTTCCTTGACTCCTCTTTTCCATGATTATAAGATTTACTTACAGTTAACACATAAAATTCTGCCTTTAACCTCTTTGCCATTCTATAACCCCGCCTAATTAAATACTCTGCATTAAAATTAAGATTAACACATACTAAAATCTTCTCTTGTGCTCCAATTAATCCATCTACGTTCTTTTTATTTTTGTATGTTACAAGTTTTTCATCTACTTCATTTGCAACTTCTCTTAAAGTAAGCTCTCTTAATGCATTTAAATTACCTATTCTAAAAAAATGATGCAAAGCATCATCAATTTTATCCTTTGAATAAACTTTTCCACCATTTATTCTCTCGCGAAGTGCATCGGGAGTTATATCTATAACTTCAATTTCATCAGCAATTTCAATGATTTTATCTGGCACCGTTTCTTTAACCTTAATTCCAGTCATCCTATTAACATGATCATTTAAGCTTTCTAAGTGCTGAATGTTAACTGCTGTCATTACATTTATACCGTTATCTAATATTTCTAGAACATCTTCGTAACGCTTTTTATTTTTAGAGGTGGGCACATTAGTATGAGCTAATTCATCTATTATAACAACCTCTGGCTTTCTTGCTATAACTCCCTTTACATCAAGTTCCTTTAATTTTATTCCTTTATAATTTATTTCTTTTAAAGGGAGCACTTCTAACCCCTCTATCTGATCTTCCGTTCCTTTTCTTCCATATGTTTCTATAAGCCCTATAATAATGTCTACGTTACTTTTTTTTATATCATTAGCATCATGGAGCATTTGATAGCTTTTACCTACACCTGGAGCGGCCCCAATATATATTTTTAATTTTCCTTTTGCTCCTTTTTCGTAATCTTCCATTTACTATCACATCCTAAATATATTTTAGATATCAGTAAGATCATTTATATAGTTAACTATAAACATTTTTTTAAATATGTGCATCATTAAATAGTTCATAAATATCCATAAACAATTTTGATTTTTCAAATTTATTAATTTTCTTATTTATTTCACTTATTAACTTATAAATATCTTTATTATAAGGATTTATTGCTAATACTGTTTTTAAAGTATTATGAGCTTCTTCAAACTTACCTTGTGCAATCAATTCTTTTGACTTTAAAATAAGAGTGTTCTCTTCCTCTAAATGCTTTAAATCTTCATTAAAGTTTTCTCTAGAAGTAAATATCTCATCTAAAATAGCACTAACTTTACCGGTCGAAAATGGTTTCTGAAGGTAAACTACTGCTCCAAGTTTAGTACAATCAATCGCGTTTTTTACTGTTGCGTAGGCAGTCATAATAATAACCGTACATTTTAATCCCATATCTCTAATTATCTTTAAAACCTCAGTTCCATTCATTTCTGGCATTCTAATATCCAAAAAAATTATATCTATATTCTCCTTTTCTTCTCTCATTATATCAATAGCCGATTTACCATTCTCTGCAGTAAGCACAATATAACCTTTTAATTCAAGACATGTAGTTAATAACATTCTTATATTTTTTGTGTCATCTACCACCAAAACTTTTTTCATACTATTCTCACCTACCTCAATTATTTCATTTTTTACATAGATTTAAAATTGAATTAAGACAATTATAGTAATTAAAACCAGACTGTTTAATTCTTCAGCCTGGCTTCTTAAGTATCCTAATACCATTTTTTACATTATACAATAAAAAATTATTTTTTTAAAGTTTACCTTTGCTTTTTAGTATATTTGCTATCTCAAGATTAACACTTAATACATTTACTCTTGGTTCCCCAAAAATACCTAAGGTTCTTCCTTCTGTATTTTTTGTTATAATATTATTTAAATCGCTTGAACTGATGTTAGTCGCTTTTGAAACTGCTGATATCTGTATTTGAG